>OLOV01000792.1_pt1 | contig 27258 bp, 39 predicted proteins | sample 1672931 | NCBI WGS metagenome assembly OLOV01 (sample SAMEA3136738, study PRJEB25190) | human gut metagenome | biome: human gut; feature: human-associated habitat; material: faeces | place: Austria | collected 2013 | reverse complement strand
TACGTTTTCTGCCGCGACATGTGCGTGGCAGAAAACACTTTGCGCGGAGTGAGCGCCGAATTGTCCGCTATCAGCGGACAACAGAGGCGCAGAACGAAGCGAATCTTTCTCGAAAAAGTGACAAGGCCACTTTTTCGAGAGCCTAAAAAACATCCGCTGCCGATGCAGCGGATGTGGGGGAAGTGTTATATTACTGAACGGGCGTCAAAGCTCGATAAGCTCCGCCTCGTAGACGACGGCGGTGGGGCCGGTGAGATATATGTCGCGCGCCGCGCCGTTTTCAACGGTGAGGGATATGGAAAGCTCCCCGCCGGGCATAAGAAAGCGCACATCGCGCCCGGAGGCGAGGCCGCGCAGAGTGAGTGCCGCCGCGGCTGTGCCGCAGCCCGTGCCGCAGGCGAGGGTGAAGTCATCTACGCCGCGCTCATACGTGACGGCGCGGAAAGCATCCGCCCCGAGGGGCTTGACAAAGCTGACGTTCGCGCCGCGCGGGAATTCCGGCGCATGGCGCAGCGCGCGGCCCAGCGCGAAAAGCGCGCCGCGATCCATATCCTCAAGCTCCGGCAGGAGCAGGACGGCGTGCGGCAGACCGGGCACGCCAAGCTCCGCATACGCGCAGTCGCACACCCTGCCGCAGACGGAGACGGGCCTGTGCAGGTCCATGAGAGAGGGGTCATTAAGGCGAACGCGGTAGAGCGTGGGCGTGATGCGCCGCCCCGTGACAGTGCCGGACACGGTCTCAACATTCTGCGTCTCACCGGCAAGGCCGTGCTCATACCCGTAGCGCGCGATGCACCGCGCGCCGTTGCCGCACATCTCGCCCTCGCTGCCGTCGGAATTGAAAAACAGCATGGCGTAGTCGCCGCCGCGCACGGCGCTCTCCACAGCCATAAGGCCGTCTGCCCCCGCGCCCGTATGCGCCGCGCACAGGCGCTTTGCCAGCGCGGGAAGCGCGCCGCGGGGTAATTTTTCCTCGATATTGTTTATAATAATGAAGTCGTTTCCGGCCCCGTGCATTTTCGTGAAGCGCATGATATCCCTCCGCGCCTCAGCCCCACAGCGCCGTGAGCATCGGCACGACCTGCTTCTTGCGGCTCATCACGCCGGGGAGAAAGACGCAGTTGTCCTTCGGCACGACGGAGAAGGCCTGCTGTATCTCATCGTCGGAGCCGACGTAGAGAAGATACGACCCATCCAGCAGCACGTCGGTTATCATGAGGATGACGTCGTCAAAGTCCATGTCCTTTTTCAGCTTCGACATGACGGCCATGAACTCGTCCTTCCTTGTGAGAAGGTGGCTTGCGTCCACGCAGGTTATCTGACTGACGCCGAGGTTCTTGTCGGCGATGTGGAACTGCTTGTAGTCCGTGCGGAAAAGCTCCTCGGCGCTCTTATCGTCCGCGCCGGAGACGGAATAAAGCTCCTTCCCGAGCTCTTCAAGGTTTATCTTGGCGATGCGGGCAAGCCTTTCGGCCATGGCGATGTCGCGCTTGGTGCAGGTGGGGGATTTGAACATGACGGTGTCGGAGAGTATGGCCGCGGCCATCAGCCCCGCCATGCGCGGGGAGGGCATGACGCCGTTTTCCTGATACATTGCGGTGATGATGGTGTTGGTGCTGCCGACGGGCTCGTTGCGCACGGAGATGGGCTGGCGCGTCTGGATATCCGCGAGGCGGTGATGGTCGATGATCTCAAGTATGTCCACCTGATCCAGACCCACAACGGACTGCGACACCTCGTTATGGTCCACCAGCACGACGCGCTTGCGCCGCGGATTGAGCAGGTGAAAGCGCGAAAGCGTGCCGACGACGTGCTCATTCTCGTCAAGCACGGGATAGCAGCGGTAGCGGCTTTTGAGCAGGACTTCCTTCACGTCGTCGATATAGTCCGCCAGATGGAAGGAGACGACGTTGGAGGTCGTCTTGCAGACGCGGTCTATCGGGATGGCCTGAAAGATGAGGCGGGAGACCTGGCGCGCGTCGAGCGGGGTGGAGATGATGCAGGTGGGCGCGGCGGAATCGGCAAGCTCGGGGCTGACGTCCGCCTGACAGATGATGAGCGTGTTCACGCCGTGCTCCAGCGCGCGGGCGATTATCTCCGGCTGGTCGCCGCAGATGAGGATGGTGTCGGGGCTTATGAGGCCGGGATCCTCGAACGACTGCGGCAGTGCGATGAGCACGTCGCCGGAGACAGAGTTGACAAGATTGCTGCACTCATTCACAAGGCGGCCCTCAAGCACGCTGAGAAGATTGAAAACGGGCAGCTCTTCAATATGGCTGCTGTATATCGTCTCCATATCGTAGGAGGCGATATCCCCGGCGGAGAGCATACCGTAAAGCGTGCCGTCGTCGTTGACGATGGGCATGGTGGCGATCTCCCCCTCGCGCATGGTGCGCCACGCCAGATCCATCGTCACGGAGCAGTTCAGCTCCGGCGGGCGGTCAAAGTCCAGATCGCACACCTGCGTGCGCATACTTTTTATGTACTCGGGCGGCTCAAACCCGAAATGGTCGAGCATATGCTGCGTCTCGTCGTTTATCGCGCCGATGCGCACGGCCTTGTACTCCCTGTCGCCGAGGGCGTTGCGCAGGCGCGCATATGCCATCGAGGCCACGATGGAGTCCGTGTCGGGATTGCGGTGTCCGGAGACGTATATTTCATTCATTTGCCTTACCTCCTGCCATACGGCGTATTGGAACAGTGCACCATGATTATATTGGAATCAACTGCCGAATTCAAGCTTATTTGTGCAATCTTTACGAATTTATGATATTGTGATAAAATAATATGGAATTTTACGCCGCCTCTTGTGCGGGTGCATATACGGCGGCGGAAATGATATTTTTCTGACTTGAAAAGGTGCATATGATGACGAAAAGAATGCTTTCCCTGACGGCCGCCGTGCTCGCGGCGCTGATGCTGTGCGCGTGCGCGGCCGGAACAGCGCGCGCGGATGGGGACGTGCCGAGCTTCGGCGATATGGAATATACCCGCCCGGACCCCGCCGCGCTGGAAGCGTGCGTGATATCTGCGGAGGACGCGCTGGACGCCGGGGAGGCCACGGAGGACGTGACGGCGCTGCTGGACGAATGCTATGCGGAGTACTACAGCTTCTCCACGATGTACACGCTTGCGGAGATCCGCTACATGCAGGACATGTCGGATGAATACTATGCGCAGGAATACGCGTGGTGCGCGGAGAATTACGCCGCGGTGCAGCAGCTGATGGAGCGGCTTTATATAAGCTGCGCGTCGTCCGACGCGGCGCAGGAGCTTGAAGAGCAGTACTTCTGGGAGGGCTTCGCCGGGGAATACGGCGGAGAGGACGCCTCGCGCTACAGCGATGAGGCGGTGGAGCTGATGCAGAGGGAGAACGAGCTTGTCAGCGAGTACTACGCGCTGACGAACGCGCCGCAGATAGAGCTGGACGGGGAAACGGTGGACTACGGCGAATATACGGCGCAGGCGGAGGGTTATGATTACGGCCGCGCCGCGATGGAGTACTACAGGCAGTACAACGCCCGCTTCGCCGGGATATACATCGAGCTTGTGAAGGTGCGGCGCGCCCTCGCCGAGGAGATGGGCTATGAAAGCTATGAGCAGATGCAGTACGAGTCCTTTGAGCGCGACTACGGCCCGCAGGAGGCCGCGGACTACCTCGCCGGGATAAAGGCGGAGATCGTGCCGCTGTACAAGGCGGTCATGGCGCAGGAGCCGTACAGCGCGTTTGAATACGTCTACATGACGGAGGAGCGGCTCATGGACACCGTGGGTGCGGCGGCGGCAGACATCGGCGGCGACGCGGCGGAGGCCTTCGAGTTCATGCGCAGCCACGGACTTTACGACGCGGCGCAGAGCGGCAGCAAGGCGTCCATGTCCTTCACGACATATCTTGACAACTACGACGCGCCGTTTCTTTTCATAGACCCCTACTGCGACACGGAGGACGTGACGACGCTTTCGCACGAGTTCGGCCACTATCTGGACGCGTATGTGAACTATAACGCCTATGAGTCGCTTGACCTCTCTGAGTGCTTCTCACAGGCGATGGAGTATATCATGCTTGACCGCTGCGCCATGCAGGACGGGGACGAGCAGGCAGCGCTGCGGCTGATAAAGCTGCTGGACACGCTGGACCTGTACGTGACGCAGGCGTCGTTTGCGGAGTTTGAAAGCCGCGTATACGCCATGGACGAGGATGAGCTTGACGCGGACGCGCTGAACCTGCTGTCGCTGGAGCTTGCGGGGGAGTACGGCTATCTCGGCGCGAACGAGGAATACTACGCGCTGAGCTGGATAGACGTGACGCACTTTTTTGAAGCGCCGTTCTACGTGATATCCTATCCCGTGGCGAACGACGCGGCGATGCAGATATACGCGCTGGAGCGGGAGAGCGCCGGGGCGGGGCTGGAGAAGTACACCGAGATGCTGCCGCGCGATCACAGCGGGCTTATTGAGACGCTGGAGGCGACGGGGCTTGAAAGCCCGTTCGCGCCGGGGCGGATAGAGGCCGCGGCGGCGCTCATGCGGGAGGAGCTTGCGCAGGCGGGCTTCACTGTGGATGGTGAATACACGGAACACGCGGCGTAGCCGCATATGGAGGATATAAATGAAACCGAAGCTTGAATCTCTTGATGCCGTGCGCGCCATCGCCTGCCTTTTCGTCGTCAGCTTTCACGCGTACCTGACGCTTTTCGGTTACTCGGGGCTGTCGATGTTCTTCGTGCTGTCGGGCTTTTTGTCGGCGTACAACTATGCCGATAGAGACAGCGTGAAGCGCATGGGCGCAAAGGAAAGTGCCATGTTCTCAATAAAGAAGATAGCGAAGCTGTACCCGCTGCACATCGCAATGCTGCTCATCCCGCTGGCGGGGCAGATATACGGGCTAGTAAACGGCCTTGTCGCGCCCGCGCGGCTTTTTGAAAAGCTCGCGGCGAACGCGCTGCTCGTGCACGCGTGGATCCCGCTGAACGACTTCTACTTCTCGTTCAACGTGCCGTCGTGGTATCTGTCGGTGGGGCTGTTCCTCTATTTCATGCTGCCGGTCGTGCTGCGCGCGATGGACAGATACGCTTCGCCAAAGGCGGCGTATGCGGCGATAGGGCTTATATTTCTTGCACAGGCCGTCGCGGCAGATATCGCGTCGGGGCTGTATGCAAGGCTTTACGCGCCGGGGATGGAGACGGCGGAGGCGTTTGACCAGTGGTTCACGCAGGTGCTGCCGGCGTACAGGCTGGGCGATTTTGCGATAGGCTGCAATCTGGCGTACATATACATGAACAGGAAGCCGCGGAAGGCCTCCGCGGCGCGGGCGACGGCCTTTGAAGCGGCGGCGGTGCTGGTATGGGCGGCGGCGGAGTTCGCCTTTGAGCGGCTGAACGCGGCGCGCTTTGTCAGCACGACGGAGCTTTTCATTCTGCCGTCGGCGCTGATAGTATACAGCTTCGCCTGCGGAGAGGGGTATATCTCACGCGCGCTGACGAACCGCGCGGCAAGGCTCATATCCGACCTGAGCTCGGACATATATCTTATACATTTCGTTGCCATAATGACCGGCAGCATAATAACGACGCATCTGCCCATGCCGGAGGGCGCGCAGAAGCTGGCCTTCGTGGCGTATGTGTGCGCATTCACGCTGGCGCTGGCGCTCGTTTGCCGCCGCGTGAGAGCCGCGCGAAGCGCGCGCCGCCGCAGCATGGAGGCGCGGCAGGGATGAGCGCCGGGGCAGGGCGTGTTCAGGGAATTTTAAAATTTTGAGGCGTTTTACTTGACATAACACCGATAAGGGGATAAAATACCTTAGATAATATTTAAAGGAGCCGTGGGGAGGCTCCTTCCGGATATTACTTTTCAATTACGACGGGTGCGTTTTATGACTCGTCTTGTTTTACCAGCGTTATATCGGTTAAACCCACCGAAAAATTCTTAAGGAATGGAGGTGTGTTTACTTACTATGCCAGTGCCTTTGTGGATCGTTTTTATAATCATAGCCGCTGTCGCTGCATTTTTCCTCGGCGTCGCCTACCGCAAGAAGGTAGCCGAACGCGAGATAGCCAGCGCGGAGGATGAAGCCAAACGTATAATAAATGAATCAATAAAAAGTGCAGAGAGCAAAAAGAGAGAAGCTCTCGTAGAGGCAAAGGAAGAAATACACAAAGCCCGCTCCGAGTATGAGCGGGAGGAGAAGGCGCGCCGCGCCGAGCTGCAGAAGCAGGAACGCCGTCTGCAGCAGAAGGAGGAGACGCTCGACCGGAAGGTCGATGCCGTCGAGAAGAAGAACGACACGCTCAACAGCAAGATCGCCGCTGCCGAAGCGCAGCAGAAGGAGATCGCCCTTGTAAAGAAGAGCCAGCTTGAAATGCTGGAGAAGATCTCCGGCTTCTCCGTGGAGGAGGCCAAGGCCTACCTTATCGCCAACATCCGTGACGATGTGACCCACGAGATGGCCATGAAGGTCAAGGAGGTCGAGACCCAGTACAAGGAAGAGGCCGACGAACGCGCGCGCGAGATAATCGCCACGGCGATACAGCGCTGCGCCGCCGACCATGCAAGCGAGATCACCGTCTCCGTCGTACCACTCCCCAACGACGAGATGAAGGGCCGCATCATCGGCCGCGAGGGCCGCAACATCCGCAGCATAGAAACGCTGACCGGCTGCGACCTCATCATAGACGACACGCCCGAGGCCATCACGGTCTCCAGCTTTGACCCCGTGCGCCGCGAGATCGCGCGCATCGCGCTGGAAAAGCTCATTCAGGACGGACGCATCCACCCGGCGCGCATCGAGGAGATGGTCGCCAAGGCACAGCGCGAGGTCAACGCCACCATCAAGGCAGAGGGCGAACGCGCCGTGTTCGAGACGAACATCCACGGCCTGCACCCGGAGATAATAAAGCTTCTGGGCCGCATGAGATACCGCACGAGCTACGGCCAGAACGTGCTGAACCACTCTATCGAGGTGTCGCACATCGCGGGCCTGCTTGCCGCGGAGCTCGGCGTGGACGTGGCGACGGCCAAGCGCGCTGGCCTGCTGCACGATATAGGCAAGGCCATCGACCATGAGGTCGAGGGAAGCCACGTCACCATCGGCGTGGACATTGCGCGCAAGTACAAGGAGTCCGAGGCCGTTATCCACGCGATAGAGGCGCACCACGGCGACGTGGAGCCGCACACCGTTGTGGCGTGTCTCGTTCAGGCGGCGGACGCCATATCCGCTTCCCGTCCCGGCGCGCGGCGCGAGAACATCGAAAACTATGTCAAGCGCCTTGAAAAGCTCGAAGAGGTCTCCAAGAGCTTCCCGGGCATCGCAAGCTCCTACGCCATTCAGGCCGGCCGCGAGATACGCATCATGGTCAAGCCAGAGGACGTCAGCGAGGATCAGATGGTGCTTCTGGCAAGGGATATCGCCAAGAAGATCGAGGGTGAACTTACCTACCCCGGTCAGATAAAGGTGCACGTCCTGCGCGAGACGAAGGCCGTCGATTACGCGAAGTAAATAGTAAATGATATAAAAAATGCTGCCTCCAAAGGAGGCAGCATTTTTCACCGGCGCGGTCATGCGTGGGCGGGATATTTCTTTGCTCTGCCATGCGGAATGCGGCCCTGACGCGTCGGAGGGGCGGCCTGAGAAAACTGTACAAAATCAATGCGAAAATTTCTGCAAAAATAACGAAAAATATCCTTGACATATTGAGCTTATATTGGTATATTAATAAAGCGCGTGTGCGAGAGCACGGGCGTATTATGCGAAGAAGCGGGAGATTGCTCAGAAATGAGGTAACTTCCGTGGAGTATGTCCGGCGTCGGAGCTATCCGGCGTGAAATCGGGCGGCTGAAGCCTATCTTATATGCGCGTATATCGCGCGGACGAGGGATAGGACCGGCTGTAAAAAGCCGGTTTGTTTTTCGGACACGGTCTGATACGCACGGTTGTGTGTATAAGAAATCCGGGCTTCATCTGTACGCATAATGAAGGCGGAGCCAATGCCGCCGAACAAAACGTACAAAAGGAGAAAACAGCATGGCAAGCACCACCAACAAGAACATGATCCGTATCCGCCTGAAGGCATACGATCACCAGCTCATCGACAAGGCTGCCGAGACCATCGTGGAAGCTGCAAAGCGCACCGATGCAAAGGTTTCCGGCCCCATCCCCCTGCCCACCAAGACTGAGATAGTCACCATCCTTCGTGCAGTTCACAAGTACAAGGACAGCCGTGAGCAGTTCGAGCGCCGCACCCACAAGCGCCTTATCGACATCATGAACCCGACCCAGAAGACCGTCGAGGCCCTTATGAGCGTCGAGATCCCCGCCGGCGTCGAGTTCGACATCAAGCTCTGATCCCCGGCACAGCTCCCCAGCGCCGGGCGACCGGCAGACAAACGTCAAGACCCATTGTCCGCAGCTTGCGTATGCGGACGGGTTAAGTTGCCAGCCTCTGGACGGATAAACATCCGGGCTAAGCGAGGCAACCAATAACCGATAGGAGGAAATAAAATGAAGAAAGCCATCATTGGCAAGAAGGTCGGCATGACGCAGATCTTCGACGAGACTGGCAAGGTCATTCCCGTCACCGTCATCGAGGCAGGCCCCTGCGTGGTCGTGCAGAAGATGACCAAGGAAAAGGAAGGCTACGACGCAGTCCAGTTCGGTTACGAAGAAGTGACCGAGAAGAAGCTCACCAAGCCTGAGAAGGGTCACCTCGAAAAGGCCGGCGTGGGCATGGTCAAGCACCTCAAGGAGTTCCGCCTCGAGGACAGCAGCAAGATGGAAGTCGGCGACGTCATCAAGGCCGATATGTTCGCCGAGGGCGACAAGGTCGATGTCACCGGTATCAGCAAGGGCCACGGCTACGCCGGCGTTATCAAGCGCTTCGGTCAGGGCCGCACTCCCACCAGCCACGGCGGCGGCCCGGTCCACCGTCACGCCGGTTCCATGGGCTCCAGCACTGATCCTTCCCGCATTTTCCCGGGCAAGAAGCAGGCAGGCCACATGGGCGTTGATCAGGTCACTGTGCAGAACCTCGACATCGTCAAGGTCGATGCAGAGCTCAACCTCATCGCTATCCGCGGCGCCGTTCCCGGCCCCAAGGGCAGCATCGTCTACATCAAGAACACTGTCAAGGCCCAGCCCGTCAAGAAGGGCGAGGGCGCTGGCATCAGCCTCAACCCGCAGAAGGCCTCCGCGCGTGTCAACCCGCAGAAGGCTTCCGCACGTACCAAGTAAAGAAAGGAGAGCAGCATAAATGCCTATTGCAAAAGTTTTTAACATGGCAGGCGAGAAGATCGGCGAGATCGAGCTCTCCGAGGCCATCTTCGGCGTCGAGCCGAACAAGAGCGTTCTCCACGATTCCGTCAAGAATCACCTGGCCAATTGCCGTCAGGGCACGCAGAGCGCGCTCACCAAGGGCGAAGTTTCCTACACCACCAGAAAGCCCTGGCGTCAGAAGGGCACAGGCCGCGCCCGTGCCGGTTACGCAGGCTCCCCCGTGTGGACGCACGGCGGCGTAGCGTTTGCCCCCAAGCCCCGCGACTACAGCTACACTCTCAACAAGAAGGTCAAGCGCATCGCGCTCAAGTCCGCACTCTCCGCCAAGGCGGCCGAGGATGAGATAATCGTCATCGACGGTCTGAAGATGGATGAGATAAAGACCAAGACCTTTGACGCCTTCCTCAAGAAGGTCGGCGCGGAGGGCAAGGCTCTGGTCGTCACTGAGAATGTTGAAGAGAACGTCGTCAAGTCCGCGCGCAACATCGCAGGCGTGACCACCACCATCGCCACCATCCTCAGCCCCTATATGATTCTCACCAGCGGCAAGATGGTAGTCGATAAGGCTGCACTTGCAAAGATCGAGGAGGTGTTCGCCTGATGAAGACCGCATACGATATCGTTATCCGCCCCATCATCACCGAGCAGTCCATGGAAGACCTCGACATCAAAAAGTACGCGTTTGAGGTCGCAAAGGATGCCAACAAGATCGAGATAAAGAAGGCCGTCGAGGAGATCTTCGGCGTCACCGTTATCAAGGTCACCACCACCAATGTCCACAGCAAGGCAAAGCGCACCGGCGCTTACCCCATGGGCAGGACCGCGTCCTGGAAAAAGGCCGTTGTCAAGCTCAGTGCTGACTCGAAGAACATCGAGCTCTTCGAGGGCATGGCTTAAGGAGGGAATGAAGAATGTCTATTAAAACTTACAGACCGACCACTCCCGCCCGCAGACAGATGACTGTCTCCGGCTTTGACGGAGTCGAGAAGCATGTCAAGCCCGAGAAGTCCCTCGTTGAGGTTCTCAAGAAGAATGCCGGCCGCAACAGCTACGGCCGCATCACCGTCCGCCATCAGGGCGGCGGCAACCGTCAGAAGTACCGCGTGATCGACTTCAAGCGCAGCAAGCGTGAGATGACCGCGAAGGTTCTCCGCCTCGAGTACGACCCCAACCGCAGCGCGTTCATCGCACTGTGCGAGTATGAGGACGGCGAGCGCCGCTACATCCTCGCGCCGGTCGGCCTCGCAGCGGGCGACACCATCCAGTCCTCCGCCGCGGCGGACATCAAGCCGGGCAATGCACTGCCTCTGGCGAACATCCCCGTCGGCACCGTTATCCACAACATCGAGCTTTACCCCGGCAAGGGCGCGCAGCTTGTCCGCTCCGCCGGTGTCGCGGCACAGCTGATGGCAAAGGAAAACGGCATGGCTACCGTGCGCCTCCCCTCCGGTGAGTACCGCAAGGTCCGCATGGACTGCTTCGCCACCATCGGTCAGGTCGGCAACATCGACCACGCCAACGTCCACATCGGTAAGGCCGGCCGCAAACGCCACATGGGCATCCGTCCCACCGTGCGCGGCTCCGTCATGAACCCGTGCGACCACCCCCACGGCGGCGGCGAAGGCAAGTCCCCTGTCGGCCGTCCCGGCCCTGTCACTCCTTGGGGCAAGCCCGCACTCGGCTACAAGACCCGCAAGACTAAGAACGCCACCGATAAGTTCATAGTCAAGCGCCGCAACGCAAAGTAAGGAGGGAATAGTTAATGAGCAGAAGTGTTAAGAAAGGCCCCTTCGCAGCTCCCGAGCTTCTGAAGAGAGTCGATGAGATGAACAAGACCGGCAACAAGCAGGTTGTCAAGACTTGGTCCCGTGCCTCCACTATTTTCCCGTCCTTCGTCGGACACACCATCGCTGTGCATGACGGCCGCCGTCATGTTCCCGTGTATGTCACCGAGGATATGGTCGGTCACAAGCTGGGCGAGTTCGCCCCGACCCGTACCTTCCGCGGCCATTCCGGCGGCAAGACCGGTAAGTAAGGAGGAGAAAAAATGGACGAAAAGAAAATTGCCCGTGCGGAGCACAAATACGCCCGTATTTCTCCCCGCAAGGTAGAAATCATCTGCGACATGATCCGCGGCAAGGATGCAAACGTGGCCATGGCCCTTATGGAGAACACCCCCAAGGCCGGCTGCGAGCTGATGATCAAGGTGCTCAAGAGCGCCATGGCAAACGCCGAGAACAACTTCGAGATGGATCCCGAGAAGCTCTACGTCTGCCAGACCTATGCAAACGCAGGCCCCATCCTCAAGAGGGGCATGCCCAGGGCACAGGGCCGCATGTACCGTATAAACAAGCGCACCAGCCACATTATGATCGCTGTGGCTGAGAGAGAGTAAGGGAAGGAGGCAGAATTATGGGACAGAAAGTTAATCCTCACGGCCTGCGCGTCGGCGTTATCAAAGACTGGGATTCCAGATGGTACGCAAGAGAAGACAAGGTCGGCGATCTGATAGTTGAAGACTACAAAATCCGCGAGTACCTGAAAAAGACCCTCTATTCCGCCGGTGTTCCCACCATCGAGATAGAGCGCGATTCCGCCAAGGTTCGCATCTATATCCACTGCTCCCGTCCCGGTGTCGTCATCGGCAAGGGCGGCGCAGAGATAGAGCGCCTTCGCCTCGAGGTCGAGAAGCTGATCGGCAAGCCCGTCGCTCTCTCCATCGTTGAGGTCCGCACTCCCGACACGAACGCACAGCTCGTCGCCGAGAACATTGCCCAGCAGCTCGAAAAGCGCATCGGCTTCCGCCGTGCGATGAAGAACGCCATGGGCCGCGCCATGAGAATGGGCGCACGCGGCATAAAGGTCAAGTGCGGCGGCCGTCTGGGCGGCGCTGAGATCGCAAGATCCGAGTGCTACCACGAGGGCACCATCCCCCTGCAGACCATCCGCGCCGACATCGACTACGGCTTTGCCGAGGCGAACACGACCTACGGCCGTATCGGCGTCAAGGTCTGGATCTACAAGGGCGAGGTCCTCTCCCAGACTCTGCGCACCACCCCGCGCACCATGGATCTGAGCAAGCCCGCAGGCGAGCGCCGCCGCAGAGACGACCGCCGTGGCGGTGACCGCCGCGGCTACAACCGCGACAACCGCGGCTCCGGCGACCGCCGTCAGGGCGGCTACGGCAGCAGGCCCGCAGGCCAGGGCGGCTACAACCGCGGCCCCCGCGCGGCTGCACCCGCGAAGGAAGGAGGCAACGACTAATGTTAATGCCTAAGAGAGTTAAATACCGCAGAGTTCAGCGCGGCCGCATGAAGGGCAAAGCCACCCGCGGCAACCTCGTGACCTACGGTGAGTTCGGCCTTGTGGCGCAGGAGCCCGGCTGGATAAAGTCCAATCAGATCGAAGCCGCACGTATCGCCATGACGCGTTACACCAAGCGCGGCGGCCAGGTCTGGATAAAGATATTCCCCGACAAGCCCGTTACCGCGAAGCCCGCCGAGACCCGTATGGGTTCCGGTAAAGGCGCGCCCGAGTACTGGGTCGCAGTCGTCAAGCCCGGCAGAGTGATGTTTGAGATCGCAGGCGTGCCCGAAGAGACCGCGCGCGAAGCTCTCCGCCTTGCCAGCCACAAATTGCCCATCAAGACCAAGATAGTCAAGAAGGGCGACGAGTCCGAGAACGGTGGTGAATAAGATGAAGGCAAACGAAATACGCAACATGTCCGTTGATGAGCTCCAGAGCAAGCTCACCGACCTGAAGAAGGATCTTTTCATGCTCCGTATGCAGCACGCTACCAATCATCTTGACAATCCCACGAAGATTTCCGCCACGCGCCGTGACATTGCTCGCGTCAAGACCATACTGCGCGAGAAGCAGAACTGAGGAGGTAAGCGATAATGAACGAAGAAAGAACTACTTCCCGTAAGACCCGCGTCGGCAAGGTCGTATCCGACAAGATGGACAAGACCGTGGTAGTCATAGTTGAGGATCGCGTTGCCCACAAGACTTATAAGAAGATCATCGGCCGCACCTACCGCCTGAAGGCGCACGACGAGAACAACGAGTGCGGCGTGGGCGATATCGTGCGCGTGATGGAGACCCGCCCCCTGTCCAAGGACAAGAGATGGCGCGTTGTCGAAATCGTAGAGAAGGCTAAGTAAGGAGGCGCCAACAGAATGATACAGCAGGAAACTTATCTGAAGGTCGCCGACAATACCGGCGCCAAGGAATTGAAGTGCATCCGCGTGCTTGGCGGTTCCAAGCGCAAGTATGCAAGCATCGGTGACGTTATAGTTTGCTCCGTCCGCAAGGCCGCTCCCGGCGGCAGTGTCAAGAAGGGCGATGTCGTCAAGGCAGTCGTCGTCCGCACTGTCAAGCCCGTGCGCCGCGCCGACGGCACCTACGTCCGCTTCGACGAGAATGCTGCCGTTCTTATCAACACCGGCGATAAGAACCCCCGCGGCACTCGTATCTTTGGACCCGTCGCCCGTGAGCTGCGCGATAAGGAATACATGAAGATCCTGTCGCTCGCTCCCGAAGTGATTTAATGGAGGTCGCAGAGAATGAACATTAAGAAAGACGATAAAGTTGTCGTCCTGTCCGGCAAGGACAAGGGCAAGGAGGGCAAGATCCTCTCCGCCGACCCCAAGGCACTGAAGGTCACTGTCGAGGGTGTCAACGTCGCCACCAAGCACCAGAAGCCCCGCAAGCAGGGCCAGGACGGCGGCATCATCAAGATCGAGACCCCGATCTACGCATCCAAGGTCATGCTCGTCTGCCCCAAGTGCGGCAAGGCCACCCGCGTTGCACACAAGATAACGGACGGCAAGAAGTCCCGCGTCTGCAAGAAGTGCGGCGCAGAAATCTGAGAAAGGAGATAACTTACTATGACTAGAATGAAGAAAAAGTATGTTGAGGAAGTTGCTCCTGCTCTGATGGAGAAGTTCCAGTACAAGTCCACCATGCAGATCCCCCGCATCGACAAGATCGTTGTGTCCGTCGGCTGCGGCGACTGCAAGGACAACGCAAAGGCTCTCGAGGCCGTTATCAAGGACATTTCCGCCATCACCGGCCAGCACGCCGTTGCGACCGTGGCAAGAAAGTCTGTTGCTAACTTCAAGCTCCGTGAAGGCATGAAGGTCGGCGTGAAGGTCACCCTCCGTCAGGACCGCATGTGGGAGTTCCTCGACCGTCTGTTCAACGTGGCGCTGCCCCGTGTCCGCGACTTCCGCGGCATCTCCGCAGACGCTTTCGACGGCCGCGGCAACTACAGCCTTGGCCTCAAGGAGCAGATAATCTTCCCCGAGATCGAGTACGACAAGATCGAGAAGCTGCGCGGTATGAACATTGCGATCACCACCACTGCAAAGACCGACGAAGAGGCACGTGAGCTGCTCAAGCTCATGGGCGCTCCCTTTGTCAACTAAGGAGGAGAAAAATTATGGCTAAGAAATCTATGATCCTCAAGCAGCAGGCGCCTGCAAAGTTCTCCACCCGCAAGTACAACCGCTGCAAGATCTGCGGCCGCCCCCACGCTTATCTGCGCAACTACGGCATCTGCCGTATCTGCTTCCGTGAGCTGGCTTACAAGGGGCAGATCCCCGGCGTGCGCAAGGCTTCTTTCTGATTTCGCCCGAATACTTCCTCTCGCCGGCTCGCAGTACTTCAGTACAGCGTCGCCGTCTCGAGATCGTCTCGGACAAAATCAGTGCAGAAAATCAAGTTTCCTTTATGCGTCGTCAGCTCACCTCGCAGTACCTTAGTACAGCGTCGGTTCGCTGCCATAGCCTAAAGAAAACTTAGTGCAATGCACAAACCTTTTTATGTTCCACACGGCGGGAGCCGATCCCTCCCGCCTTATGGATAAAACAGACCGGGAATGTGAAGTTGAGTTTTCGCGGCTCCTACGGAAACCGCGGAAGCGGAATGGAGCAAGCCACGTTTCCCCCGTCTAAAAAACAAATCAAAGCCCAACGAAGTGGGTTTGATTTGTGGACGAAGACTGGGGGCGCGGATATGGAGCTTTTGCGGCTCCTACGGAAACCGCGGAAGCGGAATGGAGCAAGCCCAGTCTGAGGATGGATGACGAAAGGCCGTGTCCAATCAAGCATTGGCATGGAACCTCGCCGCCAAAACCGCAAATGCGGTAACTCTAAATCAGGAGGATAAAAATCTATGCAGATCACTGACCCCATTGCAGATATGCTGACCCGTGTCCGCAACGCCGGAAACGCGAAGCATGAGACTGTTGACGTCCCCGCCTCGAAGATGAAGAAGGCCATTGCTGAGATCATGCTCAACGAAGGCTACATCAAGAACTATCAGGTCATCGACGACGGCACGCAGGGCGTCATTCGCATCACCCTCAAGTATCTCCCCGGCAAGGAAAAGGCCATCCAGGGCCTGCGCCGTGTCAGCAAGCCCGGCCTGCGCGTTTACGCCGGCGCCGACGAGCTGCCCCGCGTCCTCAAGGGCCTGGGCATCGCTATCATTTCCACCTCCAAGGGCGTTATGACCGACAAGCAGGCTCGCAAAGAGCATGTCGGCGGCGAAGTCCTTGCGTTCATCTGGTAAGGAGGTAGCAGAATGTCTAGAATAGGAAGAGAACCCATCACCATCCCCGCCGGCGTCGAAATCAAAGTAGACGAGAACAACCACATCACTGTCAAGGGACCCAAGGGTACGCTCGAGTACACGATGCTCCCCGGCATGACGGTTGAAGTCGAAAACGGCGTCCTCCACGTAAAGCGCCCCAACGATTCCAAGGAAAACCGCGCTATCCACGGCCTGACCAGATCCCTGGTCCACAACATGGTCGTCGGCGTGACCACCGGCTTTGAGAAGAAGCTGGAGATAAACGGCGTTGGCTATCGTGCCGCCAAGGAAGGCAAGAACCTCGTCATGAATCTGGGCTACTCCCATCAGATCATCGTTCCCGAGACTGAGGACATCCAGATCGACGTTCCCGATGCCAACCACGTCACTATCAAGGGTATCGACAAGCAGAAGGTCGGCCAGTTTGCAGCAGAAGTTCGTGGTAAGAGACCTCCCGAACCCTACAAGGGCAAGGGCATCAAGTACGACTACGAAGTCATCCGCCGCAAAGAAGGCAAGACCGGCGCTAAGTAAACGGAGGTGTGCCTGAATGATTAAAAGACCCGATACCAGAGGACAGCGCATTAAGCGCCACAACAGAGTCCGCGGGAAGATCTCCGGCACTGCCGAGAGGCCCCGTCTCTGCGTTTTCCGCAGCGAGAACAACATTTATGCCCAGATTATCGACGATGTGGCCGGCAACACCCTCGTTTCCGCCTCCAGCGTCGAGAAGGGCTTTGAAGGCAACGGCGGCAACTGCGAGGCCGCAAAGAAGGTCGGTGCAGCTATTGCAGAGCGCGCTCTCAAGAAGGGCATCGAGGACGTAGTGTTCGACCGCGGCGGCTACATCTATCACGGCCGCGTCATGGCACTGGCAGAAGGCGCCCGCGAGGGCGGCCTCAAGTTCTGAGGAAGGGGGAGCAAGCTTAAATGGCATACAACAATGACAGAAGAGATCGCCGGAAGGAAGAAGTTGCTTCCGAGTATATCGAAAAGGTAGTTTCCCTCAACCGCGTCAGCAAGACCGTCAAGGGCGGCCGTGTTGCGAAGTTCTCCGCCCTGTGCGTCGTCGGCGACGGCAAGGGCCGCGTCGGCTTCGGCATGGGCAAGGCCAACGAGGTCTCCGAGGCTATCCGCAAGGGCCTCGAGGACGCCAAGAAGAACATCTGCACCGTCACCCTGCAGGGCACGACCATCCCCCACGAGGTCATCGGCAGCTTCGGCGCCGGCCGCGTGCTGCTCAAGCCCGCACCCGAAGGCACCGGCGTTATCGCCGGTGGCGCCGTGCGTGCAGTCGTTGAGGCAGCCGGCATCAGGAACATCCGTACCAAGTGCCTGCGCACCAACAACCCCGCGAACGTCGTTGCAGCAACTATGGAAGGCCTCAAGTCTCTCCGCGACGCATCCCAGGTCGCCGCAGTCAGAGGCAAGACTCCTGAAGAGATTCAGGGTTAAGGAGGGCGAATCATGGCTAATCTTAGAATAAAGCTCGTTAAGAGCCTCAGCGGCAGACACGACAAGCATATCGCAACTGCCTACTCTCTCGGCCTGCACAAGATCGGCAACGAGACCGTACAGCCCGACAATCCCCAGACCCGCGGCAAGATCGCCCAGATCGGCTATCTCGTCAAGGTAACAGAAGAATAAGGAGGGCAAGAGAATGTATATACATGAACTTTCTCCCGTCGCCGGCTCCACCCATGTCGATAAGCGCAAGGGCAGAGGCCACGCAACCGGTAACGGCAAGACCGCAGGCCGCGGCCACAAGGGCCAGAAGGCACGCTCCGGCGGCGGCACCCGCATCGGGTTTGAAGGCGGCCAGATGCCCCTCGCACGCCGCATCCCCAAGAGAGGCTTCAATAACATCTTCGCAAAGCCCCTTGAGTCCGTCAATGTCTCCGTTCTCGACAAGTTCGACGACGGCGCAGTCGTGGACGCACAGGCGCTGCTGGATGCCGGTATCCTCTCCAAGTGCAGATACGGCGTCAAGATCCTTGGCAATGGCGAGATAACCAAGAAGCTGACTGTAAAGGCTGCTGCTTTCTCCGAAACCGCGAAACAGAAGATCGAGGCGGCCGGCGGAAAGGCAGAGGTGGTATAAGTGCTTCAGACTTTACGCAGCGCATGGAAGATCGAGGAGATAAGGCGGAAGATACTCTTCACCCTTCTCATCGTCCTGCTTTATCGTCTTGGCAACTCCATCCCTGTTCCTTATGTCAACGTGGCGGCGCTGCAGCAGTACTTCACGTACATGCAGAACACCGTCCTTGGCCTTCTGGACGTCATGTCCGGCGGCGCGTTCTCCAACGCGACGATATTCGCGCTCTCCATCCAGCCCTACATCAACGCCTCCATCATCATTCAGCTTCTGTGCATCGCCATCCCCGCACTTGAGCGCATGAGCAAGGATGAGGGCGAAGAGGGCAAGAAGAAGATCGCGTCCATCACCCGCTACTCCACCGTGGCGATCGGCCTGCTTCAGGGCTTCGCCTACTACATGCTCATCAAGAACAACGGCATCCTCGTTTCCGATGTACAGAGCAGCGTCTGGGCGGCGATAGTCATCATTTTGACCTTCACCTCCGGCTCCGCGCTGATCATGTGGCTTGGCGAGCAGATAACCGAGCACGGTATCGGCAACGGTATCTCCATGATACTGTTCGCAAGCATCATCTCCCGCTTCCCCGTCAGCATCGTCAACACTGTGCGCAACTGCATTGCAGGCAGACTCGCATGGTGGGTCGCGGTCCTGATGTATCTGGGCGCGCTGGCGATCATCGTCCTCATCGTCTATGTCAACGATGCTGAGCGCAGGATCCCCGTGCAGTACGCCAAGAGGGTCGTGGGACGCAAGATGTACGGCGGCCAGAGCACGCACCTTCCCATGAAGGTCAACATGTCCGGCGTCATGCCCATAATCTTTGCCCAGTCCATCGCCTCCCTGCCGGCCACGATAGCGGCTTTCAGCGGCAAGGGCTCGGACAGCTGGTTTATGAAGGCTTTCGATACCAGCTCCATCACCTACGCGATTATCTACTTCCTGTTGATAATCTTCTTTGCCTACTTCTACTCCACCATTCAGTTCAATCCCATTGAAGTGGCAAACAACCTCAAGAAGAACGGCGGCTATATCCCCGGCTTCCGTCCGGGCAAGCCCACCAGCGAGTTCATACAGAGAGTCCTCAACAAGATCACCCTCTTCGGCGCGCTTTATCTGGGCATAATCGCCGTGGTACCCATTCTGGTATCCCACTTCAGCTCTTCCGCCTCCCTGACGGGCCTGTCTTTGGGCGGCACGTCCATCATAATCGTTGTCGGCGTTGCACTTGAGACCGTGCGCACCCTTGAGGGTGAGCTGCTCATGCGCAACTATAAGGGCTTCCTGTCCTGAGACGCGAGGTGCTTATGAGGCTTATACTTTTAGGCGCACCCGGCGCCGGTAAAGGTACTCAGGCAGAGATTTTGAGCAGGATACTGAACGTACCCACCATTTCCACAGGCAACATCCTGCGGGCTGCCATCAAGGATGGCACGCCCGTGGGACTTCAGGCCGAGGCGTACATCAACGCCGGCCGGCTCGTGCCGGATGAGGTCATAATCGGCATCATCAAGGAGCGCCTCGCGCAGCCCGACTGCGCCGGCGGCTATATCCTCGACGGCGTGCCGCGCACCATCCCCCAGGCGGAAGCCATGGAGAAGATGGGCGTGGAGATCGACTACGCGCTGTCCATCGAGGTGCACGACGACGTCATCGTAAGGCGCATGAGCGGCCGCCGCACCTGCAAGGATTGCAGCGCGACCTTCCACGTCGAGTCCAACCCCCCGAAGGCAGAGGGCGTATGCGATTTCTGCGGCGGGGAGCTGTCGGTCCGCAAGGACGACGCCGAGGACACCGTGAAAGCAAGGCTTAGAACCTATCACAGAGACACTGAGCCTCTCAAGGACTTCTATGCCGAGCGCGGCAAGCTGAAAACTGTGGAAAACCAGCCAAGTATCGACGCCACAACGGCTGAGATAAAAAAGGAATTGGGGCTTTGATATGTCAGAATGCATTTATATTAAATCCCCGCACGAGATTGAGCTGATGCGTCAGGCCGGCAGGATAACGGCGGGCGCGCGCAGCATAGCGCGCCAAGCCATCGCCGCCGGGGTGACGACCAAGCAGATAAACAAATGTGTACATGAGTTCATTGTGAAATCCGGCGCGGTGCCGACCTTTCTCGGCTACGGCGGCTTTCCCGCCAGCGCCTGCGTATCCGTAAACGATGAGATCATACATGGTATTCCCGGCAAGAGAGTGATCCACAACGGCGACATAGTGTCCGTCGATGTGGGCGCGACCTACAAGGGCTATGTCGGAGACTGTGCGGGCACATACCCCTGCGGCGAGATAAGCGAAGAGGCCAGAAAGCTCATAGAGGTCACAAGACAGGGCTTCTTTGAGGGGCTCAAGTTCGCGCGCGTGGGCTACCGCATATCCGATATAGGCGCGGCGATCCAGGACTACGTCGAGAGCCACGGCTACTCGGTGGTCAGGGATTACGTCGGGCATGGCGTCGGCAGGCAGATGCACGAGGCGCCGGAGGTCCCGAACTACCGCGCGCACCGCCACCCAGACCCGCGGCTGGTCAAGGGCATGACGATCGCCATAGAGCCGATGGTGAACATTGGCGGCTACGACGTGGAGGTGCTCGACAACGACTGGACAGTGGTCACGGCGGACGGCACGCTCTCCGCGCACTACGAGAACACCATTGCGATCACCGACGGCGAGGCAGAGATACTCACAATGGCAGAGGACCTTTGACGCAGCGCGTCACACCGACTTTGGAGGAAATTTACTTTGGCAAAAGACGATGTAATAGAACTCGAGGGCACGGTCGTTGAATCCCTGCCCAACACCATGTTCCAGGTGGATATCGGCAACGGTCACATCATTCTGGCGCATATTTCCGGAAAGCTCCGGATGAACTTTATCAGGATTCTTCCCGGCGATAAGGTCACGGTGCAGATGTCGCCCTACGACGTCACCCGCGGCAGGATCACATGGAGAAGTAAGTAGGAGGTATTCAAATGAAAGTCAGACCTTCCGTGAAGCCCATGTGCGAAAAGTGCAAGATAATCAAGCGCAAGGGTAAAGTCATGGTTATCTGCGAGAACCCCAAGCACAAGCAGCGTCAGGGTTAATTATCGCAGAGACTGGGGGAAAGCTCCCCTTTATCAACACAGGAGACAAGGTAAAAACCTGTCCTCATAAGAAAGACCCGCATGGAACAGGGACTCCCTCCGGCGGGATCAAGTCCCCGCTTCTGAAAAATGCGGAAACAATTATCGAAAGGATGATCGTATAATATGGCACGTATAGCCGGCGTTGACCTGCCCAAGGACAAGAGAATAGAAATCGGTCTCACTTATGTCTACGGTATAGGCAGAACCAGCGCAAAGAAGATTCTCGAGGCAACCGGAATCAACCCCGACACCAGAGTCAAGGATCTCACCGATGAGGAAGAGTCCAAGCTGCGTGAGTGCATCGACCACCACTACATCGTGGAGGGCGACCTGCGCCGCCAGACCGCGCTTGACATCAAGCGCCTTACCGAGATAGGCTGCTATCGCGGTATGCGCCATCGCCGCGGCCTGCCCGTTCGCGGACAGAGAAGCAAGACCAACGCGCGCACCCGCAAGGGTCCGAAACGCACCATCGCAAATAAGAAGAAGTAAGGAGGGATATGAATTATGGCTGCTAACAACGCAAAGAAGAAAGTCAGAACCCGCAGAAGAGAGCGCAAGAACATTGAAAAGGGTCAGGTTCATATCAGCTCTTCCTTCAACAACACCATGGTAACCATCACCGACACTCAGGGCAACGCGATATCCTGGGCTTCCGCCGGTGGCCTTGGCTTCCGTGGCAGCAAGAAGTCTACCCCCTTCGCCGCACAGACCGCCGCCGAGACTGCCGCAAAGGCAGCTATGGAGCATGGCCTCAAGACCGTCGAAGTGTTTGTCAAGGGACCCGGCTCCGGCCGTGAGGCTGCTATTCGCGCCTTGCAGACCGCAGGTCTTGAAGTGACGATGATCAAGGACGTTACCCCCATCCCCCACAATGGCTGCCGTCCTCCGAAACGTCGCCGCGTCTAATTGAAGGAGGGTACAGATAATGGCAAAGAATACACAGCCCGTTGTAAAGCGTGCAAAGGCTCTGGGCGTTACTCCCGCCTCTCTGGGATACACCGGCAAGAGCAAGATCGAAACCATACGCAACCCGAAGGCTCAGGTTCGCAAGAAGCAGAGCGAGTACGGCATTCAGCTCAATGAGAAGCAGAAGGTCAAGTTCATCTACGGCGTGCTGGAGAAGCAGTTCCGCCTCTACTACGAGAGAGCGGAGAAAATGCCCGGCATCACCGGTGAGAACCTCCTCGCCATCCTCGAGCAGCGCCTCGACAACGTGGTGTTCAGACTTGGTTTTGCAATGACCCGCCGCGAGGCGCGCCAGCTCGTCAACCACGGTCACATCACCGTCAACGGCCGCAAGGTCAACATCCCCAGCTTCCAGGTCAAGCCCGGCATGGTCGTTTCTCTCACCGAGAAGGGCAAGGGCCTGCAGAAGGTCAAGGAGAACATCGAGGACAACGCTTTCCGCGCCGCCCCGAAGTGGATTGAGTATGACAAGAACAATATGACGGCAAAAATCGTTGCAGTTCCTGCGCGTGATGACATCGATATGCCTATCGAAGAGCATCTTATCGTCGAGTTGTACTCCAAGTAATAAAGACACCCTCAAATTGGTAAGCTGAATCACTACGGCGCACCGCAGCGCCAGACTTAAAAGGAGGGTTATATAACAATATGATCGAAATTAAAAAGCCGCGTATCGAGTGCATCGAGACTCCCGCTGAGAGTTCCTACGGCAAGTATATTATCGAACCGTTGGAGCGCGGCTACGGCACAACACTTGGTAACTCTCTTCGCAGGGTACTTCTCTCTTCTCTCCCCGGCACTGCCTGCACCAGCATCAAGATAGCCGGTGTGCAGCATGAGTTTTCCACCATCCCCGGCGTCAAGGAGGACGTGACGGAGATCGTGCTCAACGTGAAGAGCATCATCGCCCGCCTCCACAGCACCGGACCCAAGACCGTCTATATCGAGGCCGCAGGCGAGGGCGTTGTCACCGCCGGCGACATCAAGGCGGACGCGGAGGTGGAGATACTCAACCCCGAGCAGCCCATCGCCACTCTCGGCCCGGACGGCGCGCTGAATATGGAGCTCGTCCTCGACCACGGCAGGGGCTATGTCTCGTCTGAGAAGAACAAGAACCCGCAGATGCCCATCGGCACTATTCCTGTTGACTCCATTTACACCCCTGTTCTCAAGGTCAATTATACTGTCGAGAACACCCGTGTGGGTAATCAGACAGACTTTGACAAGCTGACGATAGAGGTGTGGACAGACAAGACTATGACTGCCCGTGATGCTGTATCTCTGGGTGCCAAAATACTCTGTGATCACTTCACGCTCTTCACCGACCTCTCCGACACCATCTCCAACAACCCCACCGTTGTGGAGAAGGTCGAGAAGGAGCCGGACACCGTCCTGAAGATGACGATAGAGGAGCTGGATCTCAGCGTAAGAAGCTTCAACTGTCTCAAGCGCGCAAATATCAATACTGTCGAGGATCTGGTCAGCAAGACTCAGGATGAGATGATCAAGGTCCGCAATCTCGGCCGCAAGTCCCTTGAAGAAGTCGAGCACAAGCTGACTATGATGGGACTTACCCTCGCCGACGACGACAATAATCAGTAAGCTCTCAAGAAGGAGGAAATGCAATTATGCCCGGAACAAGAAAGCTCGGCAAGGCCACCGCTGCACGCATGGCAATGCTTCGCCAGCAGGTCACTGATTTTCTGGACAAGGGTCGTATGGAGACTACCGTCACCCGCGCCAAGGAGATCGCGCCCATGGCCGAGAAGATGATAACTCTTGGCAAGGCGAAGGATCTGGCTTCCTATCGTCAGGCTCTTGCCTTCATCACCCGCGAAGACGTGGCAAAGAAGGTCTTTGACGAGATAGCGCCCAAGTATGCAGAGCGCAACGGCGGCTACACGCGCATCACCCGCGTCGGCGTCCGCCGCGGCGATGCAGCCGAGACGGCTGTCATCGAACTGGTCTGACAAGCACAACAAGCGTTAAAATCGGAAGTGAGCTTTTCACTTCCGATTTTTTCAAAAGAAGGACGGTTATACATGAGGGAAAACTATAACGAGGAATACGCGCAGCTCAAGGAGAGCCGCATTTCCGGCACGGAGACCTACCACGGGCCGCTGCTGCACGTATATCACGACCGCGTGCGCCTGCCGAACGGAGACGAGTCCGGCAGGGATTATATACGCCATCTGGGTGCGGTGTGCATAGTGCCGCTGACGGATGACGGCCGCGTCGTCGTCGAAAGGCAGTTCCGCTATCCGCTGGACATGGTCATAACGGAGATACCCGCGGGGAAGCTGGACAGCGCCGAAGAGGACAGGCTTTCCGCGGCCAAGCGCGAGCTGCACGAGGAGACGGGCCTGACGGCGGACAGGTGGACCTATATGGGCGACTTCTTCCCGGCCGTGGCCTACAGCACGGAGAGGATAAGTATGTATCTGGCGCAGGGCCTGCATCAGGGCGAGCAGAAGCTGGACAAGGACGAGTTTCTGAACGTGGAGACAAGGCCGCTCAAGGAGCTTGTGGACGAGGTAATGGCGGGAGAGATCGTGGACATCAAGACGCAGGCCGCCATACTCAAGGCCGCGCGGCTTGTGGGAGTCTGACGAAGAGGAGGGAGCAGCATGAAAACGGTCCTTTGCCTGCTGCCGGTCGAGCAGCGGCACAAGGAGAAGCTTGAGCGCGCCGCGGGCGCGGAGTGCAGCTTTATATACGCCGGTGAGCACGGCGCAACGGCGGAAAACGTCGCCGCGGCAAATATCATCCTCGGCACGCCGGCGCCGAAGCTTATAAACGCGTCGGAGAAGCTGGAGCTTTTGCAGCTCAACAGCGCTGGCGCGGAGCAATACGTCAGGCCCGGCGTGCTTGCGCCGAAAACGAAGCTCACCAACTCCACGGGTGCATACAGCAAGGCAGTGGCGGAGCATGGCGCGGCGATGCTGTTCATGATGCAGAAGAAGCTGTATCTCTACCGCGACGCGCAGAAAAGGCACGAGTGGGCGGACTTCGGAACGGTCACATCCATCACGGACGCGACGGTGCTCGTCGTCGGTCTGGGGGATATTGGCCGCCACTTCGCGGGGATAGTAAAGGCGCTGGGCGCGCATGTCATCGGCGTGAAGCGCCGTCCGGGCGAAAAGCCCGACTGCGTTGATGAGCTTTACACGATGGAGAAGCTGGACGAGGTACTGCCGCGCGCGGATGTGGTGTTCTCCGTGCTGCCGGGCACGCCTGCGGCGACGCACCTTTACACCGCCGAGCGCTTCGACTTAATGAAGCCGGACGCAATATTCATCAACTGCGGGCGCGGCGCGGCTGTGGAGAACAGCGTGCTGTACGACGCGCTGAAAAACGTCAGGATAGCCTCCGCCGCGATAGACGTGAGCGAGGTGGAGCCGCTGCCGCCGGATAGCCCGCTGTGGACGCTTGATAATCTTATGATAACGCCGCACGTCTCGGGGTATTACCACCTGCCGCACACGCTGGAGTGCATCGTGGACATCGCGGCGGAAAACCTCGGGCGCTTCATGCGCGGCGAGGAGCTGATTAACGTCGTCGATTTCACGACGGGGTACAAAAAGTAAAAGAAAAACACAGTAGATGGAATAATATAGCCCGCCCGTGTATGCACACGGGCGGGCTCAGTATGTCAAAAAAGCCTCGCAGAGTTTCGCGTCCGCAGACGCGAAAGCAGTATAATTTGTTTTCTGCCGCGACATGTGCGTGGCAGAAAACACTTTGCGCGGAGTGAGCGTCGAATTGTCCGCTATCAGCGGACAACAGAGGCGCAGAACGCAGCGAAGCTTTCTCGAAAAAGTGGTAAAGCCACTTTTTCGACAGGCAAAGCCCGCCCGTGTATGCACACGGGCGGGCTGCTTTCACTTTATGCCGTTATTCTTCGACATGCGCGCCGTCAAGCTCCGGCAGGAGGGGGATAACGCGCCAGCCGGGGAGCGCCGCGGCAAGGTCGGCCTCAATGCGCGCGGAGAAGCCGTCATCTGCGGACACGCACAGAAGCGTGGAACCGGCGCCGGAGATACACATTGCCTCCGCCCCGCACTTGTGCGCAAGGCCGCGCGCGGTGTCGTAGCCGTCTATCAGGGGGATACGGTACGGCTCATGCAGGCGGTCGGCCATGGCCGCGCGGAGAAGCTTCACATCGCCGCTGCCGAGGGCGCTGATAAGCAGCGCGGCGCGAGAGACGTTGAAAATAGCGTCGGCACGCGGCACATCATGCGGCAGAACGCGGCGTGACAGCGCCGTGGACAGCTCATACGGCGGCACGAGCGCCGTGAAATGCAGCAGCGGACTGAGCGGATAGCTGACGGAGAGGGGAATACCGGCCTCGACCGCGGAGGCAGTGAGCCCGCCGAACAGCGCCGGGGCGACGTTGTCCGGGTGCCCCTCCAGTGCAGTGGCGAGGGAGAAAAGCTCATCCCTGTCCATGCCGAGGGAGTGCAGGGCGTTCGCGGCGATGACGCCGCCGACGAGCAGCGCCGAGGAGGAGCCGAGGCCGCGCGATATGGGGATATCTGAGCGCAGGAAGTTGATGCGCAGAGGCTCCGGCTTAAGACCGGCGCGCTCAAGCACGCTGCAATAAGCGCGATAGGCCAGATTGTCCGCACCGCGGTACTTCTCATCACAGCCGGTGATCGTAAGGCCGTCGCCGCCGGGGATAAACTCAAGCTCGTTATATAGCCGCCACGCAACACCGAAGCAGTCAAAGCCGGGGCCGAGGTTGGCGGAGCTGGCAGGAACAAGGACCTTCATATGGAATCAAAGCCTCCGTTGGAAAGAATATCGGAAACATAGCGCGTCAGATCAGCCCTGTCGATAACGTCCGTATGGCGCACGGGCAGAGACCGGAGTGAGGCGAGGTTTTCCGGCACGGCGCGGCCGCTCATACGCGAGAGGGCCGCCATATCAGCAAATTCATCGCCTGTCACATTGCCGCCGATGGCGGAGAGCACGGCCGCGGGGAACTTGAACGGGGAGGCCGTGGACAGAACGACGCACTTGTTGCCGGTATACTCCGCGCCGCGGCGGTATTCCGCCAGCACGGAGAAGGCGACGGCGGTGTGCGGGTCGCACAGATAGCCAGATTCCGTCCAGACGCGCGAGACCGCGGCGCGCACGTCATCCTCAGAGGCGAAGCCCGCGGAAAAGACGGCGCGGATATTGGAAAGCGTGCC
>OLOV01000790.1_pt1 | contig 27276 bp, 19 predicted proteins | sample 1672931 | NCBI WGS metagenome assembly OLOV01 (sample SAMEA3136738, study PRJEB25190) | human gut metagenome | biome: human gut; feature: human-associated habitat; material: faeces | place: Austria | collected 2013 | reverse complement strand
GGTTGACACACGCCCCTCAAACGTGCCTGTCTACCTGTTCCAGCACTCTCGCATAACGCCGAGGCTCCAACTCCATTTAAAGCTGCCTGCCTCACTTGGCGCGCCACATTTAAGGCATAAGTGATTATAGCAGATAATCGGGATTTGTCAAGAACGAATTTTATATTTTTCGGGATTTTTTTTACAAAGCGTCGAGATGAAGAAAACAAGGCATATGCCGAGCGCCGCGCACAGCGCCGCAGACCCGCGGTTCATCAGCAGCAGATAGCGCATTTTCAGGTACGCGTGATAGCCCAGCAGCGACGCAAACTGCACAAGCAGCGCCGCCGCGGTGCTCCACGGCGCGGCGAAGGCCAGCACCAGGGAAAGAATGTCCGCGCAGAAAAAGTACCTGTCATGCATGTGCGGCAGAAGGAACGGGATGCCTATCGCCAGCAGCACCGCCGCGCCGAGCACCGCATCGTCGCTGAGCTGTCCGCGCTTCACAAAGCACACAAGCAGCACCGCCGCCATGTACACGAACGCCCCCGCGATGCCGCAGCGCGAGGCAAGCGCGTTGTACTGCTCCGGCAGGGTGTACTGGAAGAAGGCGTATACGGAGGGGGAGTTATAGTTCAGCCCGCTGCCGATGCTTCCGGTCTGGCCGAAATAAAGCGTGACGGTCTCGATAAACGGGCGGCCGAGCAGCACCGCAGGAAGCACGAGCACGATGTACGCGGCGGGGAAGATGATAAAGTGCTTCCAGTTGAATTTGCCGTACATCCACAGCACCGCGTAAACCGGGAGTATAAACACGGCCTGAAGCTTGAAGCCGAAGGAGAGCGCCGCGCATACCATCGAAAGCTCAGGCCGGCCGGAGAGCGCGAGGTATATCCCCAGCACGGCAAAGGCGGCATAGCTGCTGTCGCACTGTGCCCAGAGCGCGCCGTTGAGAAAGACCGTGGGCAAAAAGAGCACGGCGAAAAACACCGCGACGCGCCGCGGCGCGCTGTCCGTGAAGCGGCCGAGCAGCAGCGCGCAGCCCCATGCCAGCAGCACGTCGAAAAATATGCTGAGAAGCTTGATGAGATAGAGGTCGTCTATGCCGCTGTAGGAAAACAGCGCCAGAAAATAGAGATAGGGGATGTTGTAATTGCCGATCTGACGGCTGAGCGCGGCAAAGCCGCCGTTATCGCGGAAGTACTGCACCCACTGGGAGAGAAAGTCCTTATAATCCAGCGTCTCATAGTCCAGCACGGCCCAGCGCGCGGCAAAGGCAAGCGCCGTCAGCAGCACGGCGGCGAAAACATACCGCCGGTCCTTCAAAAGCCCGGCCTTATACAAAAGCCAGAGCGCAAAAAGCGCCTCCGCCGTCAGAATCAGAATGACCCGTATATCCATTTAAGCCTCCTCAGGTGAGACGTGCGCCGTCAACGGACGGATAACAAAAAAGGCCGGAGCAAAAACTCCTGCCTGCCGCACAAAATTCAAAAAATAATCCTTGACTTTGCTGTATAACTGATGGTAAAATAGAGCGCTATGTGTGCAGAGGAGGGGATATCTCCCCACTTTCTACTGTTCACAGTATAGCATCCCAAACCGGTAAAATCAACTCCGGACGTTTCAAATCTGACAACACGCCCGGGCGTTTGCAAATCGTGATAAGGAGAGTGCGCCAATGCCAAAGGATGTTCTCTACGGCAAGACTTTGAGAAAGAGCTTTGCCCGTACCCAGGAAATCGTGGATATGCCCAACCTGCTGGAGATCCAGAAAAGCTCATACCAGTGGTTCCTGTCCACCGGACTGCGCGAGGTATTCAAAGACGTCGATTCTGTGACCGACTATTCCGGCAACCTTGAGCTGAGCTTCATCGACTATTCGATGAATGAAAAGCCCAAGTACACCGAGGAAGAGTGCAAGGCGCGCGACGCCACGTATGCCGCACCGCTGAAGGTGCGCGTGCGCCTGCGCAACAAGGAGACCGAGGAGATAAAGGAGCAGGAGATATTCATGGGCGACTTTCCGCTCATGACCGCCGGCGGCACCTTTATAATCAACGGCGCTGAGCGCGTTATCGTCTCCCAGCTAGTCCGTTCCCCTGGCGTGTACTTCGACAAGACGACGGACAAGTCCATGATGAGCGTCTACGCCGCCACCGTCATCCCGTACCACGGCGCATGGCTGGAGTATGAGACCGACGCGGCAGACGTTTTCAACGTGCGCATCGACAAAAACCGCAAGCTTCCCATCACGTGGTTCCTCAAGGCGATGGGCAAGTACAACGCGGACAACCCCGCAACGTGGCTCAGCTGCGTTTCCGACATGTCCTCCGGTGCCGTGACGAATGAGCGCCTCAAGGAGATCTTCGGCGACGATGAGCGTATGACGGCCACTCTCGACAAGGACACCTGCACCACGCGCGACGAGTGCCTTATAGAGATATACCGCAAGCTCCGTCCGGGCGACCCCCCCACGGTGGAGTCGGCCGAGGCGCTGCTGGACGGTCTGTTCTATGACCGCCGCCGCTATGAGATAAGCAACGTTGGCCGCTATAAGTTCAACAAGAAGCTCTCCCTCTTCCCGCGCATCGCGGGCTTCACGCTTGCCATGCCCGTGGCGGACCCGCTGACCGGTGAGATCATTGCCGAGGCCGGTGAGGTCGTCACCCGCGCCAAGGCGCGCGAGATAGCGGACGCCGGTGTTATCGACGTCATGCTCGACCTCGAAGGGAAAAAGGTGCGCGTGTTCTCCAACGGCATGGTCGATATCAGCCGCTATGTTGACTTCGACCCCGCGGAGCTCGGCATCAAGGAGCGCGTGCGCGGCGTCGTTCTCCGCCAGCTGTGCGAGCAGTACCAGGGCGACGCGCTCAAGACCGCCGTGCGCGAGAATATCGACGTGCTCATCCCCAAGCATATCGTGGCCGACGATATCTTCGCCTCCGTCAACTACCTCAACTGCCTTGCCTGCGGCATCGGCGAGGCCGACGATATAGACCATCTGGGCAACCGCCGCGTCCGCTGCGTCGGCGAACTGCTGCAAAACCAGTTCCGCATAGGCTTCTCGCGCATGGAGCGCGTCATCCGTGAGCGCATGACGCTTCAGGATCTCGACATCGTCACCCCGCAGAGCCTTATAAATATCCGTCCTGTCACGGCGGCGATAAAGGAGTTCTTCGGTTCCTCCCCGCTGTCGCAGTTCATGGACCAGACCAACCCCCTTTCCGAGCTTACTCATAAGCGCCGTATGTCGGCCCTCGGCCCCGGCGGCCTCTCCAGAGAGCGCGCCAGCTTCGACGTGCGTGACGTTCACTACAGCCATTACGGCCGCCTGTGCCCGATAGAGACGCCTGAAGGCCCGAACATCGGCCTTATCTCCTACCTCGCGTCATATGCGCGCGCCAACGAATACGGCTTCCTCGTCGCCCCGTACCGCAAGGTCGAGAAGGGCACCTGCCGCGTGACGGATCAGGTCGATTACATGACGGCCGATCAGGAGGATCAGTTCACCGTCGCACAGGCGAGTGAGCCTGTCGATGAAAACGGCGTGTTCATAAACGAGCGCATCACCTGCCGCCACCGCAACGATACCGTTGAGGTCAACCGCGAGGATGTCGATTACGTCGATATAAGCCCGAAGATGATGGTCTCCATCGCAACGGCGATGATTCCCTTCCTTGAAAACGACGACGCGAACCGCGCGCTGATGGGCGCGAACATGCAGCGTCAGGCCGTTCCCCTTATGACGACGCAGGCGCCTATCGTCGCCACCGGCATCGAGCACAAGTGCGCTGTTGACTCCGGCGTGTGCGTGCTGGCAGAGGGCGACGGCGTTGTCAGCCGCGTTGACGCAAACTATGTCACCGTCCGCTACGACGCGGGCGAGGTCAAGGACTATAAGCTCATCAAGTTCTCCCGCTCCAACCAGGGCACCTGCTTCAACCAGCGCCCCATCGTCAATGTCGGCGACCGCGTTGTGAAGGGCGACGTTCTGGCGGACGGCCCCAGCACCAGCCATGGCGAGATATCCCTCGGCAAGAACATCCTCGTCGGCTACATGAACTGGGAAGGCTACAACTACGAGGACGCCGTCCTGCTCAACGAGCGCCTTGTCATGGAGGACGTTTTCACCTCCATCCATATAGAAGAGTATGAGTGCGACTCCCGCGACACCAAGCTCGGACCCGAGGAGATCACCCGCGACATCCCCGGCGTCGGCGACGACGCGCTCAAGTACCTCGACGAGCGCGGCATCATCATGGTCGGCGCGGAGGTCACTGCCGGTGACATCCTTGTCGGCAAGGTCACGCCCAAGGGCGAGACCGACCTCACCGCGGAGGAGCGTCTGCTGCGCGCCATATTCGGCGAGAAGGCCAGAGAGGTGCGCGACACCTCACTTAAGGTTCCCCACGGCGAAAGCGGCATAATCGTGGACGTTAAGGTGTTCACCCGCGAGAACGGCGACGAGATGAATCCCGGCGTCAATCAGGTCGTCAGGGTCTATATCGCGCAGAAGCGCAAGATCTCCGTCGGCGACAAGATGGCCGGCCGCCACGGCAACAAGGGCGTTGTCTCCCGCATACTCCCGCGTGAGGATATGCCTTACCTGCCCGACGGCACGCCGCTTGACATCGTGCTGAACCCGCTGGGCGTTCCTTCACGTATGAACATCGGACAGATACTTGAGGTCCACCTCGGCTACGCGGCGCAGGCGCTCGGCTGGAAGGTCGCAACGCCCATCTTCAACGGCGCGAACGAGACGACCATCCGCGAAACTCTGCGTCAGGCCGGTCTGCGCGAGGACGGCAAGAGCGTCATGTACGACGGCCGCACCGGCGAGAAGTTCGATAACGACGTCACGGTCGGCTGGGTCTACTTCCTCAAGCTGCACCACCTCGTCGATGATAAGATACACGCGCGCTCCACCGGCCCCTACAGCCTTGTTACGCAGCAGCCTCTGGGCGGCAAGGCGCAGTTCGGCGGCCAGCGCTTCGGCGAAATGGAAGTCTGGGCGCTGGAGGCCTACGGCGCGGCCTATACCCTGCAGGAGATACTCACCGTCAAGTCCGACGACGTGACGGGCCGTGTAAAGACCTATGAGGCCATCGTCAAGGGCAACAACATCCCGCAGCCCGGCGTGCCGGAGTCGTTCAAGGTGCTGATAAAGGAGCTCCAGTCTCTGTGCCTCGACGTGCGCATACTCGACAAGGACGGCAGCGAGATAGAGCTTAAGGACGATGACGACGATGATTTCATCCCCGACATGAAGGATGAGATCTACCAGTCCGATGACGACGAGATAGAATCCGAGGGCTTCTCCATTGAGGACGTGCCCGAGGATGAGCTTGGCGCGGATCTGGATTTCGGAACAGACAACAATGATTCGGATTTTGACAGCGAGGAGGATATGTGATGAGCTATACACCGTTTGACGCTATTCAGATAGGTATCGCTTCCCCCGAGAAGATCCTCGAATGGTCCTACGGCGAAGTGAAAAAGCCGGAGACCATCAACTACCGCACCCTCAAGCCGGAGCGCGACGGCCTCTTCTGCGAGCGCATTTTCGGGCCGACGAAGGACTGGGAATGCCACTGCGGAAAGTACAAGAAGATCCGCTACAAGGGCAAGATCTGCGACCGCTGCGGCGTTGAAGTCACCAAGAGCAAGGTCAGGCGTGAGCGCATGGGCCATATAGAGCTTGCCGCCCCCGTCAGCCACATCTGGTACTTCAAGGGCATACCCAGCCGCATGGGCCTCATGCTCGACCTCACTCCGCGTATGCTGGAGAAGGTGCTGTACTTTGCAAATTATATAGTTATCGACCCCGGCTTCACCCCGCTGGAGCGCTGCCAGATACTCACCGAGCGCGAGTACCGCGACATGCGCGAGAAGTACGAGGACGACTTCAAGGCCGGCATAGGTGCCGAGGCCATAAAGGAGCTTCTGCAGCAGATAGACTGCACTGAGCTTGCCGCCCAGCTCCGTGAGGAGCTCAAGAACGCCTCCGGCCAGAAGAAGGCCAAGCTCGTCAAGCGCCTTGAGGTGGTCGAGGCCTTCCGCCAGAGCGGCAACCGCCCCGAGTGGATGGTCATAGACATCCTCCCGGTCATCCCGCCTGAGATCCGCCCCATGGTTCAGCTCGACGGCGGCCGCTTCGCCACGTCTGACCTGAACGACCTTTACCGCCGCGTCATAAACCGCAACAACCGCCTCAAGCGCCTGCAGCAGCTCAACGCGCCCGACATCATCGTGCGCAATGAAAAGCGTATGCTTCAGGAGGCCGTGGACGCGCTCATCGACAACGGCCGCCGCGGCAGGGCCGTCACCGGCGCGAACTCCCGCGCACTCAAATCCCTTTCCGACATGCTCAAGGGCAAGCAGGGTCGCTTCCGCCAGAACCTTCTGGGCAAGCGCGTTGACTATTCCGGCCGTTCCGTTATAGTCGTTGGCCCTGACCTCAAGATATACCAGTGCGGCGTTCCCAAGGAAATGGCGATAGAGCTGTTCCGCCCGTTCGTGATGAAGAAGCTCGTCGAGGATGGCGTGGCGAACAATATCAAGTCCGCCAAGAAGATGGTCGATAAGCAGCGCACAGAGGTCTGGGACGCGCTGGAGGACGTCATCAAGGAGCATCCCGTGCTGCTCAACCGTGCGCCCACGCTGCACCGTCTCGGCATCCAGGCGTTTGAGCCTGTTCTGGTCGAGGGGCGTGCGCTGCGTCTGCACCCGCTGGTCTGCACCGCTTACAACGCCGACTTCGACGGCGACCAGATGGCTATCCACGTGCCGCTCTCGTCCGAGGCGCAGGCAGAGGCGCGCATACTCATGCTCTCCGCCAACAACCTCCTCCGCCCGCAGGACGGCCACCCCGTCACGGTTCCGACGCAGGACATGATCCTCGGCTCCTACTACCTGACCATGGTCCGCATCGGCTCCGCCGAGAAGGGCGCGGAAAAGCTCGTCATAGACGATCCCGGCGACAGCGAGTTTGAAGCGGGCTCCATCGCCAACGGCGACGATATCTATAAAACGAATCTTGAGCTCAAGCGCGACGGGAAGAAGCTTATCACCTATAAGCCCACTCTCATGTACCGCGACCCGGCCGAGGCCATCATGGCCTATAACGAGGGCTGCGTCGGCCTGCATGCGCCCATCCGCCTGAGAGTCACCAAGACGGTGGACGGCGTCGAGGTCAAAAAGACCATCGTCACCACTGTCGGCCGCATAATCTTCAATGAGCCTATCCCGCAGGATCTCGGCTACGTTGACCGCAGCGACCCGGAGCACGCCTTCGACCATGAGATAGGTTTCCAGGTCGGCAAGAAGCAGCTCGGCGATATCATTGACCGCTGCATCCAGAAGTACGGCTTCACCATTTCCGCCGAGGTGCTCGACAGCATCAAGGCGCTGGGCTATAAGTACTCCACCAAGGGCGCTATCACCATATCCGTCGCGGATATGACCGTGCCGAGTGCCAAGGGCGAGCTCATCAAGGAGACCGAGAACGAGGTCGTCAAGATAGAGCGCCAGTACAAGCGCGGCTTCATCACCGACGATGAGCGCTACCGCCTCGTCGTTTCCGAGTGGGAAAAGACCACCAAGGACGTCACCGACGCGCTCACCAACGTGCTCGACGAGTACAACCCCATCTACATGATGGCAAACTCCGGCGCCCGCGGCTCCATGAACCAGATCCGTCAGCTTGCCGGTATGCGCGGCCTTATGGCCAACACCGCCGGTAAGACGATAGAGATCCCCATCAAGTCCAACTTCCGCGAAGGCCTCTCCGTTTTGGAGTACTTCATCTCCACCAGAGGCGCACGAAAGGGCATGGCCGATACCGCTCTGCGTACCGCGGACTCCGGTTACCTGACCCGCCGTATGGTCGATGTCTGTCAGGACGTCATCATCCGCGAGGCTGACTGCGGCACCACTGAGGGAGTCTGGGCCTCCGCCGTGTACGACAGGGGCCAGATGGTCGAGACCTTCGGCACGGCCATCCACGGCCGCTTCCCCGCGCAGCCCATCACCGATCCCAAGACCGGCGAGGTGCTGTTTGACACGGATCACATGCTCATGCCTGAGGATGCGGATGTGCTTGAGGCGCACGACATCCATAAGGTGTTCATCCGTTCCGTGCTCACGTGCGAGGCGCGCATCGGCGTCTGCGCGAAGTGCTACGGCATCAACCTTGCCATCGGCAAGCCCGTCAATGCCGGCGAGGCCGTCGGCGTCATCGCCGCGCAGTCTATCGGCGAGCCGGGCACCCAGCTCACCATGCGTACCTTCCACACCGGCGGCGTCGCGGGCGACGATATCACCCAGGGTCTGCCCCGTGTCGAAGAGCTGTTTGAGGCGCGCAAGCCCAAGAAGATGGCCACCCTTTCCGAGATATCCGGCACTGTCAGCATAGAAGAGGCCAAGAAGGGCGTGATGTACTCCATCACCGTCACCAACGAGGCCGAGGGCGAGACGGTCGTCTACACCGTGCCGCACTCCGCCGGTATCCTTGTCCACAACGGCGACCATGTTGACCGCGGACAGGAGCTGACCTCCGGCGCGCTCAACCCGCATGACGTTCTGCGTATCCGCGGCACGGACGATGATGAGTTCGGCCGGCAGGGCGTGCGCAGTTACATCACCAGCGAGGTCCAGAAGGTCTACCGTCAGCAGGGCGTTGACATCAACGATAAGCATATTGAGGTCATTGTCCGCCAGATGATGCGCAAGGTCAGGGTCGAGGAGGCTGGCAGCACGGATCTGCTCTCCGGCTCCACCGTTGACATCAGCGTGCTCAAGGACGCCAACAAGGCCATTCAGGACCGTATCGACGCGGGCGAAGAGGGACTCAGCCTCGCCACCTATACCCAACTTCTCATGGGCATCACCAAGGCGTCTCTCGCCACGGACAGCTGGCTGTCTGCCGCGTCCTTCCAGGAGACCACCAAGGTGCTCACGGATGCCGCGATAAAGGGCAAGGAGGATCACCTCGTCGGTCTGAAGGAGAATGTCATCATAGGCAAGCTCATCCCCGCCGGCACCGGTCTCGACATCTACCGCGAGTTTGAAGAGGAGACGGATGAATCCGTGGCCTCCGCTCCGGAGGAGTACGTCGATCTGACCGCACTTGTCAATAAGTCCAACGCACTCTAAGCAATTATAAGCACGCCGCTTAATGCGCTTGACACGCCATGCCCCCATTCCGGGGGCGGCGTACGCGGTGCAGCTCGCGGCGCGCTGTTCTTTTAAACTATAGCAATAGTACCCTAACTATAATAATAGTAAGGAGCGCCCATGCAGAAAGCCGCACGAAACAAGACCCTTGCCACGCCCCCGGAGGAGGGGGCGGAATACCTCGCGCGCTGCCTCACGCCGGGCGCGCTTGAGCCCGGCGCGCCGGTGCGCGACGTCACGATAAACGGGGATATGCTTGCCGTGTGCCCGCGGCTTCCGCGCGCCTGCGCCGGTCTCGTGATCGCGGACCCGCCGTATAACCTCCGCAAAAGCTATAACGGCAGTGTGTTTTCGCGCAAAAGCGCCGAAGAGTATGAGGAGTATACGCGCACATGGCTCGCCGCCGTCAGGCCGCTTTTGAAGGAGGACGGCTCCATCTACGTCTGCTGCGACTGGGAGTCCAGCCTCATAATAGGCCGCGTCATGCAGGAGCTTTTCACCGTCCGCAGCCGTATCACCTGGCAGCGCGAAAAGGGGCGCGGCGCGAAGAAGAACTGGAAGAACGGCATGGAGGATATCTGGTTTGCGACGGTGGGCGCGGACTATACCTTCAATCTGGACGCGGTGCGCCTGCGCCGCCGCGTCGTCGCGCCGTACCGCGTTGACGGCCGCCCGAAGGACTGGGTGGAGGACGCCCGCGGCGGCTACCGCGACACCTGCCCATCGAACTTCTGGGATGATATAACTGTTCCGTTCTGGTCCATGCCGGAGAACACCGCCCACCCCACGCAGAAGCCGGAAAAGCTGCTTGCAAAGCTCATCCTCGCAAGCTCGAACGCGGGGGATACGGTGCTCGATCCCTTCCTCGGCTCCGGCTCGACAAGCGTCACGGCGAAGAAGCTCGGCCGCCATTATATAGGCATAGAGCTTGAGCCGCAGTACTGCCAGTGGGCGGAGCAGCGCCTTGAACGGGCGGAGAATGACAAACGGATACAGGGCTATGAAAACGGCGTGTTCACGGCGCGCAATTATTAATAAATGTCTTAATAAATAGGGTTAGTATAGCGGCGATGCAGGCATAGACTGCACCGCCGCTTTCCGCGCCTTTTTTGCCCGCCCGTTATGTCAATCATTGTTGAAGAAATATGCACGTATTTTGTAACTAATCGTCATAATTGACGCATTTCATTGACAAAAGTGCATAACTGCGGTACAATAACGGCATAAAAATGCGCTTTGTGCAAAGCAGGCCGCATCCCTGTTTTTCGGCGTTTTTCGCCGTGGGAGGAGCCTGACATGGGGGAGGAAATCTTATATGAAACGGAAGATGTTCAGCGCGCTGCTGTGCGTGTGCATGCTCGTCAGTCTGCTGCCCGCGGGCGCTGCGGCGTATGCGGATGATGGGCAGACCGCGGCGGGGGAGATGCTCGTGGAGGAGCTTCCGGGCGAGCCGCAGCAGGAACCGGCGCAAGAGCCGGAACCCACGCCCGCGCCGGAGGAACCGGTGCAGACGCCTGAGCCGACGCAGGCTCCGGAACCAACGCAGGCTCCGGAACCAACCCAGGCTCCGGAACCAACGCAGACACCGGAACCCACACAGACGCCGGAACCGGCGCAGGAGCCTGAGCCTTCCGCCCAGCCTGATGATAAGGTGACGCTCGCCGATATGAGCGACGCCGACCTTGAGTATTATAGCAGCCTTCTCATTGAGCTTGGCCTCATCACCGCGCCCTATACTGATAAGGCCGCGCTTGCGCAGTTCTTCGCGGATATGGGCATAACGGACTTTGAATCGGCGGACGCGTGGCTCAATGCGGAGCTTGAAAAGCTCAACGTGCGCGAAAACGCCGCGGCCTGCATCGGCGACGAGTACTTCGCCACCGTGGATGAGGCGATCGCCTCCGTTTCCAACAGCGCCGTCACAACGATCACGCTGCTCAGAGACGCGGAGGAGGAATCGGTCTTCGTGCCCATGGGCAGGAACATAATCCTTGACCTCAACGGCTTTGCCCTGTACATAACCGGCGCGACCGAGACGGCCCCCCTCTGCTTCACTGTCGAGGGCGCGGATGTGCTCGTCGAGGGTACGACGGATCAGTACGTCTATGAATATGCCGAGGTCTATGTTAAAAACGGCTCCATCTTCGCCTACGGCGGTGATGCCAACGGCGTCGCCATTCTCAATAACGGCAGCCTCCGGCTTGAGGACGTCGCCGTCACCGGCGGCATCGTCCATGACGTGCACGACGCGTCCTGCGCCCTCAGCATTGACGGCGGCAGTGTGGACGGCCTTATAACCACGGTCGAGGGCGGCACGGTCTCCGTCACCGGCGGCCTCTTCCGTCAGGACGTCACCGCGTATATCGATGCCGCGGTCTATCGCTGTGAGCTCTCCGGCGACGGCTGGTATTCCGTCGCGCCCCTTGTTGACGACGCGGCTGTCGCGGCTGTGGACAGAGTCGCCTATGATATAAACGGCGTCAGGCTCAATGTCGCCGTGACGGAGCGCCGCGCCGGAACCGTCAGCGGTGCGGATGGGCTTATCCCCGGCAGCGCCGTCGCGCTCAGCGGTCTTGAAAAGGCGCTTCGCGGCGACGCCGTCAGTACCCTGCTTGAGCAGTACCTCGCGCAGATGCCCGCCGTGCTATCTCTCGACGCGGAGGAGGAAGCCGCGGCAAAGCCCGCCGCGGAGGATGCGGATGTCAGCCTCTTTGTCCGGGCGGAGCTTCGTGAGCTTGGCGAGGGCAGGATAAGCTACGACGTCAAGCCCTACGCCTCCGTTACTGTCGGCGAAGACACCGCGGAGTTCGACATCTCCAACGACAAGCTCAAGGGCGCGCCCATGACGCTCAGCATCTACACCGGCTTCGAGCCGACTGAAATGCACCATATACATGACGGCAAAGGCGCCGCTGTCGATACCTATGTTCCCGAAGGACAGGCGACGGCCGAAACGCCCAATACCTTCACCTATGACCCCGCGACGGGCATGGCCACGCTCAGTATCAGCAGCTTCTCCGTCATTGACGGCGAGGGCAATGTGGCCAAGGTCGGCGACACGCAGTATCAGAAGCTTCAGGACGCCGTGAACGCGGCGATCGTCTCCGGCAAGGAGGTCGTGCTCATCGCTGCTGTGGCCGAGGTCAAAAATGTTGAGATCCCCGCCGAGGCGTCCGTGGTCATAAATACGAAGAATATCCTCACCCACAGCATGACTGGCACCGGCACGGATCCGATGTTCAAGATCGGCGGCGCGCTGCGCATCCTCGGCGACGGCACGGTCGATGCGCTCACGGGCAGCATCGCGGAGTTCACCTCCGCCTCCGGCAGCCTCACCCTCGGCGATGAGAGCAGCACCGGCATCATCAAGCCCACGTACAAGGCCGGCTCACTCATATCCGGCACCACCGCCGGCACCGTCACCATATATGAGGCAAACACCAGCTTCGACCCCGCCTCTCCCGTCAACTACGTGGCAGAGGGCTATAAGGCCGAGTACAAGAACCTTACCGGCCTGTGGGAGATAAGAGTGAAGTACGTCGCCCGCGTCGTTGCGACGGAGTACCGCACCTTTGCCGAGGCCTATGCCGCCGCCTCCACCGGAAGCACCGTGGCCGGGCAGACCATTATCCTTCTTGACGATATCGACGAGGGTGACATCACCATCGCGGATGACGTCTACATAGACGGTCAGCTTGCGCACAAGTACGGTATAAAGGGCAACGTCACCATAACGCCGGAGGCGCAGAACGTGTTCATCTGGAACACGAAGATAGACGGCACCCTCACCCACAGCGGAACGGGCGCGAACCTCACCTCCGTTGAGGTCATCAATACAGAGGTCACAGGCGCGGTCGATCTGGGCGACGGCCTCAACCTTGTCGTCATCGACTCCGTCACGGCTCCCTCCGTCGCTGTCGGCAGCGACGCCAAGTCTGTCACAGTCCGCTCCGACGTGAAGGACAGCGACATCGGCACGCTGACCATCGGCGCGGGCAGCAAGGCCGACATACACGCGGGCCTGCTTACAAACGTCACGAATATAGGCACGCTCACCGCGCAGACCGGCGCGAGCGTGACCCTCGGCGGCAGCATCAGCACCGCGCTCACGGATAAGAAGCTTGTCGTCAACACGATAGAAAGCACCGGCAATGTCGAGGTGTACAGCGGCACGTATGAAAACCTCAGCGGCGAGGTCGGCTCCATCATGCTCTACGGCGGGAATTACCCCGTGGATTACTCCAAGTACGGCGGCTGCAAGGCGACGATAGATAAGGTGCACTACAGCCACTATATCTGCGAATATGTCGAGAGCGAGACCAGATACCGTGTCAGCGTGCTCAAGCCCATAATAGTCAGCCCCGCCTCCGGCCGCGCGGACTATTCCGGCAACAACCTCAGCTTCGTCACGGATGCGCCGTATACCCACGTGCACACCGGGGCCGAGCCGGAGGTGCTTTCCGTCACCGTCGGCAGGAATGAGCTGCGCGCCGGTACGGATTACTCGGTCTCCCCCTGCACCCTGCCCGACGGTACCGTCGGCACCATGGTCACCATATACAGCAGCTACATCAACACCCTCTCCGCCGGGACCTATAACGTCCAGATAGACACCGAGGTCGGCACGGCGCAGCGTTATGCGGATTATACTCCCGCGGGCTTCCGCGTCAGGACGTCTACCATAACCAACCGCAACACCCTCGGCAGAGGCGGCATCATCCGCACCGGCGACGATGCGAATCTCGCCCTGCTTGCAGGCGTGATGCTCTGCACCGGCCTTGCCGCGGCGGGCGGCGTGTACCTGCTGCGCAGGAAAAAAGAGAAATAAGCCTTGAGCGAATACCATAAATACAAGGAGGGCATAGCCCTCCTTGTATTTATTATATAAAAGTATAGAACCAAAATTCCAAAAATAAATTTCACAAATATTCTTGACTAAATTTGTGAAATATGCTAAACTCTTTCATTGCGTGGGTATCAGTGCGCCCATTTGCAAAGATGCACAAAGCATGCCGCTTTGCGGCATGTTCGGTGCAGCAAAAGTGCGAAAATGCCCGCGACGACGAAAGAAAGGAGAAAACAATGCCAACCTTTAACCAGCTTGTCAGAAAGGGAAGAGAAAAGATCACCTCCAAGTCCACCTCTCCTGCAATGCAGAAGGGCCTGAACACCCTCAAGAACAGAGAGACCAATCTCAGCTCCCCCCAGAAGAGAGGCGTCTGCACCGCAGTCCGTACTTCCACTCCTAAGAAGCCGAACTCCGCTCTGCGTAAGATCGCCCGTGTACGTCTGACCAATGGTTACGAAGTCACAGCTTACATCCCCGGTATCGGCCATAACCTGCAGGAGCACTCCGTCGTTATGATCCGTGGCGGCCGTGTGAAGGACCTTCCTGGTGTCCGTTATCACATCATCCGCGGTACCCTCGATGCTCAGGGCGTGAACGGTCGTATGCAGGCCAGATCCAAGTACGGCGCAAAGAGGCCCAAGGCTGCTAAGAAGAAGTAATTCCGACAGCTTAGGCAGGGGCAGCCGCGCGCCGGCGTGGCCGGAGGGCTGCTCAAAAAGCCCTGTCGTTTATCTATATTTATCGTGTGGATAAACCTCGGGGCGCAACGGACGCACTGCTGCGTTCGAGTACCTGTGATTCCATTTTTTAATGAAGGAGGGAAGCAACGTGCCCAGAAGAGGTAATGTTCCCAAGAGAGAAATTTTGCCTGATCCTCTGTATAACAGCGTTCTGGTGACCAAGCTCATCAACGGCGTTATGCTCGACGGCAAGAAGGGTGTTGCTCAGAAGGTCGTTTATGACGCTTTTGACATCATCAAAGAAAAGACCGGCAAGGAGCCGCTTGACGCGTTCACCGAAGCGATGAACAACATCATGCCCGCACTTGAGGTCAAGGCACGCCGCGTCGGCGGCGCAACCTATCAGGTTCCTATCGAAGTTCGTCCCGCACGCCGCCAGACTCTGGCGCTGCGCTGGCTCGTGGACTACTCCCGCAAGCGCGGCGAGAAGACCATGAAGGAGCGCCTTGCAGGCGAGATCATGGACGCGTGCAACAATCTCGGCGCATCCGTCAAGAAGCGCGAGGATATGCACAAGAACGCAGAAGCGAACAAGGCTTTTGCACACTTCAGATGGTGATCTGATTTCAGTGAGATTCATTTCAGGAGTATTAAATGCCCAGACAGTATTCACTTGAGAAAACAAGAAATATCGGTATCATGGCTCATATCGATGCGGGAAAGACTACCACGACTGAGCGTATTCTTTTCTACACCGGCGTAAACTACAAGCTGGGTGAGACACATGAGGGAACTGCCACCATGGACTGGATGGAGCAGGAGCAGGAGAGGGGCATCACCATCACCTCCGCTGCGACGACCTGTTTCTGGAACGGCACCCGCATCAATATCATCGACACTCCGGGCCACGTGGACTTCACCGCCGAGGTCGAGCGCTCGCTTCGCGTGCTTGACGGCTGTGTGACTGTCCTGTGTGCCAAGGGCGGAGTTGAGCCCCAGTCTGAAACCGTTTGGAGGCAGGCCGATCATTACCACGTTCCGCGCATGATCTACGTCAACAAGATGGACATTATGGGCGCGGACTTCTACCATGTGCTTGACATGGTGCACGACAGGCTCAAATGCAACGCCGTTCCCATTCAGCTTCCGATAGGCAGCGAGGACAGCTTTGAGGGCATCGTGGATCTTGTGGATATGAACGCGGACGTTTACCTTGACGATCTCGGCAAGCAGATGGTCACGGAGGAGATCCCCGAGAACATGAAGGCGCTTGCGGAGGAGTACAGGGACAAGCTCCTTGAGGCAGTCTCCGACTTTGACGATGAGATCATGGAAATGTATCTCAACGGTGAAGCCGTTCCCGCGGAGAAGATCCGCGCAGCGATAAGAAAGGCCACTGTCGCGGTGGAGATGGTCCCCGTGACCTGCGGCACTTCTTATAAAAATAAAGGCGTGCAGAAGCTTCTGGATGCGATAGTGGATTACATGCCGTCTCCGCTGGATGTTCCGGCGATAGAGGGCGTCAATCCAAAATCGGGCGAGACCGAGACGAGAGAGGCCGACGACGGCGCTCCCTTCTCCGCCCTCGCGTTCAAGATCATGACAGACCCTTACGTCGGCAGGCTCAGCTTCTTCCGCGTGTACTCCGGCTCGCTGGAGACAGGCAAGACAGTCATGAACTCCACCAAGGGTGTGCGTGAGCGTTTCGGCCGCATCCTTCGGATGCACGCCAACCACAGAGAGGATATCGACTGGGTCTATTCCGGCGATATCGCTGCCGCTGTCGGACTGAAAAACACGACGACCGGCGACACCCTCTGTGACGATAAGCATCAGATCATCCTTGAGTCCATGGAATTTCCCGAGCCTGTCATTCGTGTGGCGATAGAGCCGAAAACGAAGGCCGGGCAGGAAAAGATGGCTATCGCCCTTCAAAAGCTGGCGGAGGAGGACCCCACCTTCAAGACCTATACGGACGAGGAGACGGGGCAGACCATCATCGCCGGTATGGGTGAGCTGCATCTGGAAATAATAGTGGACAGACTCCTCCGGGAATTCAAGGTCGAGGCCAACGTCGGCAAGCCGCAGGTATCCTATAAGGAGACCGTGACTAAGTCGGCAACGGTTGACACCAGATACGTCCGCCAGACCGGCGGCAAGGGTCAGTTCGCGCACGTGAAGCTTATGATCGAGCCCAACGAGTCCGGCAAGGGCTATGAGTTCGTGAACAAGATCACCGGCGGCGCCATTCCCAAGGAGTATATCCCCTGCGTCGATCAGGGCATCCAGGGCGCAATGCTCTCCGGTGTTCTGGCCGGCTATCAGACGGTGGACGTCAAGGCGACGCTGCTCGACGGGTCTTTCCATGAGGTGGACTCGAGTGAGATGGCGTTCAAGATCTGCGGCAGCATGGCCTTCAAGGAGGCCGCAGCGAAGGCGGGGCCGACCCTGCTTGAGCCTATAATGAAGGTCGTCGTGACCGCGCCCGACGAATATATGGGCGACGTTATGGGCGATATAAACGCAAGGCGCGGCCAGATCATCGGCACGGAGATCAGAAACGGCGCAGCCGTTATAGAGTGCAATGTTCCGCTCTCCACGATGTTCGGCTATGCCACAGACCTGCGCAGCAAGACTCAGGGCAGGGCGACGTACGTAATGGAGCCCAGCCACTTTGTTGAGCTGCCCAAGAATTTGCAGGAAGCCCTCGTGAATAAACACAACGGCTTTGGAAAACCAATTTATTAATTTGTAAATCTTATTTAGGAGGATTATTCTAATGGCAAAACAGATGTACAACAGATCTAAGCCCCATGTCAACATCGGCACCATCGGCCATATCGACCACGGCAAGACCACTCTTACCGCTGCTATCACCAAGTATCTGGCACTGCAGGGCAAGGCCGAGTACACCGACTACTCTTCCATCGATAAGGCTCCCGAAGAGCGCGAGCGCGGCATCACCATCAACACCGCACACGTTGAGTACGAGACCGAGAAGCGTCACTATGCTCACGTTGACTGCCCGGGTCACGCTGACTATATCAAGAACATGATCACCGGCGCTGCTCAGATGGACGGCGCGATCCTCGTTATCGCCGCTTCCGACGGCCCCATGGCTCAGACCCGTGAGCACCTCCTGCTCGCCCGTCAGGTCAACGTTCCTTCCGTCCTCGTCTTCCTCAACAAGTGCGACCAGGTCGATGACGAAGAGCTCCTCGAGCTCGTCGAGATGGAAGTTCGTGAGCTGCTCGACTTCTACGGCTTCCCCGGCGATGACACCCCCATCATCCGTGGTTCCGCTCTGAACGCTCTCGTTTCCGAGTCCACCGATCCCAACGCCCCCGAGTACGCCTGCATCAAGGAGCTCATGGACGCAGTTGACAGCTGGATCCCCACTCCCGACCGCAAGGCCGATATGCCTTTCCTTATGCCCATCGAGGACGTCTTCACCATCTCCGGCCGCGGCACTGTTGTTACCGGTCGTGTTGAGCGTGGCCGCGTCAAGATCGGCGACAAGGTCGAGATCGTTGGCCTGAAGGACGAGTCCACCGAGACCACCGTCACCGGCACCGAGATGTTCCACAAGACCCTCGAGTACGCCGAGGCTGGCGACAACGTCGGCTGCCTGCTGCGTGGTATCGACAAGAAGGCTGTTGAGCGCGGCCAGGTTCTTGCTGCACCCAAGTCCATCCACCCCCACACCAAGTTCAAGGGCCAGGTCTACGTCCTGTCCAAGGAAGAGGGCGGCCGTCACACCCCGTTCTTCAACAACTACCGTCCCCAGTTCTACTTCCGTACCACCGACGTTACCGGCGTCATCTCCCTGCCCGAAGGCGTTGAGATGTGCATGCCCGGCGACAACGTTGACATGGACGTCGAGCTGATCACCCCGATCGCCATCGAGAACGGCCTCCGCTTCGCTATCCGTGAAGGCGGCCGTACCGTCGGCTCCGGTGTTGTTATCGGCATCAACGAGTAATCAAACCCTTATATACAAAAAATCCTTCGCTTCGGCGAAGGATTTTTTGCATTCAAGAGGTGTCCGGCTTAGCCCTGCGTGCAGCAGAATTTCTGCTTTACCTGCTGCATCTTCTGCGGCTCTGCCTGCTCGGCGGTGTACCAGCCGTGATCGCTCATCTGCTGATATATTCCGCTCTGCATGCTCAGCGAGTCGTTGAGCGCGGTGTTGAAGGCCTGCCTAACGTTCGGCGTCGCCGACTCGATGGAGCCGTGCATATACAGGTCGCACACGCCCTTCGTCGTGAGCAGAATGTTTTCCATGATATCTCTGTCGTCCATTTGCCGTGCCTCCTTATACAAGGTTGTAAAACTGCGTGAACAGCTTCTGGTTGCCGTTCACAAGCTGCTGTGCCTGCTGGCGCAGCACCGGATCCTTGAGCTGTGAGGCCGCCGTGCGGCATTGATTCATGAGAAACTGAGTGTGTCCAAGCGCGTCTTCGATATAGAGCAGTTCTTTGGGACTCATTTTTATCACCTCGCCGATAGTATCTGCCGCGCGCCGCGCAATACACGCGGCAAAAAATGCATGGGAAAAATTAAAAAGCAGTTTGCAGGCGGCGTGTGTTTGTGGTATCATATAAAAAGAAATTTTATGCGCATTTCGGAGGAAATATCATGAACTATGTTATCGGTGCGCTGGCCGGACTGGTCTGGGGCGCGCTCGGCGCGTATCTCAACAGCCTCATCACGAAAAAGTGTCTTGCCGCCGGCAATGAAAAGGCCATCGTGGGGATGAACCTTGCCCACATGGCGGTCGATATCGCCGTGCTTGCCATTGTGTATCTTCTGCGCAAGGCGCTGCCGTTCAGCTATGAGGCCATGCTCATTGGCACGGCGGCGGCTCTCTCCATCGTCACGATAATTTTCTCGTATTCCATTGCGAATAAGGAGAAGAAATAAACGCTTTGCGCGGCGGCTTTCCCCGCCGCGCCGGAGAATGTATGGACACTTATGACAGAATAATCATCGGCGCGGGGCTGTACGGCCTGTATGCCGCGCTTTTCTGCGCAGCGCGCGGGGATAGAGTGTGCGTGCTGGAGTGCGACTCCACCGCGTTCAGCCGTGCCACTTATATCAATCAGGCGCGTGTACATCAGGGCTATCATTACCCGCGCTCGCTTTCAACGGCCGTCAAATCCGCGGGGTATTTCGCGCGCTTCAATAAGGATTTCGACTTTTGTATAAACCGTGCCTTCGACAAGATATACGCCACCTCCAGCGCGTACTCATGGTCGGACGGGGCGCAGTTCAAAAAGTTCTGCCGCGCCGCCGGTATCCCGTGCGAGGAGCTGCATCCGGAGCGCTTTTTCAAGCCGGGTCTCTGCGACGGGGCCTTTCTTGTGCGCGAATATACATATGACGCGGCGGTCCTGCGTGATTATTACCTTGAAAAGCTGGCCGCACTGCCGAATGCTGTGATAAAATATGGTTCTGCCGTCAGCGCAATAGAGAATACCGGGCGGGAGTACGAGGTCCGCACAAAGAACAGTGGACGGTATAGGGCGCGCTTTGTGCTCAACGCAAGCTACGCCTCCGCAAATCAGATAATATCCATGCTGGGCTTTGAATGCTTCAAGATAAAGTATGAGCTTTGCGAGATCATCCTCTGCAAAGCCGGGGAAAAGCTTTCAAGCTGCGGCATAACCGTCATGGACGGGCCGTTTTTCTCCATCATGCCCTTCGGCATGACGGGGCTGCACTCGCTCACGTCTGTCACCTTCACGCCGCATACGACGAGCTATGAAGCCCTGCCGCAGTTTTCGTGCCAGGCCGCGTCGGACGGCACGTGCTCACCCGCGCAGCTTGCCAACTGCAACACCTGCCCCGCCCGCCCTGCAACGGCGTACCCGTACATGTCCAAGCTTGCGGGGAAGTATCTGCGGGATGAGTTCAGCTTTGAGTATGAAAGTTCGCTTTTCTCCATGAAGCCCATACTTCTCAGCTCGGAGATAGACGATTCCCGTCCCACTGTCATAAGGACGTTTTCCACCGAGCCCACCTTTGTAAGCGTCCTGTCCGGCAAGATAAACACGGTGTACGATTTGGATGAGGTGCTGATAAATGGATAACAGAGAGAAAAACTTCGTTTCGGCGATCGTATATGTGCATGACTGTCAGAACAGGATAGGCGTTTTCCTTGAAAACGTGCTCTCCGCGCTTTCGGCGAACTTTGCGCATTCGGAGCTTATCTGCGTCAACGACTATTCGCGTGACGGCAGTGTGGACGCGATACGCGCCATGAGTCCGCGGGCGGACGCTCTCGGCGTCAGCGTGACCGTCGTCAATATGAGCTGCTTTCACGGACTGGAGCTTGCCATGAACGCAGGGCTGGAGCTTGCTATCGGCGACTATGTTTTTGAGTTCGACAGCACTGAGCCGGACTGGGCTGCGGAGGATGTCATGGCCGTCTATACGCGTGCAATGCAGGGCTATGACATCGTCAGCGCCGCGCCCGAAAAGCGGCAGAGTCTGTCCTCGCGCATATTTTACCGCACCTTCCAGCGTTACTCTCCAATGCCGTACAAAATGCACACGGAGAGCTTCCGCATGATAAGCCGTCGCGCCATAAACCGCATAAGCGGCATCAACCGCGCCGTGCCATACAGAAAGGCCATTTACGCAAGCTGCGGCCTGCGCTCCGATGGAATATACTATATGCCGAAGGCCGTGCGGAACGCCTCCGGCGTGACGCGGGGCGAGCGCGGCTATCGCCGTCGCCTGGCGGTGGACACGCTGCTGCTGTTTACCGACGTGGGGTACAGGCTGTCGATGTTTATGACGGCGCTGATGATGCTTGCCACGGTGTTCATGGCGGTGTACTCGCTCGTCATTTTCATCATCGGCAACCCGGTGGAGGGCTGGACGACGACGATACTTTTCCTGTCGTTCGCGTTTTTCGGACTCTTCGGCATACTCACGGTCGTTGTGAAGTATCTGCAAATACTTGTGGATCTGGTGTTCCGCCGCAAGAAGTATATATTTGAAAGCATAGAAAAGCTCAATTGAGGGGGAGGCGCGATATGAACATACTCGTCGGCTATACCGGCTTTGTCGGCAGCAATATATATGCCCACGGTGATTTTCAGGGGGCCTTCAATTCAAAAAATATTTCCGAGGCCTACGGCCTTGCGCCGGAGCTTCTTGTGTACGCCGGACTGCGCGCGGAAAAATTCCTCGCCAACAGCGCGCCGGAGAAGGACATGCAGCTTATATTGCAGGCCGAGGACAACATTGCCCGCATCGCGCCGAAGAAGCTCGTGCTAATCTCGACGATAGATGTGTTCCCCAGCCCGAAAGGCGTGGATGAGACGACACCCATCGACCCCGCGGGGATGCAGGCATACGGCTATGACCGCCTCATGCTGGAGCGCTGGGTGCGCGAAAATTATCCCGTCGCGCTTATTATCCGTCTGCCGGGGCTTTTTGGAAAGAATATAAAAAAGAACTTCATTTTTGACTATATAAGGCGCATTCCGTCCATGCTGCGTCCGGAAAAGCTTGATGAACTTTCGCGGATGCAGCCGGAGATAGCCGGGTTTTACACGCTTGAGGCGAACGGCTTTTATAAATGCCGCGCGCTCACTGCGGAGGAGGAGCGCAGCCTTAAGGCCATGCTTAAAGAGACGGGCTTTTCCGCGCTCAACTTCACGGACAGCCGCAGCGTCTATCAGTTCTATCCGCTCTCGCGTCTGTGGGGCGACATATGCACGGCTCTTTCCGCCGGGCTTACGCTTTTCCACCCCGCGACGGAGCCCGTCTCCGCAGGGGAGCTTTATGAGTACCTCAGCGGAGAGCCATTTGTCAACGAACTCGGCGGCACGCCGGCAGATTACGATTATAGGACCGTGCATTCCGCACTTTTCGGCCGCAGTGACGGGTATATCTGCGGCAAGGAGCAGGTCATGCGCGAAATAAAGCAGTTTGTGGAGAGTTATTGAATGAAGCTTGCCGTGTCAAATATTGCGTGGGAAGCCGGAGACGATGCGCGCATTTATTCTCTGATGGAGGAACTGGGCTTTTCCGGCCTTGAGATCGCGCCCACGCGGATATTCCCATCCGCCCCGTATGACGATCTGCCCGCCGCGCGGCGCTGGGCACAGGAGCTTATGCGCACTCATGGCTTTACCGTGCCGTCCATGCAGTCGATCTGGTTCGGCAGGGGCGAGCGCCTTTTCGGCAGTGCGCAGGAGCGTGCGGCGCTTCTTGACTATACGCGCCGGGCCATAGACTTTGCTGCTGCCGTTGGCTGCGGAAATCTCGTGTTCGGCTGCCCGAAGAACAGGACGCTTCCCGGCGGCGCGGACAGCGGCGCGGCGGCGGAGTTTTTCCGCGAGCTTGGCGACTATGCGCATCAGCGGGGCACAGTGCTTGCAATGGAGGCGAACCCCGCCATATACGGCACCAATTATATAAATACCACCGCAGAGGCGCTTGCGCTGGTGAAGACGGTGAACTCGCCCGGCTTTATGCTGAATCTCGATATTGGCACAATGATAGAAAACGGCGAGGATGTCGATGTGCTTGCCGGGAATGAGGCATATATCAACCATGTCCATGTGAGTGAGCCGTTCCTGAAGCCGATAGAGCGGCGCGCGCTGCATACGCGTCTTGCGGCGTTCCTGCGCGCAGCGGATTATCGCGGCTATGTCTCAATAGAGATGGGGCGGCAGACCGGTGGTACATCGGCGCTAGAAGCGGCGATGGCGTATGTCAGGGATGCAATGGGCTGATAGGCGGAAGGAGAGAGCCATGCTATACAGAAACATATATGGTGTGCCGGATTTTGAATGCACCGAGTATGCCGGGAAAACAAAAGACTACGTGCTGCTCATCCCCATAATAAACGAGGGGGAGCGCATCGCGCGCGAGCTTTCGCGTGCGAAGGAGCACGGCATATCCGCCTATGCGGATATAGTGATATGCGACGGCGGCTCCACCGACGGATGCACGGACGAGGCGCGCCTGCGTGCGCTGAATGTGAACACGCTGCTGGTCAAAAAAGGCGCGGGCAAGCAGGGCGCACAGCTCAGAATGGGTATATATTGGGCCTTGCAGCGCGGCTACAGCGGAGTCATCACCATTGACGGCAACGACAAGGACAGCATTGAGGATGTGCCCCGCTTTATAGAAAAGCTCAGGCAGGGTTATGATCTGGTGCAGGGTTCACGGTTCATAAAGGGCGGCCGGGCGATAAATACGCCTCTGTCTCGCTTCGTCGCCGTCAAGCTCATCCACGCGCCCATTACCTCCCTCACGGCGCACCAGCGCTTTACAGATACTACGAACGCCTACCGCGCGTATTCCTCGCGCTATCTGCGCGATGGGCGCGTCATGCCGCTGAGAGACGTTTTCATGACGTATGAGCTTTTAGCGTATCTCTCCGTGCGCGCGACTCAGCTTGGGTACAAGGCGTGTGAAATACCTGTGACGCGCGCATATCCCGCGAAGGGAAAAACGCCGACGAAGATATCGCCCCTCCGCGGCAATGCGGAGCTTATGAAAATACTGCTGCTGAACGCGGCGGGAAGGTACAGGCCGTAAACGGCCCACAGGTGCAGCATGGCAAATACGCTTGATAAAAAGGGAACGGCGGGCCGCATTGCGGCGGTGCTTGCGTTCATCCTCTGCATAGGCTTCCTTTTTGCAAATTTCTATATCCCGGACAGCAAGTTTCAGTCCGACAGCGAAAACCTTGCGATGGGAAGCATTGCCTACGGGCGCGACAGTGCATCGTACTCCGCTTTCGGCCTGCAATTTGCCTCCGTTGGCAAAAGCGGCGAAGAGATAAAAACAGTCATTGAGGAGTACTATGGCCTCGACGGGGTGAAATATAAGGACTATACCTCGCAGGTGGGCCTCCAGGGCTATATTTATCAGACGCTATCCCGTATCCTGTGCACTGGGCGCGGAGTGTCGTCGCTGCTCTCTCTGCGCACGGTGCTCACGGCTGTGTGCGCCGCGCTTACGGCGGCGTCCGTAATGGCGATAGTGTACCTTGCGGGCAGAAAGTATAACGGCATCCTTGCCGCGGCGTTCTACCTCACGTTCCTCTTGTCACCGTGGGTGGCGGACTTCGCGCAGAATCTCTACTGGGTGGAGTTCACATGGTTCGTGCCGGTGATACTGGGGATGCTGTTCTCCCTTGATTATGAAAAGTACGATAAGCCGTGGATGTATGTGCTGATCGCGCTGTCCATCGCCGTGAAGAGCGCCTGCGGCTATGAGTATATCAGCACCATCATGCTGGGCCTCATCATGTTTCCGCTGGTCGATCTCATTATGGGGAGCGGTGCGGACAGAAAACGCCTGTTCATCATCATCGTGAAGATAGGACTGTGCGCGCTGGCCGGATTTTTCGCCGTGCTTATCATCCATGCGTTCATGCGCGGCGACGGCAATCCAATAGCCGGTCTGAAAGAGATATATGAGAAGAATATCCTCTGCCGTACGATAATCGGCGACCCGGACGGGAACTTCACCACGAATGAAAACGTTGCGCGCATCCTGCGCCGCTCCATTGAGGCAAGCGTGGGCGAGGTGCTGGCGCTGTACTTCGATTTCAACACGGCGGTGCTCTTGGGCTTTGAAAGTGAGCTTTTCGTGCCGATGATAGTGTATGCCACTGTCGTTTTTGTGCTGCGCGCATTCAGAAAGGAAAACCGTTGGGAGTTGGCGCTGTTCGTGCTGAGCTTTATCGCGTCGATATCGTGGTTCATCCTTGGGAAGAGTCATTCACAGATACATACGCACATGAACTTCGTGCTGTGGTACTTCGGCTTCGTGCAGATGTGCCTGTACGGTATCCTGTGCTCGATAGCGGGGCTTGCAAGACGCCAGCAGTAAAGTTGGATTTACAGACAGCACCCCCGGCCATTGGCCGGGGGTGCTGTTATTCAATCCGCCAGTCTGTACAGGCGGTATATTCCGTTTTCCGACTGGGCGACAAGCTCATACCTTGCTTCGATTATATCGCTCGTCACGAGAGGCGTGGTGTACAGGTTGAAGGTCATTACCCACTCCACATCGCTCTCGGCAAATTCGCGGTGTATCCGCTCTGCGAACGCCGGACTGTTGACGCTCATCCACTGCTGAAGCGTGAAGAAGCGGAAGGCCGGGCGCAGCCCCGTATCCAGATACAGCCGCCGCGGACAGTCAAACGCGACAAAGCTGGCGCGCCCGTCCTCCGGGATGAGGCCGGTAAGCGCGCGGTAATCATCGCCGTACATTTCGTAGGCCTGCGGGGGCAGGACCTCCGTCTTCTCCTTATACACCTTGAGGGCGGAGCTGCACAGCACCGCGGCGCAGCAGCATATCAGCAGCGCGCGGCCAAGCCCCGCATCGCGCCCATCGGCTTCACCGGGGCTGAGCAGGCACAGCGCCACATACAGCAGCGGCAGAAGCGTGATGCCGTAGTGCGCGTAATCGTTCAGCGTGTACATGAAAAGCGTGTTCACAAGGGCGATGAGCAGCCAGAACGCGCAGCTGAGCCGCCCGCGTTTTCTGAACACAAGCCCCCATGCCGCCGCCGCGATGAGGCACCACCCCGTCAGATACCGCCGCATAAGCACCAGCAGCGCCTTGAGCCCCGCGGGGGCGGCTGTGCCGGAATAGGCCGAGTAGTCGAAGTTGAAAAGCAGCGTGCCGTACCACATATCATAGAGCGCGCCGTGCGCGGCGAAGTAAATGCAGAAGGGCAGCGTCAGCAAGGCGGCCCCGCCGAGGAAAGCGGCGGCGTTCAGGCCAAGGCACCGCCACTCGCCCTTTATCATGAGCACGACGCTGATAAAGGCCACGCCCACGCATACGCCCAGCGCGTTCGTGACGCGCGTCAGCAGCGCGAAGGAGAAGCAAAGCCCGTATATGAAAGCCGCACGCGGCGGATGCGTATACTGCCCGCCGTCAAGCCCCGCGCACCAATCGAGCATGAGAGAATACGAGGCAAACAGCAGCGGCAGAATGTATTCCTCCGTCGTGTTCCCCTCCTGCCAGTTCGCCGCGAGGACAAAGGGCAGCGCCAGCGCCGCCGCGGAGAACACAAGCGTAAAAAAAGAACTCTTTCCCCGCAGAGCGAGAGAGAGCAGAATGCACACGCATCCGCAGACGGACAAAAACCGACCCAATGCATCCGCGCCATATCTGCCGTTGAGAAAAGAAGAAAAATTCCGGTTGGGGAAACCACGCCGCATAAATAAGACCTCCGAGGAAAGGGAGACATTTCTTTGCCTCCCAATGACATAAACTTTAATACGAAATCGTAAATAAGTCGTGAACTTTGCGACGAATTAACAAAAAATTCATTTTTCCGGTGAACCGCCGAGCGAAATATTGACAAAAAAACACGCGAGAGGTATAATTTCATCAAAAATTTTATGTTTCCACATGAATCGGAGGGAAGACAATGCGCCCGGACGGAACGCTCGTCAAGCACGAGGACCCCATGTACTACCTCATCCCGCATTTTCTTACGAAGCGGTATGACGCCATGAATATGATCACGCTGGACATCCCGGAGATGCCCATGCGTGCCTATATGAACGAAAAGCGCCGGGAAGGAAAGCAGATCAGCCATCT
>OLOV01000775.1_pt1 | contig 27700 bp, 28 predicted proteins | sample 1672931 | NCBI WGS metagenome assembly OLOV01 (sample SAMEA3136738, study PRJEB25190) | human gut metagenome | biome: human gut; feature: human-associated habitat; material: faeces | place: Austria | collected 2013 | reverse complement strand
CAATGGACCGCCTTGAAGGGAATACTCTAAGAGTTAGTGCAGAAAGAAGAAATTATCAGAAAAGTGACAGCAACTCCGAAAAATTGGATTTGCTGTCACTTTACGCTACTGATGCTATGATCTGTGCTTAATTCTGAGGTCTGAACCCCATAGTTTCGAGCGTGTTGAGAATCTGCCTGCCGTCGGAAATACCGTCAATGATTTGCCTAGGAGCAAGTTTGGCGTCACCAACGGAAACTGTTGATGCAATACATGCCATCTCCTCAGCAAGCGGATTGTAGGACTTGAGCCCCAGACATACACAGCCATAGTCGAACGGCAACTCTCCCTTGTCGGTGAGGAAACTATGCTCCTTTACCTCCAGCAACTTAGTGTTCACAAGCTGCTGCACATTTTTTTCGCGCATAATGTTTGTAATGGAAACACGGGAGACAAGGTCAATACCGTTTCCTAGGATAGGAGCCATTTCGACTACGGAGACATCTGCGCCTTTGTTTGCAAAAAATTCCACCAAATCGAGCCCAGTGGCACCTCCGCCTATAACAACGCATTTCTTGCCAGTCATGTCCATGTCGTATGTTGTATCGATTGCCTTTTCAATAACTTCATCGGCAGTCATTATATTGCCTTTTGCGAGATTATCCAAAAGGCCGGGAATATCCGGTGTGAGGATTTTTGACCCAGTGGCACAGACAACGAGGTCCGGCTTCTCTGCGGAAACAATTTCCGTTGTTGCAGCAGTGTTGAGCAGCACTTTAAGATTCGGCAATCTATTCACGCGATTTTCCATATATGTGACAAGATCCTTTATACGGAACTTCTCGGGCAAATTGCAGATGAAAGCTGCCCTTCCCCCGAGATGATCGCTCTGCTCAATAAGAGTCACATCACATCCTACTTCCGCGCAGGTGCAGGCAGCTTCCAAACCGGCAGCACCAGCTCCGATAACGACCACCTTACATGGCTTGGCAACCTTTGTCTCCTTATACGCATCGCCCACGGTTACAGCGGGATTTATTGTGCAACGTATTGGACGGTTATGAACCATTCTATTTCCGACACATCCAATGCCGCAGGAAATACATTTGCGAATTTCACTCTCACGATTTTCCATCACCTTATTGCACCAGTCAGGGTCAGCAATAAAGCTTCTGCCCATGGCCACAATGTCAGCATCACCAGAAGCAACAATGTCCTCAGCAACTTTGGGGTCGCGAATATTGCCGGAAATAATGACTGGTTTGCCGGTATTCTCTTTGACAGCCTTGGATAGGTAACGTTTCCAGCCGTCTGGCAAGTACCCTTTGTCTATCATCAGCTCCATAGAATCATTCAGTCCTGCGGAAACATTGTAGAGATCAACATATTCATCCACATAAGGCAACCAATCCAGCGTGTTACCGATAGAGTTGCCACCTGGAAGGAACTCATCTGCGGAAATACGTATCATTATAGGGAAGCTGTTACCGACGCGTTTCCGAGTTTCTTCAAGAATGAGCTTCAGAAAGCGAGCACGATTCTCTGGACTACCACCGAATTCGTCGGTGCGATGGTTGGTGAGTGGAGAGATGAACTGGTTGATCAGGTAACTGTGACCAGCGTGAATTTCAACTGAGTCAAAACCTGCCATCTGGGCGCGCTTTGAAGCGTCGGCATATTTCTGTATCAAGTCATAAACTTCTTCTGTAGTAAGGGGACGGGGGATGAAACCGCCTCGCTTACAGGGAATATCGGAGGCGGAAACGGCTTGACAGCCTATACGTGAAGGTATCGCTGCGGCCCCGGCATGATTAATCTGAATGGAAATCTTAGCACCCCATGCGTGGACCATCTCGGTAAGCTCGTACATATGCGGAATAAAACTATCGTGATCCAGACGAAGTTGGGTAGTGCCGTTTGAGCCGAGCGGAAATGAAACACAGACGTTTTCTACAACAATGAGTCCCACACCACCCTTAGCGCGGAGTCTGTAATAGTTTTTATGTTCCGGTGAAATGCTTCCGTCCGGATTTGCCAAGTTTGTCCCCATAGGAGTCATCATAACTCGATTGCGAAGAGTCATTGTCTTAATCTTCAGGGGACTAAAAAGATGTTCGTACTTCATATTATCTCCCGATTTAGAATCCAAGATTGTCCCGAATTTCTTTAGCAACTGACAGAAGAGGCTGGGCAATAGTTGATAGAGCATCATGCTCATAAACACAAAGAGTCATGCAGCACCCAAGCTTGGCGCACAATCTCCTATGTATGGAATTTTCACCTTGTGAAAGAAAAAGGAACGGTGCGCCCAACTGTTCTTTAAGCAAATTGTTTATCCTTAGATTTTCAATTTCTTCTTCAATACTATTGGCAGATACAACAATCTTGCTAATGTCTGCGCCACGCCGAATATGCTCTCTTGCAATTTCAAGAACTCTTTCGGCAGAAGTGAATTTCATAATATGAGAGCTCATCAAGACTTCCGAACCCCTTGCATGGATCTTCTCGATGAGGTCCTCTTGCATCTTGATTGCCGAAGGATCAACCGCGACCTGATCCGGTTGTATATCAAACATATCCCCCATAATATCACAAAGGGTTGCACCCGAAGAAGCCATGGTTAAGAGTTCGTCAGCTAACTCATAGTCAGTTTTGCCTGTGTTATGATCAAACCTATAATTTGTAAAGTATGTCGGGCATCCTTTAGCCTCATCTACAATTCTTTTGTAGACGGCCTCAGAATGATATTCCGGCTTTAACGATTCAACTTGTAATCCGAACGCTTCTCCTCCTGTACATAGTGCATTGCGAATCCTTTTTACTGCCAAATCTGGCTCCTCGCACTGGAGCATAACGGTAAGAATTGATTTATTGTTTGAGAGGAAACTTGCCATAAATAACTCCCTTCGAGATGATACGATATGGTATCAATTTAACTAGTTAATTTTGCGCCCCGCAGCTTCTGCCGCCATCAATCAGATAGTTTGATCCAGTAATGAATGCAGCCTGATCAGAGCAAAGATATAGAATAAGATCAACAACTTCATGAGTTTCTGCTGCGCGTCCCAGCGGAGTTCTCATCTTTGCCATTGCAGGGCGTGTAAGAACCGGCCCCGGAGAAACACAACAACACCGCACACCATGTGGAGCGCCATAAAGCGCAAGTGATTTTGTCAAGCCATACACCTGAAGCAACCCCATATGCGCAGCTCCGCGAGCAGATAGAGCAGTACAACACTTGGCTGTACGAAGGCAAGCAGATAGCCCTCACAAATGCGGCAGCTTACGAGCAGCCTGCGTTTATCCTCACACAGTACGGCTTGCAGGATGAGACTTTCGGGATAATCTACATTCCAAAGCTTGAGGTTACGTTGCCGCTGTATCTCGGCGCAAACGATGAGAACATGGCAAACGGCGCGGCAGTGCTTGGGCAGACAAGCGTCCCCATCGGCGGCATCAATACAAACGCCGTGATTGCTGGGCATCGCGGCTGGAACGGATATCCGTATTTTCTGAACCTCGATGAGCTTCAGATCGGCGACCTTGTGTACATAGATAATGTATGGACGCTGATGAAGTATGAGGTGGTGGATATACAAGTCATCTCGCCAGACGATGTTGACGCGATAAAGATACAGGAGGGACGAGACCTTGTGACTCTCCTGACCTGCCATCCGCCGAACACCGGCGGTCGACAGAGGCTTCTTGTATTTTGCGAGAGGGTAATTGAATGAACTAAGAGCCGGGCTCCTGCCCGGCTCAAATTATTTGGAGGTAAATATGACAGCGGATATAGACCTGTGGGTAACGGCAACGATACTCAGAGAACTGCGAAATAACGGGCTGATAACCCAGAAGGAAGCAGAAAAGATCCTTTCCCGTGTTGCGAAACAGACCGGCGCGACGCTTATTATTTCCGTCTGAAAATTACGGCTCCTGCTTTATATATGTCTGATTACGGCTTGTCGGCTTGTCCGGCTCGCTCATGATCACGAACCCGTCTTCTATAGCAGGGTTCAAATAGTTCTTTCTGAGTGCCTCTTTGGATTTCAGACCTAAGAGCTCCATAATGCACTTGGCTGTATATGCTTCGCCGTACTCCATCACATTGAGCAGCCGCTTTACCTGCTCGCTCATGCCGGAAGCTGAGGATGCAGTTTGTTGCAGAACCTCATCTAAGGTACGGTTTATCATGGTGAGCATAAACACGATGAACGCATCGGAATTACCGGCAACATGGCATGCGGATATAGCGTTATAGTACTCGGTCTGAAATTTGTATATGTGGCTTTCTATGGGCAGATACTGAAAGACCTGCTTCCACTGAGTAAGGAGCGCGGTCTGCCAAAGGCGAGCCATTCTGCCGTTGCCATCGGCAAAGGGGTGAATAAACACAAATTCATAATGAAATACCGAAGATAGGATCAGCGGATGCACTGAATCTTTTTCGCGAGCCATCCAACCGAACAGATCATCCATAAGCTGCGGTACGAGGTGTGCCGGAGGTGCCATAAAAATGCACCTGTTTCCGTCAAACACGCCTTCCTCGCCGCGGCGGAATGCGCCTGATTCATCGACAGTATATTTCGTGAGGAGTCCATGCAAGCGCTTCAGCTCTTCAACTGAATACGGGTCAAAACTGCCTATCTGCTCATATGCGGCGTAGGCATTCTTAACCTCTTGGATTTCTTTTTGTGGGCCTATCACGGTTTTGCCGTTTACGACGGCTCTTACCTCATCCATCGAAAGAGAGTTTGCCTCTATTGCGAGCGATGAGTGTATAGACTTGATCCTGTTGTTCCGTCTGAGATGCGGTTTGCTCTCAAAATCTTTATAATTGCTGATTCGACCAAGCTTGTCCGAAATCTCGGATACAAGAGAAACCATTTCATTTGTTATGGAAAACGGAGGAGAATACATTTTCATAGCAAGCCTCCCAATTAAAAATACCTATTTTATTATACCTCAAGCTGTGAGAAATAGCAACATCTTGCTTATTATCTTGCGTACTTTCTTGCGCATCAGGCAGCAGGGGATAGTTAGTGCAGCCGGAGGGAACTTACTTATTATCTTGTACATTTTCTTGATATTTCAGTAGCTTTGTGAAAGGTGTTGTGGTATTGTGTGTTGCTGCAGAGGGAGGTGAACCAGCGCATGGCACAGGAAAACACCGCAAGAGTTATAACGATAGCGGCAATAGAACAGCCGCAGGATATACGGCTGAGAGTTGCGGCTTATGCCCGCGTCAGTTCATCATCTGACGAGCAGCTCAATTCCTTCGCCGCTCAGAACCGATACTACACAGAGCTTATATCCGGCAAGGATAACTGGCAGCTTGTAGACATCTATGCCGATGAGGGTATCACAGGCACTTCAATTGAGAAGCGCGATGACTTCAAGCGTATGCTCCGAGACTGCGAGCGCGGGCTCATAGACAGGATACTTGTAAAGTCCATATCCAGATTTGCCAGAAACACCACCGAGTGTCTCGAAACAGTACGCTCTCTGAAAGCTCGCGGCGTAAGCGTGTACTTTGAAAAAGAGGGCATCGACACCGGCAAGGTCTCCGGCGAGATGCTCACAGCCGTGTTCGCCTCGCTGGCACAAGCTGAGAGCGAGTCTATCTCGAAGAACATGCGCTGGAGTTACCAGAAGCGGATGCAAGCTGGAGAATTTGTTCCCCCGTTTCTTCCTTATGGATTCAAGTGTGATAACCGGGAAATGGTTATAGACGTCTCGGAGGCTGCTGTGATCCGCCGGATATTTGATATGTATGTGTCCGGCATCAGCTTCGAAGATATTGCTGAATGCTTAAACCGCTATGGTATCCCGTATATCAACTCGTCGACTGACCGAAAATGGAGCCGCAGCACTATCGGGCATATAATAGAGAACGAAAAATACGCTGGGAATTCGCTGTGGCAGAAAAGCTATACTACAAATACTTTGCCGCGTGTGCAGCGCAAAAACAAGGGCGAGCAACCACAGTATTATGTGGAGTCATCACATGAAGCCATTATAGATAAAGATACATTCGAAGCTGCGCAAGCACTCAGAAGTGCGAGAAAATCTGAAAAACATATTGAACAATATAATCAGCCCAATCCATTCAGGAAGAAGATAGTATGTGGCCATTGTGGCTCACCATTCAGGATAAAAAGATCAAGCGGCGGCACATACTGGATTTGCAGACAGCACGCGGCGGACAAGAGTTCTTGTCCGGTCATGCAGGTTCCCGAATGTCAGCTTGAAGCTGCATTTATGCGTCTGTATTATAAACTGAAAATACGTAGTGACATTCTTAAGCAGATGCAGGCAAGCCTCACAGAGATTCGTAATCGCAGGATGCTCTGGAGTCTTGATGTTGTAGAATTAAACAAAAGAATATCCGATACATTAAGTCAGAATCAGATGTTAGCCGTGCTGAAACAGCAGGGGCTCGTTGATCCTGACATTTTCATATCCAAATCTAATGAGCTGGCCAAACAGCTTCATGAATTGAAACTCCAAAAAGAAGAGCTCCTCTGTTCTGAACAGGATGAAGCAATAATCCAAACACGGGCCGTTATTGACATCATAAACAGCGGGTCCGAATTCGTGGAAGAGTTTGATTCGGAGCTGTTCGGTGAACTCATTACCAAAATAATAATCCATAGCAATATCTGTATAGAGTTCGAACTGAAAAACGGGCTTCGGTTTACCGAAAAAATAGAAAGGCTGATGTGTTAATGGGCAACAGAAAACATCCGTTTGGGTACACGATGCAGTGTGGCAGATATGTGGTCTGCAATTCTGAGGCGGACACCATAAGAAGTATCTTTACAATGTATGCTCACGGAAATTCATTTTCTGAAATAGCGAATGCCTTGATAATACGCTCAATTGCATACAGCAACGAGTGCTTATGGAACAAAAATATAATTGCGAGAATCTTGAAGGATAGCCGATACATTGGACATAACAGCTATCCTCCGATTGTATCTGAGCAGGAGTTTTATAGTGCAGCACGTATGCGCAGGGCGAAGGTTCAGCCAGATATGCGCACAGCAGCGCAAAAAGTGCTCCGCAAAAAATGCAGTAACCCGCCCACACCGAGCACAGAAGAACAAGTAATATCTATACTTAATGTACTTATAAAGCATCCTGACTTAATACATGCACAGGATGATCCGTATCACAACGACAAGGTCGGTACTCTGCAAGGACAGCTTGATACCGTTATGATGTGCCAACCTATAGATGAGGCAGTTGCAATAAAGCTCATATCCGAGATCGCAGTAGAACAGTATAGTCAGATAGATGACTCTGTCTATGAGACAGAGCGACTGCACCGGCTTATGCTTCGGTTCAAACCTGCTGATGAACTCAATGCAGAGCTGCTGGCAAAGAGTATAGACCGGATACTTGTATATAAAAACTCTATACAGGTGATCTTGAAGAATGGACAGACCATAAGTTCGGAGGAAGTGCTATGAAAGATACAACGCCGACAGTTATATGTATCCCAGCCAACCCCGAAGTTGTGCGAGCTTCAAAGCGCCAGCTCCGGGTGGCGGCATACTGCCGCGTATCGACCGATGATGAAGAGCAGCTCACCAGCTACGAAGCGCAGAAGAATTACTACACAGATAAGATCATGACCAATAAAGAATGGACTATGGCGGGTATCTTTGCCGACGAGGGTATAACCGGCACATCCGCCCGCAAGCGTCCGGAGTTTCTCCGTATGATCCGTCAGTGTAAGCAAGGCAAGATCGACATCGTGCTTACAAAATCCATCTCGCGCTTTGCCCGCAACACAGTCGATTGTCTGAACTATGTACGTGCGCTGAAAGAGCTAGGAATAGCAGTCATCTTCGAAAAAGAGAATATGAACACTCTTGAGGTTGATAGCGAAATACTCATAACCATGCTCGGTGCATTCGCGCAGTCCGAAAGCGAATCTATCTCCGCAAATGTCCGCTGGGGTAAGCGGCAAGCTATGAAAGAGGGCAAGGCTATCATAAACTATAAGCACCTCTACGGATACCGTAAGGGAGCCGATGGCAGACCTGAAATTATACCTGAACAAGCGGGGGTTGTCAGAAAAATATATGATTTATTTCTCAGCGGCACACCTATACGTGGAATATTGGAGTATCTGAATGCGAATAACATTCCCAATATTTCTGGAGGATCACAATGGGCGAAAAATGCAGTAAACAGCATACTTATAAATGAGAAATACTGCGGCGATGTCCTGCTTCAGAAAACCTACATCGACGACTGCATCAACAAGAAGGTAAAGAAAAACACAGGACAGCTTCCGATGTATCTGGTGCAGAATCACCACGAGGGGATAATAAGCCGCGAGACCTTCGACGCGGCTCAAGCCGAACTTGCGCGACGCAGCGCGGGAAAGAGTCCGTCAAAGAAAAATGCTCCGACAGGCCGGAGCAGGTACAGCAGCAAATATGCGCTGTCGGATAGGCTGTACTGCGGCGAGTGCGGCACAAGGTATCAGCGCTGTACATGGCGCAACCGCGACGGCAGCAAGCGCATCGTCTGGCGCTGTGTCAGCCGGGTGGACTATGGCAGCAAGTACTGCCACGACTCTCCGACGCTGGACGAGGAGCCTCTGCACAGAGCCATCCTTGCCGCTATAAACAGTGCGGTTAAGGATAAAGACAATATAGTCTACAATATTAAAGCTGCAATGGAAAAGGAACTTGCCCCGGCCGCGGGGCAGCAGCTCAGCCTGTCTGAGATAGATAACCGGCTCGAACAGTTAAATACCGAGTTCAGTAAAGTGCTTGCCGAGGCATCCGAAAGCGGTGACCAAGCGGCGTATAGCGATAGATTCCGCGAGATCATGCAGAAGCAAACGGCTTTGAAATCCCAGCGTGACGAGATACAATGGTTATTAGCCGAGAGCGGCAAAGCTACGGCTCATATAGAGCAATGCAGGCAAGCAGCAGAAACAGCACCATCAGCCATAACTGAGTGGGACGATGCGCTGATCCGTCAGGTAGTTGAGAGCGTGACGGTAGAGACTGGTGGCGGAATAGTCGTAGCACTGAAATCCGGAGCATCAATACATCAGAAATTAATGTAATATCAAACGGTAAGAACCGGGGTCTTAGTAATGAGATTCCGGTCTTTTTGTTTTGGAAAGGAGCAACTTATGCCACGCTATTTTATGCGAGACACGCCGCTGCAGCCGATGGAGCGGTTGATGATGTCTCAGCCCGGCCATAAGCCACGAGGAGGTGGAATGTACCGAAGGCAGTTCTTTTACACTCCCAAAGATGTGGAGTGCGAATACTGTCAGAATTATGTCCGCAAGAATCCATGCCTCCTGTGTGAATGTATCTGTTTGGAGGAGCGAATCGAGGCAGGGGTTCTGAATCTGAGTGAGTTCATGCATGACTGCTTCGCACCCTCTATGGAACCGCAGCTTAAAGAACGGATGCGTCAGCAGTTCGGAGAAAGAAATTCTCGTTTTTTCCTATCCGACACTCACCGTAGAAGATGGACACACTGGAGAGCGCTCTGCTGGCGTCTGTCTGACCGAAACAAGGCCGCCCTTTTTCTACTCACGGCTTATGATAGCCTTTGGCGCAGAATGATCTGGAAGTGCGGCAACGACGGCTTTGACTTTCAAGCAGTCCGCCTCAGAGGGATCAAGCCGGAGCTTTACAGCGTTTATCAGGCGGCAAAGGCCATTGCGGTCGGCAGCTCTAATATAACCCTCGCAGACCTTGCGTCTCCGGAATTGGTCACAGATGAGGCGTTCCAACTGATTATTAACGCACTATTGATGGCCAAGTACGGAGATGTGGTTTTGAATTTAGAAAATGGAGCGATGAAGGAGGGCAACTGATATGGCACAGCAGGAAGAACTTGTTCTATGGATTGACCGGCGCTGGAAAAATGCCATCGAGAAGCATCTAAATGGCGAGGCTTTGCAAGAGCATCTGGAGAATGTATTAGACGAGCTGTGCAATCAGCTCCCAGAGCTAGAGTATGAGCGCATCAGTCATGAGATTCAATCGGAAGCTGCCGCACGGCGCGCAGCGGAAGAAGCGGCCCGAACTTATGCCGCTTACCATGTGACGGAGCATGGTCAAGAATGGTACTTTAAAACCTCGCCCGGTGAGGAGCTGTTGGAGGCCGGGAAAAAGCTGCGCAGTTATATTACGAAAGGAAACGGTGTGACGCCGGACAAATTCATCGGAATGTTTTTCAGTGGGCAGCCCATCACAGCAAAAGAGTTTAATGACCTGACGGCTCTGCGCATGGAGAACACAGGAAAGGTGCGAGGCGTGTTCGACATGAACTTCGACAAAAGTGAGTTCTCCGCTGTTAGCATCATGGATGGCTGGCAGACCTGGGCGATGCATGATGTGTCGGTGGCAGTTTATCATGCCACCCGGTCACAGTTTGCGTCTAACGATGATAGGTGGCGCAAGCTGCTGGATCATCTGAGCGGCAAAGAGATCACCTCAGCGGGACATCTCGCTGCCAACAACTTTTCGTTTTCAGATGAGATCATTGAGGGGGACGGTAAGCTCAACTTTTATATTCAGGCAGACTTCGATGTGGATTCTGCATTCGGGACATTTGTCTGCACCGATCAGAATGATGACTGGCTCAATATCTATGCCAACTATGATGTAGAGAAGGATCATCTGTGCGACACACTGGAACTGAACCTCTGCAAGGGAGACGGTTCGGAAGAAAGCTGGTTTTACCGTCTCAACGCTGCCGAACAGGAAGTCCTGCTCCGCAAAATGGAGGCCTTCTGTCAGCAGCAGACCAGCATGAGTCTGCGCGATTACACCCAGCAACTTCGAGACAGTGAATCGCTGACTCCTGAGATGCAGATGTAATTGAAACGGGTTGCCTGCTTCATGGATGATGCCATTAAAGCAAAAACGCATCGGAGTGCTTTGCCATAAGCACTCCGATGTTAGTTTAAATAAGTGGCATTAAATATCTTACACAGTACCGACAGCAATGTACCTCAGTTTACTGCTGTTTGGCTTGCCGGGAATAGTCATTTGAAGCTGCCCGTTTTCAAGCAAAGGCTTCAAGTGGTATTGTGTGCTGCTGTAAGAGAGAGGTGAACCAGCTTATGGCGCGGTAATCTTGAAAAACGGGATCTATATTGAACAATTTATGTTATAAAATTCGATTGATTTTTCTCATACCCCTGATATAATAGGGGTATGTTAAAGGGTGATGTTATCAGGGGTATGTTTCACACAGGTCAGGAGGTTTTATATGGCTTTACCAATCAACATCGCAGATCTGATTAATCGCAGAGTTGTGGAAAATGCTCGTGTTGAGTACAAAAAGAGTTGGAATCCAGAACCTATCACTCATTCAATATGTGCTTTCGCCAACGATATTGATAACTGGGGCGGCGGTTATATCATTATTGGGGTTGAAGAAGAAAATGGGATGCCGAAGATTCCTATAGAAGGGATCAATCCGGAATCTATTGACCGTATAAGCAAGGAACTGCTGCAGAAGTGTAATTTGATAGAGCCTCGTTATGTTCCGGTTGTTGAACATGCCATATATGACGGAAAACATATCCTTGTGCTGTGGATTCCTGGAGGTGAGGCTCGTCCATACAAGTGCCCTGTCTCTATTCTTCCAGATAAGCCCGCAAAGTCTGAAAAGGCTTACTATATCCGAAAACTGTCTAATACCATCCGCGCAAATGCATTGGAAGAAAAAGAGCTGTTTATGTTGGCAAATAATGTTCCATTTGATGACCGAGCAAATATGCTGGCAAATGTAGACGATATGCGCCCGAGCCTGATTTCAGAATATCTTTATTCTGTAGGAAGCGATTTGCAGCGTGAGGCTCTAAAACGTCCGTTGGAGGATTTGGCCTCAGATATGCGGCTTCTTGGCGGGCCGAGTGAGTTCAGGAAGCCTAGAAATGTTGGCTTAATGTTTTTTAATGAAGCGCCAGATCGTTTCTTTGAATATGCTCGTATAGAGGTCGTTGATAAACCTGATCCTACCGGCATTGGGATGACGGAAAAGGTTTTCTCGGGCCCGCTTGACAAGCAGTTAAGAGACGCATTGAGTTACATTCAAAATTATATTATAAAAGAAAAGATCACAAAGATCTCAGGTCAAGCGGAAGCCGAACGTATTTATAATTTCCCGTATGCAGCTGTCGAAGAAGCTCTTTCAAATGCTGTATACCATAAATCCTATCAGATAGGTGAACCCATCACGGTAACGGTCACTCCTGAAAAAATGGAGATAACCAGCCTTCCTGGACCGGACAGGACAATTACCGATAGTGATCTTGCAAACAGACGCATGGTATCTCGGCGTTATCGTAACCGTAGGATTGGCGATTTTCTTAAAGAACTAAAACTTGTTGAAGGGCGTAATACCGGTATACCGACTATTCTGCGCTCTATGGAGCAAAACGGTTCTGGTTTGCCAACTTTTGAGACAGATGAAGATCGTACCTATTTAACTGTAATACTGCCCATACACAAAGACTTCATTGTTAATATTCAACCTACGCAAATCCGTGCCACCAAAGGTAAGCGAAACCGTGCTGAAATCAAGGAACTTATAATTGCCACGCTCTCTGATCGAGGGACCATATCTACATCGCAGCTTGCCAAAGAACTCGGATATGCAAAAGTGACCGACGCGTTATCCAAGGCAATAAAAGAACTTATGTTAGAAGGCAAGATCGCATATAGCGAGCCGGATAAACCTACCAGCAGGAATCAAAAATTAAGGATAAATAGGCTATGAACAACAAAAACAGTATGGTAGAAGTTTGTTCATCTAGTATTTGTCTGTTCTCTAATATATGCATCTTATGAACATGAAATAAGGAACAGCATACGCTTACTTTAAATGGCATCAGTATTTCAAGTGCTGAGCTTAAAAGTATTAATATTTAACATTGTAAGAAGGCAACGTCACGGGAGACTCCTGTGAGCTGCCTTCTTTATTTGTTTTAAAGCATCAGATGTGAAAAAACACTGCAGTACCAGAGACCAACAGCAATTTTATAATGCTTAAGACTGCAGTTTTGTGGGATGTTGCAAGCTTCATTTATGACAAGTTTGCAATTCGGCAAGTATATTCGCCCAACTGTCAACCTTCAACTGCTAAAATAAATCAGAGCATAGAAAGGTGATTCACATCAATGATACCAACATTTGCTTCTCGACTCAAACAGCTGCGACTGAATAAGAATCTGCGGCAAGAACAGGTTGCAAATCTGATTGGAGTGAACAAGAGTGCCATTTCAACGTATGAAAACAATACTCGCCAACCATCGTTTGAAATACTTGTACGATTGGCAACTCTCTACCGTGTCAGTACAGATTATCTGCTTGGCAGAACAGACTGCCGTTCTTTAGACCTGAGCGGGCTGACCGACGAAGAAGCAGCAGCGGTGTCGGAGATAGTGGCGATCATGACACAAAAGAACGAACGACTTAATGAATTGGGATGATGTGGCGGTGCATAATGTCTAATGGCCTTTTTCAGTATGAATACTTCTCTTCTGTTACACAGCACAAAGTGGAGTGGCTTTGGTATCCATATATCCCTTACGGTAAACTTACTATTTTACAAGGAGACCCAGGCGAGGGTAAATCGACTTTTATGCTGAATGTCGCGGCACTATTGACAAGAGGTAAGAATATGCCGGATGGCTATCAGGTGAAAGAGCCACAAAAGGTTGTGTACCAAACAGCCGAGGATAATTTGGCGGATACTGTTAAACCGCGGCTGATCGCAGCCGGTGCAGACTGTAACAGGATCGCGTATATTGTGGACGAAGAAGAACCTCTGACGCTCATGGACTCCAGAATCGAATCGGTTATTCAGCAGACCAAAGCGAGACTTTTTATACTTGATCCCCTGCAAGCATATCTGACCCAAGATTCAGATATGTTCAGCGCGGGGAAAATGCGAGGGCAATTAAAGCGGATTGCCGATATCGCCGCTAAGTACAAATGCGCGGTGGTTATTATTGGCCACATGAATAAAACCAGTGGAGAGAAGAACTTATATCGAGGGCTTGGAAGTATTGACATTGCTGCTATTGCTCGCAGCGTTTTGATGATTTCAAGGGACAAGGCAGATCCTACTGTAAGATATATGTTCCCGGTGAAATCGAGCCTTGCTCCAGAGGGGACAGCAATTGGATTCACCCTGAACCGCAAATTAGGGCTTGTCTGGCTTGGACAATGCTATGTAAATAAGGAAGCACTTCAGAAGAACGAATCGAGCGAGAGTAAAAGAGAACTCGCTGCGAGGATGCTTACTGAACTTCTAAGTGAACAGGATGTTTATAGTACGGATATTTTGAAAAAGTTTGAGACGATGGGTATTTCGGAACGAACAATTCATACGGTGAAAAAAGAACTCGGTATAACCTCCTACCGCAAAGGCGGTGTATGGCTGTGGCATCTGAATGATGATACCGATTCACTGAATTGGAGGAAGGCAGATGCGAAATTATGATAGTCGGGAAAAGCTGAGAGAAATATATCAGAGAGAGGATAATGGGCAAAAGACGTTCATTCCAGCGAGGCCCAAGATAGATCCCAATGAGAGCAATAGATTTTTCCGAGTTTGCGCTTATTGCCGTGTTTCTACGGACAGCGATGAGCAGCTCTCTTCTTACGAGCTTCAACAGGCACACTATCTGCACCTTATGGAGGACCATCCTAATTGGGACCTTAAGCATATTTACGCGGATGAGGGTATTTCGGGCACATCATTGAAAAACAGAGAGCAGTTTGCAGCGATGATAGAAGCATGCAAGCGAGGGGAATACGACCTTATTGTGACCAAAAGTGTTTCTCGTTTTGCAAGGAACCTTGTTGACTGTATTTCTACTATTCGTATGCTGAAAGGTCTGGCGAAGCCTGTTGGTGTGTATTTTGAGACGGATAATGTGAATACACTAAGTGAAAACAATGAATTTATGCTGTCGTTCCTTGCAACATTTGCACAGGAGGAGTCGGTCAAAAAAAGTGAGGCAATGAACTGGTCATTAGCGCAGCGATTCAAAGATGGAAAACTGCTTACACCCGCTCTGCTCGGATATGACAGACCCAGAGATGTTACAGGCAGATATATCAAATACGCTCCATTAAAAATTAACGAGCCGGAAGCGAAAATCGTACAGTTTATATATGATGCGTATCTTTCCGGTTGGTCGCAAGCAGAGATTGCTGCTTTCCTTACAGACATCGGTTGTGAAACAAAGACCGGCAGTAAAGATTGGAACAGCGGTTCTATCGGATATATTCTTACGAACGAAAGATACTGCGGCAATGTGCTGACGTGGAAAACCTTCACAGCTGATTTGTTCGAGCATAAACATAAGCGTAACTGCAAGGACAGGGACCAGTACCTTTACATGGGGCGTCATGACGCCATTGTCTCATTGGGAAAATTCGAGTTAGTCCAGACACTGCTGGAAAACAGAAAACACCATTTGCATGGTTCGCTTCCTCTGCTTCACGTCATAGACGAGGGAATTTTCAGGGGATTTATACCTATCAATCATCATTGGATAAATAATGATCCAAAGGTGTATTACGATATTGCCAACAGTATAGACCAACATGTGCGAGTACGGAAAATCGATAAGCGAGAATTGAGTGCATTCAACTTGGAAGGGTATCAGGTCGTAAGGAATCAGTTTACTCAAGTACGGTACGAAGGGCCATCTATCACTATATCCGATGATAGAATCACCTTTAACATCTTTTGTATGAAGAAGTTTTCTGACGTCGGCTATATTCAACTGCTGCTGCATCCCACGGAGCGAAAAATTGCTATACGTCCTTGCCGGGAAAAGGATACGCACAGTATAAGATGGCGTATGGATCCCGAAAAACCTTTCTACTCAAAATCACTGAGCTGCCCACATTTTGGAAGCGCTCTGTATTGCATCATGGGATGGAATCCCGACTATCTCTACAAGATCCGAGGGATCTGGGCTAAACGATTCAGCGAGCAGATTATTGTATTTAATCTTTCTAATGGAGTGCCTGCTGTTATAGTGACTAATGATGGCAATATAACCGGGGCTAAACGACGTGCCGAGATGTGCCCGGATGAATGGACAGATGATTTCGGTGATGAGTTTTATGAACATGTGCTTGAGAATGGATTTTATTATTTGACACCTGAGGCCGATTGGCAGACAGCGGCACCGAGCATTCCTGCCCCAGGCTTAGAGCAATATATAGTTCCTACACAGAAAGAAGTGCAGCTCAGGATAGAAACTATTATGAGGCGTGATGACAATGGAAATGTATGATAATCACCTGCTTGACAATATGGTGGAAAAAGCGAACTTGATTGATGAGTCTACCGAGGAAACAGCAGTGATCGACTTTGCAGGATATCAAGTCACAAAGGCAGAGCTCTTTTCACATACGAGAGAACCGGCAGTCACGGTATGGTGTAATCGGTTGAAATTCAACATGGCCTGTCTGCGAAGGTTTCCCGGCGTGACACACATTCAAATACTGATCCATCCTGAACAGAAAAGACTTATTATACGTCCGTGTAAACCAGATGCACCTGATTCGCTGCGTTGGGCGAAGGGTGGAGGCGAAAAGGACTTACAAAACAGAGATTTGATTTGTAGAATTTTTGCTGCAAAGCTATTTGAGCTTATGAACTGGGACAAGCAGTACCGTTATAAAATGATGGGTAGACCCGCTGCCTACAATAATGAAATGCTCTTCCTTTTTAAGCTTACTGACTTTGAGCTTTTCGTTGGAGGCGGGAAAAGAGATTCGTACCTGCCAAAGGAGTGGAGAGAATACTTTGGCATCCCGGCTGCTGAGCATGAAAACTCTTATAAAATCGACCTTGCGGATGGCTACATCACCACAGATAAAGTATAAGGAGACCCGACTATGGCGCATTATAGTAGAATACCGGAAATCAGTTTGGATGGCTACCAAGTGGTAAAGGGAGAAATGTTCATACATTTTCCGAGGAAAAGCGAGGCAGCCTGCACGTTATGGCCCACGAGCATTTCTTTCAACAAAATGGCATTGCAGACGCTCAACAATTGCGAAAGGATCCGGATAGAAATCAATCCTAAAACCAAGGGTATGCTGCTATTCCCGGTAACAGCGCAGGATAAGGATGGGATCAGATGGACAAAGGGCGTAAAAGATCCAGTCGCAAGGAAAATCGAATGCAAGGCATTTGCTACTCAATTGTACGAAGTGTGGGGGCTTGATTCTGCGTGTATCTACGTTGCTGCAGGTAAAATAGTTACCGCGGATAAGAAGGTTCTTCTTTTATTCGAGTTTAGCAATGCGGAATCTTGGCGAGCAAAAAGCAAGGCAAAATAGAATGGCTGACGTTTATATTTCTTTTTACTTAAAGGCGAATCGTATACATATTTTTATGGATACGCTGCGCAGCATAGGCAGCCCCAAAAGAATCTGCTTTATGATCGAAGAAAACGGAAGGACTCTTTTAATTGCACCGTATGCACAGAAAGACTTTAAATCACATGAGGTATCGAATTCTGTATATGCTGGCTCGTCATCATTAGAGATCAATAGTCTGCGGCTCTGCTCACTTGTTGCGAAACTGCATGGGTGGGACAGAGAAAGGTCATACCGAGTCCCAGGCAAATACAGTACAGAACACAATGTCGTGATCTTCAGGCTTTATGAGGCAGAGATAATTGAACGCGCTGTGTCCAGTTAATACACCGAAACGGCATAGAAATCTGAGATTTTGGGGCGAGTTGCAATAATAAGTGTAGGGCAGATATGAGTTGATCAAAAGAAAAACCTACAATTAAATAAAGCTGTATGAGGCGTGCCTCATGGTGTGCGGCTCCTGAACTTGCTAAAATCATACGAAGAAATTAGCAACACAGGAGTCTAAAACCGTGAGAGAAGAATATACAAAGATACTAAAGAGCCTCTTTTGCGAAAGCCCTTCTGCATGTCAGGAAGACCAGCAGCTTACGTTGGATAAAATGGCAGATCGTTTGGAAATGTCGACCCGAAGCTATGCAGATTTGAAAAGCGGTAATAACGGATGCAGCGGACTAACATTGGCGTTGTTCTTGATCTATGTGTGCCCGGATGCGTCTGAATTTCTCAGGAAGCTCCGCGATGCGCTTGAAGCCAGCGGCAACAAAGCCGCGTAGGTTTTCTGTACTTACTGCATATAGATATCGGGTCCCGATGAGAGTGAGAAAGATACTCGAACTTACAAGCGGCAGCACTTTCCCAATTTGCCCAAGATGCCATTGCACGTTAGATAGAGACTACCAGCGGTTTTGTGACCGCTGTGGTCAGCATCTTTCGTGGCAGTTCTATAATTTTGCTGCCGTTGTAAAATGGGCACCAAAGTCAAACCTTAGGTGAATATATAGAGAGTTGCAAAGGATAAGCGAAAACATGTTGTTGCTTATGTTACAAAACGTAGCAGCATTTCCTAGTACGTACTAGGAAATGCTGCTCGTATTGGCAATAAAACTCTATTTCCTTGCCATCGGACTATAACCTATAACTAGGACTAGGGACAACTGACATGTCCCATTATGCATAGAGTTACTCTTCGTCCTTATGAGAAGCGGTGTCTCGTATTACACGACTATCATCAACCCAAAAGCGGAAAACTTTCCCGTCTTTTCGGTAAATGCGGACGCCATTTCTAGTAATGTATCGGCTATAAACCCACATCCTATTATCCTCCTACTCTGCAAAATATCTATATAAACTATCTTGCACAATTCGGATAAGTGTGCTATCATAAAAGCGCTACTTTTTACGAGAGGCCAGTCACACAATCTTCTTTGTACAGTAGATAGAAGACTGGAATTAACGGTTGGGCTGTTTTAGGCTCAGCCGTTTCTCTTTTTTATGTATTTTTTCTCATGTCTTTTTCTTATCTTGGCAGCCTGTCTTAACTGAGCCTCGGCGGCACTTTGTGATACCCCAAAGTGCTTCTTGATTTGATAAACATTTTTCCCCTTTATTAAGTGGTACGGGATTAGCAGCTCAGCAGCAAATATGTCTGCCTGCCGCTCTGGATCGACATCTGGCGGTAGGCGGCTCCCTTTTTCTACATATGCAAATGCTGTGTTTTGAGGACTATGTAAAATGAAGTGTCCCAACTCATGTGCCATAATCATTCGCGCCCATGCGTCGCCGTTACATGCCGCTGTGTAGACCGACTGTTTGACGCGGATAACCCATTGCTCAGGAGTCGTTTCCGCCATTCGTCCTGGGAGTTCATTATCTTCGACGGCCTCAATATGAAAATCAGGATATATCAGTGGGAGTATATTTTCTAGGACATGCATAATTGGAAAAAACTCCGTCTGGTCAAGATTCAGCATTTTGCGTAGCTGATATGTATCTTTTCGAATCTGATTTCTATTCCTTGACGGTGCGATGCGTTTTCCGATAAGACCCAAAAGTATATCACTCCTTTTTATTGCCCTTTTGGATAACATTCATAATTTTCTCCAGTTCTTCATCAGAAAGTCCTTCTAATGCTTTTGCAAATGAGATAACGGCATTTCTCTGTTGAGAAGAAGCGTGTTGGAGAGAAATTTTGATTTCCTCTTGTGATTCATCAAATGCGTTGCGAAGCTGTATAGCTTCGTCAGAATCTAGATGATACTCTAGAATAATTTTATTTATCCACGATACAGGGGCATTCCTCTTGCCATTTTCTACTGCGGAAAGATATGCAACAGAAACACCTAGTGTGCCAGCCATGTCGCGAAGGAGTTCCTGCCGGTCAATACGAATCTTCCTTAGGACCTTCCCGAATTCTGTTAGCATCGCCAACAACTCCTTTCTTTCGATGATAAGTATATCACATCTTGTGAAGCCTGTCAACAGATTTTGTGAAATAATTTTACTTAAACTGTGTTGAGCGCGAGTGCCCAGTTTTAATGGTTGCTAATATACCTCAGTTAAAAGTGCTGCTTACGTGAAACGTAATATATATCATTAAGTTAAAACTTTCGTATAAGGCATAAAATAATCCGAGGGTTAAAACAATCAGGATATTTCATTTGTCCTCAAAATTGGCCGGGTGGTCCAAAAGCAATCAGTCCACCAGAGGTGGGCTGATTGCTTTTGTATATCCACCGCGGGAATCGAAGGGAGCGGGAGTGAATGACGTGTCGGTGACACGTCAGAGCCGCGACCTGGCTCGCCCGCAGGCGAGGATTCCCGTACGGGTCACCACGTCGTCGCAAGCTTCGTATCGCTTGCGACGACTTTTTATGCTTTGCATTAAAAGTCATCTCGCGCTCTCTCCACTACTCCTCCTTTCCAACTTGAACCCGCTCCGCTGGGCTTCAAGTTGGCTTCTTGCCGGTTCACCAGAGGTGGGCTGATTTCTTTTGCATATCCACCGCGGGAATCGAAGGGAACGGGAGTGAATGACGTGTCGGTGACACGTCAGAGCCGCGACCCGGCTCACCCGAAGGCGAGGATTCCCGTCCGTATAACCCCGTCATAGTCCTGCCTTCTCTGCCCGTATGCATACACATATGCATTTTCCTCCTTGGTATTGCTTTTTTCTCCGGGCTGTGGTATAGTCTCTCTCGGAGAAGCTTTCCCACGTTGTGCGCCAGTCTTCGGATTGGAAGAGCCCGGAAGTGTGGGGAAGCTTCTTTCTCTCATGTTGGCAATGTTATATGCTACCTTGCCGTCACGTCCATATGCCACTGAGAGGGTGAGGTCATAGTACTTCCCGTCGTGATTCATGAAGTATGCCCTGCGGTATCTCCATCCGTCTTTGGCCATATCTCCATACAGGTTGTTTTCATCCGGGATGTTGGGTCTGCCTTTGTTCTTATCCTCGGACGTCTTTATGATCTCATCAATATGTGCCTCAGCATTAAGCTTTTCCATACGCCAATGCAGGAGCTTTTGAACTGTCAAAAGCTCCTGCATTTTTACTTATAAATTCTACACACATCAGTTGATATCCAGCTCGGCAGTGACCTGATAATAGTCGCAGGCGTGGGCCGTATAGCCGGTGACGCTGCTTTTTGAGATCATATTCATCTGAAGGAACGAGCAGAACACATAGGCGTTGTCGTCCAGAATGGTCTGCTGAAGCTTCACGGCCAGCTCTCCGCGTCTGGCGGCGTCGAACTCCGATGCAAGCTCGCCGAGCAGGGCGTCCACCTCCGCGTTTTCATATGCGCCGAAGTTATAGCTCATTCCGGGCGCGCAGCACGATGCGAAGAAATACTGCGGATCGCCGGACGGTGCCGTGACCATCGCGGAGGCATAAACGTCCCAGCTTGTCAAATCAGCAAGAAATTCGCGGCGGTTTGCCGTGCAGTTGATGTCAACATCAATGCCGATGTCCTTCAATGTCGCCTGCGCGGCCTCGGCCAGCAGCGGAAGCTCCTGACGGCTGGGATAGGTCAGCCAACGTACGCACAGCTTCACGCCGTCCTTCTCGCGTATGCCGTCGCCGTCTGTATCTACCCACCCGGCCGCCTCCAGCACTTTCTTCGCGCCCTCCGGGTCATAGGTCTCGGCCGTCACGTTCTCCCCGCCAAAGTCGGCGAACCCATCCGGAAACGCGCCGCGGCCGGGTTCTCCGTGCCCGTCCAGCAGCGCCGTGACGAAGCCCTGCTTATCTATGCCCATGGCAATGGCCCTGCGGACCGCGGGGTCCTGAACGACGGGGCTTGTCATGTTCATGGAGCAGAAAAACGCGCGGGAGGTCTGTATCCCGGAAAACCGGTAGCCGTCGTTTTCAAAATTCGGGTACGCCTCATATGCCATGCCGTAGGCCGCGTCAATATCCCCCGCCTGAAGAGCGGCGGAGAGCGTATCGCCGTTGGAGATGGTTCGTATGGTCAGCTCGTCCAGCTTCGGCGTGCCGGCCCAATAATTCTCGTTTCTGGTCAGCGTCAGATGGTCGTCCGTGACCATCTCGGCAACGACATACGGCCCCGTACCGGCAACGATGCCCGCATCGAAATCACTGGCGTCCACGTCGATGATGCAGCCATACGGGTCGCCCAGACAGTTCATCAACGCCGGGTTCGGCTCACTTGTAACTACGGTCAGGGTCTGGCCGTCAGCATACATGGCGGCGATCTTGGTGTCGCCGGGCGCTCGGTCATGATTTTCAAGCATGTGCTCAAAGCACTGCTTCACGGCCTCCGCGTCCATCCTCCTGCCGCTGGAGAAGCAGACATCATCCCGAAGCGTTATCGTCCATGTCAGGTCGCCGTCGTTTTCCCACGACTTTGCAAGCCACGGCTCCAGCTCCATGCTGTCCGTATAATGCACCAGCGTTTCGCCGATGCCGTAGCGGATGCACGCCCAGCCGTTATATGTCCGGTGCGGATCCACGGTCTCCTCCCAGTTTTCCGAGTTGAACGTCGTGTCGCCGATGACCATGGTTTTCTTATCGCCGCTCTGCCCGTTATCCGTAACTCCGCCTGTGCCGCAGCCCGTCAGCAGCGCAAGCGCAAGGCATACTGCCAACAGAAGTGATGCTGTTCTTTTCATATTCTCATTCCTTTCGGTTTATCACAGAACGCTGTCTATCAGCCTTCTGGTGTATTCGCTCTGCGGGCGGCAGATCAGCTCATCCGGTGTTCCCTGCTCCACGATCTCTCCGCGGTGCATGACCAGCACGCGGTCACAAAAACTCTGCACAAGGGAAATATCATGCGAGATGAACAGTATGGACAGCCTGCCGCCCTGTTCGCGGCGAAGCGCACCCAACAGCTCAATTATCCCCTTCTGCGCCGTCACGTCAAGCGCAGATGTCGCCTCATCGCAGATGAGCAGCTTCGGCTTAACGGCAATGGCGCGGGCGATCGCCGCGCGCTGGCACTGTCCGCCGCTCACCTCATGCGGATATCGCCCGGCAAATCCGGACGGCAGTCCGCACATTTCCAGAAGCCGCCCCGCCTCCTGCCGCGCATCCTTTTTGGACATCCCGCTGTTTATAAGGCTCTCCGCAATGCCGTCGCCCAGGGTGCGGCGCGGGTCGAACGAGTCCGACGGCGACTGGAACACCATCTGCATTTTCCGGTAGACGCCGCGAAGCGCCCTGCCGGACATTTCGGTGATATCCTCGCCGTCCAGAAATATTTTCCCCGCCGTCGCGTCCAAAAGCCGCGCGATGAGATTTGCCGCCGTTGTTTTTCCGCTCCCGCTCTCGCCGATGATGCCAAGGCACTCGCCGGGCATCAGGTCAAAGCTGATACCGTTCACGGCGCTCAAACCGGTCTGCCCGACGCGGGAGAAGGTCTTTGCAAGATTTTGAACGCGCAAAACCGGTTCCATCTCAACTCCTCCTCAATCTCGGCACGGCAGACAAAAGCGCGCGCGTATATTCCGTCTGCGGCTCCCGTAAAATTTCCTGCGTCCGCCCGTATTCGACCGCCGCGCCGTTTTGCATGACCAGTACCCGGTCCGCCATCGCGCCGATGACGCCTATATTATGCGTGACCAGCACCATGGCCGTGCCGCGGGTCCTGCACGCCGATCTCAGCGCTTCCAGCACCTGCTTCTGCACCGTGACGTCCAGCGCGGACGTCGGCTCATCGGCAAGCAGAACGCACGGCTCAAGCAGCATTGCCGCCGCAATGCCTGCGCGCTGCTGCATCCCGCCCGACAGCTCAAAGGGATAGCTTCTTAAGACCCGTCTGCCGTCCTCGAAGCCGAGCTTCATAAGGAGCGCCTCCGCACGGGCGGCAAACTCTTTCTTCGTGACGGGGCCGTGCTCCGTCATTTCCTCGTATAGCTGCGCGCCGACTGTGCGCACCGGGCAGAAGGAGCTGCCCGAGTTCTGGAACACCATGCCAAGCTCCGCGCCGTTTATCCGGCGGCGCTCACGTTCCGGCAGGCCGACAAGGCTTGCGCCCTTATACCGGATGTCGCCGTGCGTCACGTTCCCGCCGCTTCCGAGCAGCCCCATTGCCGCCTTGAGCAGCGTGGATTTTCCGCAGCCGCTCTCCCCCGCGATGCCGAGTATCTCCCCGGCGCACAAGGAAAAGCTCACGTCACGCACGGCGGGAACGCCGCTATATGAAATGCAGACATGCTCATATTTCAGCAATTCTTCCACCGGCTCACCTCCTGCGGCTTTTGGGGTCGGCATAGTCGCGTAGAGTATCGCCCAAGAGGTTGAATATCATGACCGATACAAAAATCGCAATGCCGGGCGAAAACGTTATCCAAGGCGAGGTGGTCATAAGACTGCGCGTATCGCTCATCATGCTGCCCCATTCCGCCGTGGGCGCTTTTGCGCCGAGGCCGAGGAAGCTCAGCGCCGCCAGCTCCATCATCATCGTTCCGATGTCCAGCACCGCCGTCACAAGGATAGGCCCGATAATATTCGGCAGGACATGCATGAAAATCAGCTTAGCCGTGCCGCTGCCGGAGAGTCTTGCCGCCTTCATCCAGACGGCCTCCTTCAGCGCAAGCGTCTGACTGCGGGCGAGGCGGGCATATTTCGGCCATGATATGGCCGCCAGCGCGAGCATCGCGTTTTGCAGGCCGCCGCCCAGAACGCCCGCCACTGCCAGTGCGAACACGAGGCCCGGAAAAGCAAGGAACATGTCGGAAATGCGCATCAGCACTGCGTCCGGCCAGCCTTCGTTCCAGCCGCAGAACACCCCGGCGGCGGTTCCAAGCGCGGTAATGACCGCCACCAGTATGAGCGTGGAAAAAATGCTGATCCGGCTGCCGGCAATGACACGGGACAGCATATCCCTGCCATAGCGATCCGTGCCCAGCAGATGCTCCGCCGAGGGGGGCAGCTTCGCGCTGCTCAGATCCTGCAAATACGGGTCATACGGCGTCAGATATTCGGAAAACAGCGAAAATACTATCAGCAGCACGGCAAGCGCGCCGAACACGATAAGCCGTATCTCGACGCCGCCGCGCCGGGGCTTCCGGCCGTGCAGTTCATGCCCATTCATGCTTCGCTCACCCCCAGCCTTATCCGCGGGTCAAGGGCGTTATAAAGAATGTCCGTTATCAGGTTGACCGTCACATATATCACCGCCATCCATACGACATACGCCTGGATAAGCGGATAATCGCGCATAGTTATCGCGTCCACGGCGAGCTTTCCCACGCCGTCCCACATAAAAATGCTCTCAATTATCGCCGTGCCGCCAAGCAGACTGCCTATCGACAGCGCAAGCAGCGTGATGATAGTCAGCATGGCGGACCGCAGCACGCTCCTCCACAGTATCACGCGGCCGCGCACGCCGCGCGCCCTTGCCCCGGCCACATAGTCCTTGCCCAGCTCTTCAAGTACCGCGGTGCGCACCTGACGCATATATTTTGCCGACATGGCTATCGCAAGCGTCAGCGACGGCAGAACGGCGCTTCGCAACGTCACGCCGCTCGATATCACGGGGAAGATATTCCAATGTATCGAGAACGCCTGCATTAGCAGCAGCGCCACAAAAAAGTTCGGCAGAGAGTTCCCGATGAAGCTGAAAAAGCGCAGGAAATAATCCGCAGCTCTGCCGTGCCGCACCGCCGCCAGAATGCCCAGCGGTATTGAAATGACGACCGTCGCGCAGACGGACAGCGCCGTCAGCATAAGCGTCGCGGGGAGCTTGGACACGAAGGTCTGAAGCACGTCGCGCCCGGAAACATAGCTTGTTCCCATATCCCCGCGCAGCATACCGCCCAGCCACGCGAGATACTGCATCATGAACGGCCTGTCAAGGCCAAGCTCCGCCCGTTTCGCGTCGATGACCTCCTGGGGTGCCGGTCGTTGTGAAAGGGGCAGAGGGCTTTCCCATATCTATTCACATCGATCCCATACAGTTCTGCCGCCTCCCGCAGATTGACATTTTCTTTTACGATTTCAAAAATACGCATGATACCTCCATTTCTGCGCAAAAACGGCGGCCTGCCCGATCTGGGGCAAGCCGCCGTCTGCGTCTTTTCTTATGCTGTTTTCGTTTCTTTCTCTGGCACAGCCGGTGTAGTGCCCTTGCCTCTCCGGGCGGCATTTCGCATTCGCTGTCCCTTGAGATGCCCCTCATACCTGCAATCGTCACTGCAATATTTCACGTCTGACCTTGTTGTGGTAAACACCTTACCGCAGTTTTCGCAGGTACACGCCCGACTGCGGCTTTCTGCCGCCTCCTGCCGGTAGAATTTTGCCCGGCAGTTGGGGCCGCAGAACAGGGCGTTTGTCCGCTTGGATTCAAATTCCTGCCCGCAGCACTTGCAGGTCAGCGTAACCGGGACGCCGACAGCGCGTTCACCGGATTTCAGCTTCTGATAGCGCTCCCGGCTGCGGATGCGTTCCTTCTTCAAAAACTCCTGCCGCTTGATCTCTTCCTCGGTCAGCTCCGGTGCGGGAAGCTCAAACTGCCCGATAAACCGAAGGTGGATTTCCACCTCCTGCACCCGGTCGCCGTCGATACGCTCCGGGGCATGGACAATGATTTTCTCAATAAACTCATTGATCATGGGCGTGGTCAACTCGGAAAAATCGGTGTACTTCCTTGCCAGCTCCAGAAACTGCTCCACACGGGCGGTGTCCTCTGCGAAAGCGGACAGCCTTTCTTCCGCTTCTGTGACAGATGTTTGCAGCGCTTTTTGCTCGGCTTCGTAATCTGCCAGCAGACTGTCAAAGCGCTCATCGGTAATACGACCGATGGCAAAGGATTCATAGAGCTTTTTGATGATGGTGTCCAACTCGGCAATGCGCTTTTTGTCCTTATTCAGCTTTCGTCTGGCATCCTTGGCCGCTTCTGCCTGCCGGAACTGAGAGGCAGAGCGCACCTTTTCCATGAACGCCTCCTGATTGGAAATTGCAAAGGTGCTGACCGTTCGGATGGTGTCCAGAATCAGGGTGCGCAGAGCCTTGGTCGTGATATAATGGCCGCAGCAGGCGGCAGTTCTTTTCTGGCGGGCGAGGGTATAGGAGGAACAATCGAAGAAATCAGAGGGATAGGGATTATTCTCCGTGCCGCCTTTGGAGCGGTGGTTATACATCTTCTCGCCGCAGTCGGCGCAGTACAAAAGGCCGGTCAGCGGATTCGCTTCACCCAGCGTGTCGATGCGCTTGGGCGTCTTGCGGAGCTTCTGGGCAAGCTCCCATGTCTCTCTGTCCACAATAGCCTCGTGGGTATCCTCAAAGATCAGCCAGTCCTCCCTGGGATTCATCACGGCGTTTTTATCTTTATAGGACTGCTTGTGGGAGCGGAAATTCACCGTATGCCCCATATACTCCGGCTTGGTGAGAATCTGCCCCACGACATAGCCGCTCCAGTTATAGGGATTTGAAAATTCCTCCTTGCTTTTCCAGATGCCCTTGCCCTGCTTGCCGAAGTACACGGCGGGCGTCTCCACCTTATCCTCAAAGAGAATCCGGGCAATATCGTAGGGTCCTTTGCCCTCGATGGTCAATCGGAAAATGCGCCGCACCACGGCGGCAGCTTCCTCGTCGATCAGCCAATGGTATTTGTTTTCCGGGTCTTTCCTGTAGCCATAGATAGCGCAGTTGGTGGTGGGCTTGCCGGATTCTCCCTTGACACGGATGGCAGTTTTCTGCTTGCGGCTCAAGTCGCGCAGATACCACTCGTTCATAATGTTGAGGAAGGGGGCAAATTCGTTGCTGTTCTGGTCATCGCTGTCCACACTGTTGGCGATGGCAACAAAGTGAACGCCGTGCTGCCGGAAGAATACCTCCGTGT
>OLOV01000767.1_pt1 | contig 27856 bp, 24 predicted proteins | sample 1672931 | NCBI WGS metagenome assembly OLOV01 (sample SAMEA3136738, study PRJEB25190) | human gut metagenome | biome: human gut; feature: human-associated habitat; material: faeces | place: Austria | collected 2013 | reverse complement strand
GAGAAGTAGAAGACATCATTCCAGCAACAGTCTTCACTCTATCAACATCAACTCTATTTCCTTTGATGATGATGACAGATGATTGTGTTAAAGAACCACCAGTTTTATGCATTGAAGAAGCAGAGATGTCAAATCCAGCTTCCAAAGCTCCTTTAGGAAGTTTGGAAGAAAAATAGAAATGAGTTCCATGGGCTTCATCAGCCATAGCTATCATGTTGTTTTTATGTGCTAACTCAGCAATAGCTTCTATGTTTGAGGTTACACCAAAATATGTCGGATTTATAACTAATACAGCTTTGGCATCTGGATTATCTTTTATGGCTCGTTCGTATTCTTTTAAAGAAACGCCATTTGCTATTCCTGTGTGTGGATCGATATCGGGATACACAAAAATAGGAATAGCTCCACTCAATATCAAAGAATTAACAATGGACTTATGGACGTTTCTAGGAAGAATTATTTTATCTTTTGGTCTTAAGCAACCTAATATCATCGTATGTATAGCACCGGTTGTTCCGTTTATTTGATACAAACAATAATCTGCACCGATTGCTTTGGCAAAGAGATCTTCTGATTCTTTTATCACACCTCTCGGTCTAGATAGATTATCTAGTCCTAAAGGGGCATTGACATCGAATTTATAAACTGAATCGCCTAAATAGTCTTCCAAATCTGTTCTAAAATGACCGAACTTATGTCCCGGCACATCAAAAGATGTAGGGTTAGTTGCTAAGTATTCCTTTACAGCTTCGAGAAATGGAGTCTTCTTTTGATTCTCTATCTCTGAGTCGTCAACCTTATGATGACCAATATCCATTCTTTTGTATCCCTTCTAATTAATTTTATTTAGAAATCCCACAAAACTTTTTCAAATAGTCTACTGCATCTAACTTTTCCCAAGGGAGATCTAAATCAGGTCTTCCAAAGTGTCCATAATTTGTTGTTTCTTTATATATTGGTTTTTGTAAATCCAAGTATTTAATTATTCCTTTTGGTGTTAAATCAAATTTATTTTTTATTTTATCTATAATTTCCCCTTCTGGTATTGTAGCTGTTCCAAATGTATCTATATATATTGAAATTGGTTCTGCTATTCCGATTGCATATGATAGCTGTATTTCGCATTTTGTTGCATATCCATTTGCTACTATATTTTTTGCTAGGTGTCTTGCCATATAAGAAGCTGACCTATCTACTTTTGTTGCATCTTTTCCTGAAAAAGCTCCTCCTCCGTGTCGACTATATCCACCATAAGTATCTACAATAATTTTTCTTCCAGTTAAACCACTATCTCCTAATGGACCTCCTATAACAAAACGTCCTGTTGGATTTATATAATACTTTGTTTTATCGTCTAGCATTTGTGCTGGTACAACTGGTTTTATAACTTTTTCTTTTATGTCTTTTTTTAGTGTTTCAAGGTTTGTGTTTTCGTTGTGTTGTGTTGATATTACTATTGTGTCTATTCTTACTGGCTTATCGCCTTCATATTCTACTGTTACTTGGGTCTTACCATCTGGCCTTAGGTAGTCTATCGTTTTACTTTTTCTGACTTCTGTTAGTTTTTTTGATAGTTTGTGTGCAAGTGAGATTGGCAAAGGCATATATTCCTTTGTTTCATTACATGCAAAGCCAAACATCATACCTTGGTCTCCTGCACCACCCATTTCATCATTTGTTCCTAGTGCAATGTCTGGAGATTGTTTAGATATGTTTATATGAATTCTGCAGGTTTTATAATCAATATCTGTTTTAGTGTTGTCATATCCAATCTCTTTAATTGCTTGTCTTGTAATTTCTTCAATATTAATATTTTCTGCTGTTGAGGTTATTTCTCCTGTAATTATAATTTCTCCTTTGCTTGCCACGGTTTCACAGGCTACTCTTGCATTTTTGTCCTTCATTAAATAAGCATCCAAAATACTATCTGATATATAATCACACAATTTGTCTGGATGCCCTTCTGTTACGCTTTCTGACGTAAATAATTTTTTCATACTTATTCCTTCTTTCTTGATAGTTTATATGTATCAAGTTATCAAAAAAGCTTTTGCAGTATAGCAAAAGCTTTTCAAATTCGATTTTTTACAAATCATCATCCAAAGCAATTGCTTTGCCGGTATTAGCACCTTATTTTAAAACAGGTTGCTGTGGAGTTATTGAGCCGGTTCTCTCGTCCACTCTTGATAACATATTGTAATCATTATAAAGTTTTTTTTAGATTTTGTCAATAGTAATTATTTACTTTTTTATGTTTTTGGTAGGTGTCTCTAGAAGCAAAAAAAGTAATACTTTTTAATATCCTTTTACTTTTTTTGCTAATTAATATGTTTCATATTATACTTGACATTTGCTTATTCTTCTTTTATCATTCTTGTTGAGAATATAGTTATAGCTAAAGATATTACAAACATTCCCGCAATAAATATTGCAATACTTCCAAATGGTACTAATAATTTATTCAATACTAAAATATTTTCCATATGCTTTATTATTTTATGTATTATTGGTATTGATAAAATTATTGAAATGACTGTTGCTTTTAAGAACATATATATACATTCATATATTAAAATCTTCTTTACATTTCCTTTTGTTGCTCCCATACGATATAGTATATTAAAATCTTCTTTTCTTTCAATTAAGCTTGCATTCATTATATTTATTGTACTTACAATTCCTATTGTTACTATTGCTACCATTATAACTTTTAAGATTAATTCTATAATACTTATGTATATAAGTTTTTCTTGATTCTCTAAACTATAATATTCTACGAAGGCAATACCAGAATCTTGATTTTCTATAACATTTTCCATATAATCCTTGAACTCAACAATATCATCACACTTTATTTTTACTCTTGAAATAGAGCCTACGTTCCAAAACATATGTTTTTCTTCGGGATTCTGTATGATTTTTTCCTGGTTATATTTATATGTTTCTTCCATTAATTTGTTGTATGTTTCCATATTTATAAATAAGGTTGGAAAGACAGAAGTTATTTTTGTTTTTACTTCTTTATATCCCTCTATAATTTCATTTGTCAAAACACAGTTTTCACTTAAAGTTTTAAAATCGATAACTTCTTCATAATCATATGTTTCTTTGTCAATAAATATTGGACTTACAAGTCTTAATTTCAAATTAGATTTCGGATTCAATGCTTGATAATAACTATACCTTTCTTCATTTTCAAAATTATTTTGTTCTAATCTTAGTATATTATTATAAATAATAATATCTCCATCATTTGCATTTATTTGTTTTATATACTTATTATATGTTTCATCATCTAATGCAATTAAATTCATATATATACTCTGATTATTATCTTTATATTTAATAACTCCATTATTTGTTATGATAGAACTCGTTGGTTCTATTAAAAAAGCTTTATGTTCCCTCTCTCTATATTCCATATATTCTATTTTTTTACTATATTTTATTTCATAATCTTTTAATATAGATTTATAATCTTTAAGTAAAGTTCCATCAAAAGGGTCTTCATATTCTTCCGAAAAAAATATTTGTGCATCAACATCATATTCAGTTACTATATTTGCTGTTTCTTTTTCATACTTAAGATACGTACTAATTGTGGCAAAGGCAGTCATACATACTACTAATAAAAATATTATAAGTTTATATTTGCTTTTATTTCTTTTAATATTTTTTATTGCTACTTTGCCTTCTATTGGAAGTATTTTTTCTAATATTGTTTTTCGTTTTTTATTTTTTATTTCTGTATTATTTCTAATACCTTGGATAACAGATGTTGAACTTGCTTTTACACTTGGTACTAGTATAGACATATATATATTTATAGCAATAATAACTAGTGACAAAAGTATGTATTTTATATCAAATACTAATCTAAAGTAATATCCTGCTCTGTTTAATATGTTATTTATGTTATTTAAGACAACATTTGCAAAAAATATAGAAAGTGCTCCTCCAAATATTATTCCAATAATTCCAATTAAAATTGCTTCTATAAATACCATTTTCAGTACTTGCCCTTCTGTTCCTCCAACACTATTTAAAATCGCATATTCTTTTTTTCTTTCATTTATTGTTATCAAAAATGCATTATATAAAACAATGATGAATAAAGCAGAAAAGGTAACTATTATAGTAACTATCATAAGGTTTATTATATATGAATAGTTTACTTTCATTATGCATTTTGGAATATTGTTTGTAGTAGATATGTAAACATCAATATATCCATATACTGTAAGCATTTTTTTATTAAACTTAAAATTATCATTAATATTCATAAGTTCTAGTTCAGATAAATCTAGTTCCATAATTATATCGTTTGTACACTCAAATACTTTTTTTGTATTTTTATATTTTAGATATACTGTAATATTATCTTCTGGCACAAAAGAAGAATCCACTTTTTCTAAATGTTCGTCTTCACTTTTTTGTATATATATTTTGTCAATATATGACTTATTTTTTATTGTATTAAAACGTTCAGGCGATAAGTCCTTTAAAACAACATGGTAATCATTATATTCCGTATCAATGTTTTCAGATACTCCTTTTTTTATGCTAGATATTAATAGTATAGTAGTTAATATAAGTGCCGTACATAGTATTAATGATATTGTAGTATATAAAGTTCTTCTTTTATTTTTTTTGATATTATTTAATGCTAATTTTGTTTCTATTTTCATAAGTTTTCTCCTTTATGTTTTTGGGTTTTTGGGGGAATGTTTTTGGAAACACCTTCCAATAACAGGTAATGTTATTCAATTTTTAATGCATCCATTATTCCTCATATACCATTTTTTCTTTTCCTTAAATTATCAGTCATATCTACATCCATCAGGCAATTATTCTTACATTTATTACACTTTATGCATTTATTTTCATCACAATTTATTCTTAAAACGGAAAATTTGCTTGTTGGCTTTAAAAATATTGCAATAGGACATATGTACATACAAATAAACACCTATTGCTAGACAAGTACCTATATATGAAAAATTATATAAATAAAACTTATTACTAGTAAAAACTGTTAGTAATGTTGCAACCGTTTCAAATATTAACCGTAGTACAATTATTTGCCATTTCTCTTTTAACCACTTTTTCATAATTTTTATCACCTATTACCATATCGCGAGCTACTCTAACTTTCACTCCAAAATTTTGATGTTCCTCTTTTCCAAATCCGCCTTTCTTTTCAAAAGTTATAATCTCTGAAACCATATCAAAGTCAAGCATTACGTGTCTTGTTTTTGTTGTAGCACTGCTACACATTCCACGTGGCTCGTATAAGGAAACATATCTACTGGTTGTACTTCCTTTATTTCATATTTTTCTTCTAATTGTTTTAAATCTCTTGCTAGTGTTGCTGGGTTACAGCTTATATATACAATTTTTTCTGGTTTTATTGTTTTTAATAATTCTATAGTTTTATTATCTAGTCCTTTTCGTGGAGGGTCTACAAAGACTACTTTTGGGTTTCCTTCTATATTTTCTAATATCTGTGGTAATACTTTTTCTACATCTCCTGCATAAAATTCTATATTCTCCACATTATTTATTTTTGCATTTTCTTTTGCATCTTCTATTGCCTGCTCTACTATTTCTACTCCATATACTTTTTTAAAGTATTTTGATGCAAATATTCCTATTGTTCCTATTCCACAGTATAGGTCTAATGCAATATTGTTCTTTTGAGTATGCTCAGTATCTGCATATGCGTATTTTATTGCAGTACCATATAATATCTCTGTTTGAATTGGGTTTACTTGATAGAATGATAGTGGTGATATTTTAAATTTATAGTCTCCTAATATATCGTGTATATATCCTTTTCCATATATTATCTCATTTTGATTCCCTAATATTACATTCGTGTTTTTTGTGTTGTGGTTTTTTACAACGGATTTTATGTTTGGGTATTTTGCTGTTAAGTATTCTACTAGTTCTTTTTCCTTTTTAAAGTTATTATCATTAACAACTAGAGTAACTAAAACCTCGTTTGTTTTTACTCCAATTCTTATAACAATATGCCTTACTGTTCCCTTTAGTGTTTGTTCATTATATACTGATATGTTGTTTTCTTTTATAAATTTAAATATTTTATTTGCAATTTTATTACACTCTTCATTTTGGATAAAGCAATTCTGAACTGGTACTATATTATGAGTTCTTTCTGAATATACACCCATAACAGGATTATTGTCTTTACCTAATCCAACTGGATATTGTAATTTGTTCCTATAATTTAAAGGATTATCCATTCCTATTACATCATTTACTTTAAGTTTCCTATTTAGTGCTTTATATAAACAGTTTTCAACTTTTGCTTTTTTTACTTTCAAAGTGTAGTCATATTTAATATGTCTTAAATTACATCCTCCGCATTTTGGAAAATCGCTGCAATCTGCATCTGTTCTGTATTCTGAAGGTTTAATAATCTTTAAAATTTTAGCATATGCAAAGTTTGATAAAACTTTTAGAATTTTTATTTCTACCTGTTCTCCCTTTATCACACCTTGTATAAATATTGGGAAGTTATCTATTTTTGCAATTCCTTCTCCTTGATATCCATTATCTATAATTTCAACCTCGTATATTTGGTTTTTCTCTAACATTTTCTTCACCTACTACATAAGATTATATGTTAAATAGAAATAAAAAGCAAGATTTTTTTATCACAATTCTTGTAACACATTTTTTTTATTTTGAATAGTATATAACATAACAAATGAAAAAAACATAAGATTTTTTCTTACTTTAAGGGAGGTGAAAGTAGTATGCCAGAAAATAGAGGATGCGGTTGCGGTGGTTTCGGATTTGGAAATGACTGTTGCTGGATTATAATTCTATTAATAATAATCTGCTGCTGTTGCGGAGGTAACAATGGTTGTGGAGGTTGCTAATTGAATTATAGATTAGTTTTACTTGGGTGGATACTTACTTCCACCCCCAATAATTTATAGTTTCAGGGACGTGATTAAAATTTATAAACTTTAATCACGTCCCTAAATATTATACATCTTTTTTATGCTATTTTTGGTCCCATCTTTTTCCCACCTAATAGATGAAAATGTAAGTGTTTTACTTCTTGTCCTCCATCTTCTCCACAATTTACTATTACTCTAAATCCTTTTTCTAGTATTCCTTCTTGTATTGCTATTTTATTTATTGCTCCATATATTTTCCCTATAATTGCCTCATCTTCTTTTTCTAGTTCAACTAAACTTGTTATGTGTTTTTTAGGAATTACAAGCACATGAACTGGCGCAACAGGGTGTATGTCTCTAAATGCTAATATCTCATCATCTTCATATACTATATTTGATGGAATCTCTTTATTTATTATTTTACAAAAAATACAATCTTCCATTTTTACAACTCTCTCCTTTTATTCCAAAATTGCTTTTATACGTCTAACTCCTGCTGATGATGCTTCCTCTTTTTTTATCTTGAAATGTCCAAGTTCGCTCGTGTTATGCACATGAGGTCCTCCACATAATTCCATTGATACATCTCCTATTTTGTATACTGAAACTATATCTCCATATTTATCTAAAAACATTGCCTCTGCTCCTTGTGCTATTGCTTCATCTTTTTTCATTTCTAGCTTTTCAACAGGTATCGCCATTTGTATATATTCATTTACCAGGTCTTCTGTTTTTTGTTTTTCTTCCTCTGTCATTTTTGCATTATGTGAAAAGTCAAATCTCATTCTTTCAGCTGTAATATTACTTCCCTTTTGATGTACATGGTCTCCTAACACATTTTTTAATGCTGCATTTAGAAGGTGTGTTGCTGTGTGGTATTTTGTTTCCATTTCTCCAGTTGATGCTAAACCACCTTTAAATTTTTGTGTTGCTCCTTCTCTTGACTTTTCTTGATGTTCTGCAAATTTTTGTTTAAATCCTTCTAAATCTACTGTTAAGCCATTTTCTATTGCAAGTTCTTCTGTTAATTCAATTGGGAAGCCATAGGTATCGTATAATCTAAATGCAATGTCTTTATTTATTTCTGTTCCATCAAGGTTTTTGGTTTCTTTTTCAAATTCTCTTAAACCTTTTTCAAGTGTTCTATTAAATTTAATTTTTTCATCTTGTAGAACTTCCAAAATTGCTTTTTTATTTCTTGCAAGTTCAGAATAATATTTTGAATATTTTTCTATTATCATTTCTGCTAGAGTTTGTTCCCAGTTACTGTTTATATCTATATTTATTTTCTTTGCATATCTAATTGCTCTTCTTATAAGTCTTCTTAACATATATCCTTGGTCTGTGTTTGATGGCTTAATTCCAACATCATCTCCTGCTATCATTACAACTGCTCTTATGTGGTCTGCTATAATTCTCATTGCTCTGGCATTTTTTTCATCATTATATGATAATCCTGAGATTTCTTCTATTTTAGATATTATGTCCTTCCAAACTGAAGATCTGTAATTATCTGTGTGTCCTTCAAGTATTGCTGTTACTCTTTCAACTCCAAGTCCTGTGTCTACATTTTTGTTTTTTAATGGTACAAAGGTTCCATCAGTTTCATGGTTGTATTGCATAAACACATTGTTCCAAATTTCTACCCAATTTTCATTGCTTGGGTCAAATTGTTCTGGAATTTCTTCATTGCTTCTCCAATAAAAGATTTCAGTATCTGGACCACATGGACCTGTTAATTCCATATTTGGCCACCAATTATCATCTTCACCTAAAAATGCAATTCTTTCCTCTTTTATTCCATTTTTTTTCCAAATTTCAGCTGATTCATTATCTGCTGATACTATATTATTTCCTTTGAAAACTGTCACAGCTAGTCTTTCCATTGGAATGTGCAAGTGTTTTGTTAGAAATTCAAGACTCCATGCAATTGCTTCTTCTTTAAAATAATCACCTAAAGACCAATTTCCAAGCATTTCAAAAAATGTATGATGTGTTGTATCTCCTATTGAATCTAGGTCATTTGTTCTAAAACATTTTTGAACATCTGCTAAACGTTTGCCCTCTGGATGTGGTTCTCCTTTTAAGTATGGTACTAATGGTTGCATACCTGCTGTGTTAAATAAACAGGTTGGGTCATTTTCTGGTATAATTGGAGCACTTGGTATGATTTTATGTCCTTTGCTTTCAAAGAATTTCAAATATGCATCTTTTAAATTTATATTTTCCATTTTCTTCCTCCTAAAAAACTTTTACATAGTCAGTGGTGGAGCCCTCCCCCCCTACTTTTTTACTTTTAATATTATACACTCAAACCTTACTGTTTTTCAATAGTTTCGAAAAATTTTGTCAAATTTATGAATATTTTTCTTTTTCTTTCAAATACTATTTTTGAACATAAATAATTAAAGGAGGTAAAATTTTGAAAGCAACAGGCGTAGTTAGAAGAATTGATGATTTAGGCAGAATTGTTATCCCTAAGGAAATTAGAAGAACTTTGCATATTAAAGAGGGTGATCCACTTGAGATTTTTACAGACAAAGAAGGAGAAATTATTTTGAAGAAATATTCACCTATAGGTGAACTTTCTGAATTTGCAACAGGTTATGCTGAAACTCTTTCAAAAACAACAGGACATATTGCTTGTATCACAGATAAAGACACTGTTATTGCTGTTTCTGGTGGTTCAAAAAAGGAATTCTTAGAGCAATCTTTAAGTCCTGAATTGGAAAAGGTTATTGAAAACAAAGAAATATATACAAGCAAGGCAAATAATGAAATTGCTTTACCTATTACCCAGAATGATAATAAGGAAAGGCGCTATAATTCACAAGTTATTTACCCAATTATTTCTGATGGTGATGTTATAGGAAGTGTTATACTTCTTTCAAAGGAGCAAAATACTAAGATGGGAGATACTGAACTTAAGGTAGTTCAATCTGCAGCTGGGTTTTTAAGTAGTCAGATGGACGTTTAGTGCAAAAATTGAGAGGGCTTTGCCTCTCAATTTTTTTTGTTATTGAATAGTGAATAATTAATAATTTAAAGATTTTGACTTGGTTTTCAATTTTTTTGCTTTTTATATTAAATCTTTTACTGATTCACTTATTATTCTATTTACGTCTGCTAACATTATATTGAAGCGAACTTCTATATCGAAATATTCCTTTATTTGTTTGTCTCCATTTAATATATTGTACATTTCTTGAAGTTTTTTCATTTTTTCTGGATCGTCTTTTCCTTGGAAAGACATTACTTGAACGTCATATCTTATCTTTTCAAATTCATCTACCTTTTGTTTCATTTCTGGGTTTGAATTTAGGTCTTCTTTTGCTTTTTTATATTCTAAATACTCATTGCTTTCTTGTATTGCTTTTGCTAAATTGTTAGCTTCATCATATACGTACATATTATTACCTCCTCTTTTTTTAAAGGGAACTGCACCAATTGGTCATTCCCTTGCTTATTTTTTATAATTATGTGTTTAAGCATATGCCTGACGTTTTTTGAATGATAATAAGTTTGTAATTTCTGTTTCTGTTCCTTTTGCTTTTTTTGCTTTTTGTGTTCTTTCCTGTAATATTTGATTTGCCTGTATTTGAGCCATTGTTTGGCATATTGCTTTTTCATACGTAAAATATGTATCTTGTGCAATTTTTGTCCAGTTATATTCATTTTTCACTTTTATTTTTGCTTGTTTTGTTATATTATTACATAGTTCTGGATTTAGTAGTAATTCTAGTATTGAATCTGCTAATGAATTTGGATTTCCAGCATAGCTTTTCATTCCATCTACTTTATGTTCTACTATTTCGTCTAATCCTCCAACATCAGATACAACTGTTGGAACTCCTGCAAGCATTGCCTCTAATGCAACTATTCCGAATGGTTCATATGTACTTGGAAATACTGAAACATCAGCACATTTATACATTTTTGATACTTGTTTTGCATTTAAATATCCTGTAAAATAAACCTTTTGTCCTAATCCCATTGCTTCTACTTGTGCTTTTAATTCGTCTAACATTCCACCTTTTCCAGCTATTATTAGTTTTGCATCATTATATCCTTTTAATATTTTTGGCATTGCAGAAATTAAGTGTTGCACTCCTTTTTCATATACTAACCTTCCCATAAATAATATTATTTTTTCATTATCTGCTGCATATTGTCTTCTAAATTCATAGTCTCTTTCTACTCCAGTATATGAATTTGTATTAATACCATTTGATATTACATTTATTTTTTCATATGGCAATCCAAATAACCTTTGCAAGTCATTTTTCATAAATTTACTATTTACTATTACTTCTGATGATTCATATGTTAAAAGCCATTCTGTATCATTTACATATCTTTGATTTTCATTATGTATTCCACTATTTCTTCCTGCTTCTGTGGCATGTATTGTACATACTAGAGGTATTCCATATGAATTTTTTAATGTTTTTGCACTATATGCTACTAACCAATCGTGTGCATGTATAACATCAAATTTACCATTTTTGTCTATTAATTCACTTGCTTTTGCTACCAAGTTAAAATTCAATTGTAAAATCCAGTCTATGAAATTGTTTGGATTAATCATATAGTTATCAACTCTATATACGTCTACTCCCTTGTCATTTTCATAATATGGTAAATCTCCTTCTCTATATGTAACTACTGTTACCTCGTGACCATCCTTAATAAGTCTTTTTGATAAATCGTGCACGACTCTAGCAATTCCGCCAACTATTCTTGGTGGATATTCCCATGTTAACATTAAAATTTTCATTTATAATCCCTCCATAAAATTTCTTTTGTTAATATATTTTTTTCCAACATTATTTTATATTATATTTCGAGAAAAGTAAACATTTTTTAACAATTTTTTTAAAATAATTTTAGCAGTATTAAAAGTATTGCTCCCGGTATTCCCAATATACCTACAAATATTGATGTTACTACATTTAAACCTATATGTAAATTAATTGATACTCCTACTTGATTAATAAAATATATTAAACACCCACCCAATAGTGAATTGAATATTAGTTTTAAAATTTTAAACATAGAAACTTTAAAAACCACTCCAACAATTAGCATACATATTATACAGCTTAAAATAATTATTACATTATTTAGCTCCAAATTAATCCCTCCCTATTAATAGGTATGTCTTACTTTGGACAAATATTCTAGCCTATTCGTAATTTTAGTTCATTTATCATATCTAGTGAAAAGCCTTTTCGCTTTACCTCTTTTATCAAGTAATCTAATTTTGCTTTATGTGCTTTTATTTGGTATAAATAGTAATCAATAAGCTCTCCCTCCGCTTGTTCAAAATTTCTATTTGCAATATTTAATTCTGCTTTTGTTTGTAATATGCACTCTATAAGCTCTACATCAATTTTATTTTTTCTCATAAACAATCTCCTCACAAATTGTATTTTATGCAATTTTTTGGAAATTATTTATTTTTTATTGATATTTAATTAGTTTTACGCTATAATATTTTTATGCTATTATAGCTCAGTTGGTAGAGCAATTGATTCGTAATCAATAGGTCGCCAGTTCGATTCTGGCTAATAGCTCCAAAAAAAAATCCAATGGGAAATCCCATTGGATTTTTTTATTTGAATCTTCTTCCTTTTATTGCTTTTGGTTCTTCGTCTGGTTTTTCGTTTATTTCTTGTATTTCTGTTTCATCTTTGGCTATGTCTATTGGTTCTACGTTTTCATTGATGTTTGCCATTTCTGGGTTTAAGGCTACACTTGCTCTTTGATTTAGGTTTTCTTTATTGTACTCTGCAAGTTTGGCTAATATTCTTTGATAGTTTTTGTAGTCATATGCAAAGTATATTGTTAATCCTACAAAGCTTGCTGCTACTATTAATAACATTCCTGATATTATTCTATCAAAATTTGCTGTTATCCAGCCTCCTACTGAGGCTCCTACTCCACTAAACCAATTTTTTATTTTTTGCATTGTTGTTAGTGGTACTATTACTGGTTCGTCTTCTCTTTCTATGGTTATTTTATATGTTTTTTGCTCTTCTAATCCTTCTTCATTTGGTAATGTTACTTTTATTGTTATTTCATTTTTTCCTGCTTTTATTTCTTTGTTTCCTATTATTTCTACTTTTGCATTTTCTCTATTTGCTATTGCATCTACCTGTAGTTCTTTTACTGTATATGATAATTTTTCTAAACTCTTATATTCATATGTATTAAATACAAATTGTGGTTCTAATTTTATTTCAACTTTTTGGTTGTTTTCATCTATATAACATATGCTTAATGTTTGTAGGTTTAATTCTGGTAATGCTCTTGTTGCATATATTTTATACGTACTTGTACTTCCGTCTTCTGCTGTTACAATTATTTCTACTGTATTGTCTCCTACTTGTAACTCTTCATTGCCTACTATTCTTACTGTTGCTCTCGAATGTTCTTGTGATGCTGCTATGCTTAGTTTTGTGATTTCGTTTGAAACCATTACAGCATATTCTCTTACATTACTATTAAATTCTGGTGTTATTACTCCCTCTGCTATTTGTAAACTTGCCAACTTTGAATTGTTTGATTTTGTTGAGGTTGTTGGCGTTGAAGGATTTGATGGCTTTGTGGATGGTTTTGTAGGTGTAGTTGGTGTTGTCGGCGTTGTTGGTGTAGTTGGTGTTGTCGGCGTTGTTGGTGTTGTTGGTGTTGGTTGTTTAATAATTACACTTTTTGATGTACTTTGTGTTCCTTCTGTTTCACTAGCATAATTGGCTACTAGACCCGAACCACTAATAGTAATAGTTCCTGAACTTCCAGCAACACAAGAAATTGTTAATGATGATTGTGACATTAAATCAACATAAGTCTGGCTTAAAGTTCCATTGCTTGCAGATAAGTTAATTGCCCCAGCTTCATTACTACCAACTGAAACCGTAACATTAAAGCTTTCCCCTGGTGAAACAGTAGACTTTGAAGTGCTTATAGTTAAAGTTGCATTTGAGACTGTTGTTAATAGCAAGCTTGTAATAATAATTACTCCTATCAGTAGTATGCTTTTAAAAATTTTCTTATTCATAGTTATCTTTTGTCCTCCTTATTTATAAAGAAATTTTACTCATATTCATTATGTGATTTTTGACTTTAACATAGTCTAGGGGTGTTATATTTCCATCTCTATTTGTATCTCCTGCTAAGCTATAAATTCCTTCTAGCTTAGTTATATTCATTATATTATTTTTTATTTTAACATAATCTAAAGGTGTTATATTTCCATCACCATTTGCATCTCCAAGCATTATCACCGTATATTCTTGCTCTCCAATCTTAACCTTTGCACCTGTTCCGAAAATTTCGCCTTCTAGTACTGCCTCTGGTATATCTGTTATCTTTGTATCCGGTGTTGCTCTTATATTTGTGCCTTCTATTTTATATTTTTCTACCGGTGCTTTTTGTATGTATGCTTCTGATATGTATCCTTGTGTTCCATCTTGTAACTTTACTCTGTACCATATGTGTCCATCTATTTTATAAGTTACTTTATCTATTATGGTTACTTGGGTTCCTACTGGAAGTATCTTTTTTACACTTGATTTTGTTGTTCCTGGTCCGTTTCTTAGGTTACACATTACTCCTATTGTTGCTGGTTCATTTACAATCTCTACAACATCCACATCCTTTAGATACTCTCTTGAGGCATATCCGATTAACGCTTCACTTCCATTATTGTAGAATATCTTATCCCAATAACGTCCATCACTTGAGATTTCTTCTGCTCTTTCTATTCTAACAATTGTTGTTCCTTTTGGTACTTTTCCTTTTTCTTTATCATTTATTGAAGGTCCACTTCTTACTGTCAGCGGAGAATATAGTGTGTTTACTACTACATTTTCTGTATGTAATGATATTTTTCTTCCAGGTTTTACTGATGCTGTGTTTGGCATATTTTCATATATAGGTACTATAAAGTTAAAGCTATTATTTAGAATACCTAAGCTTTCATATGCATCATAAACATCTAAACTTTCAGTATATGGTGCTGATACATTTTGTTGATATTGATGATTGTATAAACTATATTTACTTGCACTATCCACATGGTATTTTTGCAAATATAATGTATCTTGATAATTACCTATATATCCACCTTTTAAGAAAGATGCACCACCATGAATAGCATATTCTGGGTTTGTCCATCCACTTGATTTTGCTCTTTCTAATCCATTTTTAATTATTTCCGGTGTTGAGCTTCCAGAAGCTCCTACATTAAAGTAGTTATAATATCCTGTATATGTTGTTGATACTCCTGTTTCAGAATCTGTATAAGTGTAATTTCCACTTATTAAACTACTTCCTCCATTTCCTTGTTCTTGCCTAATTCTTGCTGCTAAATGGTATGGACTTACGTTGTTTATTTTTCCAGCTTCATATATTATTTGTGCATAAGATTTGTTTAAAACCTCTGTTCCACCTTCTACATTTAAAAAGCTAATTGTGTCTGTGTCCATGAATGAACCTGCAAGTATTGACTTTACTCCTTCAAGAGTATGAACGCCTTCATTAAAAGATAGTGTTTCAAATGCAAATATATAATCTTCATTTAGCCAGTTCCTTGGATCCATATAATATGATACTGTTTTGTTTGATGCACAATACCAACTTCCATTTTCTTTTAGGTTTAATCCACAGTCTGGGCATACCCAATCTGCTGCGTTTCCTTTTGCTAATGTGTAATATAATAGACTCCTTGTATGTACCGCTGTTGTTTCATTGGCAAGAACTGTGTTCCAATCTAAACCTGTGTATAAAATTGTAAAGTTCCAATTAGGATGTGATGTTTTTAATTCTTGTATATTTGTATATATTTCTTGATAATTTTCCAAATTTGATAAGTCATTTGTTCTTTGTCTTGCCTGTATCTCCCTATTGTAAATTATTTCAATTGCAAGATAGAATATTATGGCAAACACAAGTATGAACCTCAATGCCCTCTTTATTTTATTCATTGTTTCCTCCAAATAATCGTTTATAGATGATTATAGTATATAATATCGAAAAATGTAAGTCAAGTAAAAAGAAACAAAAATTTCTGGAAATTTTGTCTTTGATTGCATAATTTATACATAAAAAAGTACAACATTTTTCAATGTTGCAACTTTTTAACTTCTAATAATACATCTTTTCCAAATATTTCAAAGTTTTGGTTCATAGTGTTGGTCCTTCTTTATAATATTTTTAACCTTGTGAAACTTTAATCTTTCGTTTCTCTGCAAATAATTATTTTGCTTTTCCTATATAGTAATTTTTCTTTCCTCTTCTTACTATGATATATGTGTTTTCAATAAACATTTCTGTTTTTATTGTTTTTTCAATATCCGTTATTTTTTCTCCATTTATTGAAATTGCACCTGCTTCTATAAATTCTCTTGCTTCTCTTTTACTTTTTGCCACACCCATATTTACAAGCAAGTCTACCATATTTATACCAACTTCAACATCTTTAACTTCTTGTCCTTTAAATAAATTTTCAATGTCTTTTTTTGACAAGTCATTAAATTTATTATTAAACAGATGATTAGCTAAGTCTACTGCCTTTTCATATTCTTCTTTTCCATGTAAAAAAGTTATTATTTCTCTTGCTAGAGCTTTATGTGCCTCTCTTAGCTCTGGATGAGCTTTATTTTTTTTATCTAATTCTTCTATCTCTTCTTTTGATAAAAATGTGTATATTTTTAAATAATCTATAACCATTGAGTCTTCTACATTTACAAAGAATTGATATAATTCATAACTTGATGTTTTTTCTTTATCAAGCCATAATGCATTTCCTTCGCTCTTTCCAAACTTATTTCCTTGTGAGTCTGTTACAAGTGGCATTGTAAAGCCATATACTTCATCGCCTGTTGTTTTTCTTATTAAATCTATACCTGCTGTTATATTGCCCCATTGGTCTGAACCAGCACATTGTAAATTTACATTTTTATGTTCATGTAAATATTTAAAGTCTAATGCTTGTAATAACATATATGAAAATTCGGCATATGTAATACCTGAATCTAATCTTCTTCTTATAATGTCTTTATCAAGCATATAATTTATATTAAAGTATTTTCCATAATCTCTTAAAAAATCTAATACGTTTATGTTTTTAGTCCAATCATAATTATTTACAACATCAAATCCAAATAATTTTTCTACTTGACTTTTTAGTCCTGCTATATTTTTATCAACTTGTTCTTTTGAAATCATTGCTCTTTCTTTTGTAGGTCTTGGATCTCCTATCATACCCGTTGCTCCACCTATTAATAGATATGGATGATGTCCTGCTTCTTTTAATCTTTTTGAAATTAAAAAACTTGATAAATGTCCAACATGTAAACTATCTGCTGTTGGGTCAGTTCCTATATAAAAGCTCATTCCACCTTTATTTAGCTTTTCTTCTAATTCTGGACTTGAAATATCCTTTATAAGTCCTCTCCATTTTAAATCTTCAAAAACCGTCATCAAAAATTCCTCCTTTAAACAAGAAAGTCAAATCAATCCCTAAAGGACGATTTGACTCGTGGTACCACCTTTATTCGTATAAGTTTTACTTATACCTCATTATAGCTTTGCGTAGCCACACGTTAATTACTTTAAGAAATGTATTTCGTAATTTTATATTCTGGTAGTTTCCAGCTCCCACTACCTCTCTTAATTTTGTAACTATAAAACACTACTTTGTTTCTTTTTAAACATAATTAATTTAAATTATTAATTATTATACTATTAATATTCATAAATTGCAAGCATTTGTTGACATTTTTTTTCTTTTATGTTATTATTTTTTAGGTGATTTTAATGGATGAAAAGAATAATGATATAGAAGTTGTTGTAGATGATAATGGTGAAAACCTTGAAATTTCTCCGGTTTATAAACATCTTAATGTTGCTAAACCTAATCCAAAAGAAGACAAGAAAAATATTATTATACCAGAGATTAAAAAGAAAAAATAATTTTTTGTTTTTTTCTTGACAAATGAGGGAAAAATATGTATAATTGAATAGTTCATGGCGAGATAGCTCAGTTGGCTAGAGCATTCGGTTCATACCCGACAGGTCGGTGGTTCGAATCCACTTCTCGCTACCAGAAATTAAAGAGCAATAAAAATTGCTCTTTTTTTATTATTCTAAATTAATTAGTAAATACTTTTGGTGGAGATGGAGGGAGTCGAACCCTCGTCCAATATTCTATCCATATAAACTTCTACGAGTGTAGTTTATTATTTAAACTTCCCTTGAATTCTTGCAAATAAACACGCTTAAATTCTAAGGTAGCCTTTTATTACCCATTGTTCTTAAGGCGAAGAACAATTTTGTTTCCTACTTTAGTCGACGCTTTATCCATAACAGTAGGCTTTATGGTAAAACGACGTGCCAAACTTAGGCAGCGTATGCTAATTCATTATCAGCGTTTAAATTTAATTTGCTTTTTTATAGTGGCCAAAGCAACCATCCACTACTCGCTATTTATATTTCAAAAATACCGTCGAAGCCAAAATACATCCCCATGTACTTATATATTATACACTTTTTTACGCCATTATGTCAATAGCAATTTGACAAATAAAAAAAAACGGCTAAACACCGTTTTTTTATTTTACTTCTTTTTATCTTTTCCAAATGTTATATTTACATCTTGAAATAAGAAGTTTTTGAATCCTTCCCATGTTATTTCTTGATGTAGGAATTCGTTTATTTCATCTTCAATTTTTTGTTGATATGGTGTTAATTCAACTTTTATTTCGTAACAGAAAATTCCTTTTAATTTATTCCACATTGATGATGGTTTTGCTGGTAGGTTTTTATTATTTGTACATACCTTAAAAGCAGAGTTTTCTGCTCCAGCTACATTACTTCCTACTGTTCCTGCATTCTCTCTTACTGTCTCACCACTATTTTCCATTGGAATAAATTTTGATACTTCACTCATTATTCTTTCCTCCCTTTTAAAGTATTTGAGATTTTCTTCTTTAGTAATATTTTATTGTTTAATCTCTATATCTTCTTATAAACTTATACTACATTTTTCTACAATAATCAATAGTTTTTGTAAAGAAAAATTTAACATTTTCTTTACAAAATTGTTACAAAATTGTTACATTTTTTTCTATTCTGCTATTAATTCTAGGTTTTCACGTTTTGAAATTTTTACTCTTTTTATTGTGTTTTCAAGATTTTCGCCTTTACTTTTTACTGTTATATAGTTTGTTGTATGTCCCTCAGTATATCCATTTTGTGTTTTTGTTTCAAATAATACTTCTAGCTCTTTTCCTAAATTATTATCTAAGAATTCTATTTCGTTTTTATTTGATAGCTCTATTAATTTGTTACTTCTTTCTTCCTTTATTTGTGGATTTACTTGGTTTTTCATTTTTGCTGCAACTGTTCCCTTTCTTTGTGAGTATTTGAACACATGCATTTTGCTAAATTTTATTTTGCTTAAAAATTTATAAGTTGTATTAAATTCTTCTTCTGTTTCCCCTGGAAAACCTACAATAATATCGGTTGTTAATGCTACTTCAGGGAATTTTTTTCTTAATAAATTTACTCCATTTTCAAATTCTTGTGTTGTATATTTTCTGTTCATTCTCTTTAAAGTTTCGTCACATCCACTTTGAAGTGATAAATGGAAATGATCACATATTTTATCCACATTGCCTAATCTTTCAACAAATTCTGGAGTTATTAAATTTGGTTCTAATGAGCCAAGTCTAATTCTTTTTAATCCTTCAATTTTATTTATTTGCTCTAGTAAATCTATCAGTCTTGTTCCATCTTCAAAATCTTTACCATAAGAAGCAACATGTATTCCTGTTATTACAACTTCTTTTATTCCTTCTTTTACTATTTCTTTTACTTCTTTAATTACACTTTCTGGTTTTCTGCTTCTTACTCTTCCCTTTGCATAAGGTATTATGCAATATGAGCAAAAATTATTACAGCCATCTTGTACTTTTATAACTGCTCTTGTTTTTTCTGTATATGTTACTGTTCCAAAGTCTTGAAATTCTTTTTCTTCCTCTATTTTGCCCACTTCTTCTTCTTTGCTATTTGAATATTCTTCCACTATTTTAACTATGTTGTTTTTTTCAGTATTTCCAACGATTATATCTAGTTCTTCTATTTTTTCAAGTTCTGCCTTGCTTACCTGTGCATAGCAGCCTGTTGCAACTACTATAGCGTTTTTGTTATGTGTTTTGGCTTGTCTTATAATTTGTCTTGATTTTTTATCAGCCATGCTTGTTACTGTGCAAGTATTTATAATATATATATCTGCCCTTTCATCAAATTCAACTTTTGTATAGCCTTTTTCAATGAATTTTTGTGCTATTGCATTTGTTTCGTATTGGTTGACCTTACATCCGCAAGGTATAAAATGCTACCGTTTTTGCCATTATTATTGCTCCTTTTCATATACAATAGAACGACCTTAAAAGTCGTTCTTTGTATAAATATTATTCATTATCAGTTGATGAAGATGTGTTTCCATTCATTTCAACTAATTTTTGTCCTGCTTCCTTTATTTCTCCCATTGTTGGTTTTGACATTTTTAATTCTTGCCATCTATCTTCTGTTATTAGAGTTTTTCTAGGTTTACTTCCTTCATAACCTGAAATTAACCCTCTTGCTTCCATTTGGTCTATTATTCTTCCTGCTCTTGTATATCCTATTTTGAATCTTCTTTGTAGTCCAGATGCTGATATTTGTCCCATATTAACTGCCATATCTATTGCATCCATTAAGAATTCATCTGTTTCATCATCATCTTCGCTATCTAATTCTTGATCTGTTGAATTTGCCTTTTCAATTTTTTCTAATATATCATCACTATATACTGGGCCACCATTGTTTTTCAAGAATGTTACTATTTTTTCAACTTCGCTGTCAGATATAAATGCACCTTGTACCCTTTGTGGTTTTATTGTACCTGATGGATAGAATAGCATATCTCCTTTTCCAAGTAATTTTTCAGCACCTATTGAATCAATTATTGTTCTTGAGTCTACACCTGATGTTACCGCAAATGCAATTCTACTTGCGATATTTGCTTTAATTACACCTGTGATTACGTCTACAGAAGGTCTCTGTGTTGCTATTACCAAGTGCATTCCAGCAGCTCTTGCCATTTGTGCTAATCTACAAATTGCGTCTTCAACATCTTTTGCTGCTACCATCATTAAATCTGCAAGCTCATCTATTATTATTACAATTTGTGGTAATTTTTCTTCTATTCCTTCTTTTTCTAGTGCTTCATTATATCCTGATATGTCTCTTACATTTTTTTCTGCAAATAAGTGGTATCTATTTACCATTTCTTGTACAGCCCATTGAAGTGCTCCTGCTGCCTTTTTAGGATCTGTAACTACTGGTATAAGTAAATGTGGAATTCCATTATATACTGAAAGTTCAACTACTTTAGGATCTACCATTACAAGTTTTACTTCACTTGGTTTTGCTTTGTATATAATACTTGTAATTAATGTGTTGATACATACACTCTTTCCTGAACCTGTACTTCCTGCAATAAGTACGTGTGGCATTTTTGCAATATCTGCAACGATTGTTTCTCCTGCTGCATCACGTCCAACTGCAAATGCTAATTTTGATTTTGCTTCTTGGAATTTTTTATCTCCTATTATGTCTCTTAATGCAACCATGTCTTTTTCTCTATTTGGAATTTCTATTCCTACTGCTTGTTTACCTGGTATAGGGGCTTCAATTCTTATGCTTTCTGCTGCTAAATTTAATGCAATATCATCTGCTAAATTTGCTATTTTGCTTACTCTTACGCCTTCTGCCGGTTTTAATTCATAACGTGTAATTGTTGGTCCTACTGAAACATTTTCAACTTTTGCAGCAACACCAAAGCTGTGTAATGTTCTTTGTAATTTGCTTGCTGTATCTGTAATTGCTTTTTTACTGTTTTTTGCGGTAGGTTTGCCCTCATTTAAGAATTCTATTGGTGGGAATTCATAATTTTGGTCTTCAACTGTCAATGTATGTTCTAGTGTTAATACCTCTTTTGATTTATCTTCTTTTGTTTCTTCCTGCTTTTTAAATAATCCTGCTTGTTCATTTCCCATATTTATGCTTATTTGATTATCTAATATTTCTGATTCTTTTCGTTCTAATTCTTTTAACTCTTTTTTGTTTTTTTGTTTTTCTTTAAGTTTTTCTATATTTTCTTTAAAACCGGAAATTACAGGTTCTTTATTATCTTCTATTTCTTCTATAGTTCTTACTCTGTTTCTTCCGCTTATTTCTTTTTTTCCTATATTTTTTTCTTTTCTCTCTTCAACTATTTCTTTTACCTTATCCGCTGGTTTTATTCCAAACATAAATATTGAAAGAATTGCTATAACTCCTAAGGAAATAATTATTGTACTAGCTTTTCCAACTAAGCCTATTATGTATTCTGTTATTGTTCTTCCTATAATTCCTGTATCTCCATTTAAAGTTGTTATTATAATTGATATAGCAAGTACAAAAATTAAGTATTGAGCAACCTTTACTGTTGTTTCTTTCTTGTCTTGCTCACATGCCAAATCAACAGCAGCAGCAAATATAGCTATTGGTAGCAAATATTCTACCCAGCCTATTGCATATTCTAAGTATGGTATAATATTCTGACCAATATATCCTGGTTTTCCATATATTAAAAAGGCAAGTACAGCACTTATAATAAATAACACTACTACTTGTATATCTAAATTGTTTTTTTGTTTCTTTTTCTTTCTTCCCATAATTATATCCTTTCATTTAATAAAAAGCCAGAATAAAACTTCTGACTTTTAGCTATTTATTTAAGTTCACTTCTATTCTGCTCTATTGTCTTCAAAGCTTCATTTATTGCACCATTTACATTGTTTATTGCTTTTTCTAAATCTTCTAAAATGCCGTCTGCATAGTCTTTTGTTCCTTTTGTAATTTCTCTAGACATTTCATTGGCAGTTTCAATTATTTCAGCTTTTTGTTCATAAGCCTTTCTTGTAATTTCATGTTCATCTATCATTGATATTATTCTATTTTCAGCTTCTCTTACAATTCCATCTGCTTCTTTTTGTGCTTCATCAAGTATACGAGCTCTCTCTTCTTTAATCCATTTAGCTTGTTTTAATTCATCTGGAAGTTTTAATCTTATATCTTTTATTATTTCAAGAACTTCCTCTTTATCTACTATTGCTTTTTCTGTAAAAGGTACAGATTTACTTCTTTCTAATATATCTTCTAGTGTTTCTAATAATGTAAAAATCTCCATGTTTTACTCCTTTCGAATAAATATGAGTATAGCTCGCCCATATTTTCTCTTATCAAAAATCTCTATTTTTTCCTTTTGGATTGATTTTTCTTTTTCAATATCGTCTGTTTCTAAAATTATAATTCCATCTTTTGATAATAAGTTTAAATCTATTATTTCTTTTATTGCAATATTTGCGAACTCTGTTTTATATGGAGGGTCCAAATATATAATGTCAAACTTTTTATTATTTGCTGATAAATATTTTAAAGCCTGCAAATAATCCTTATTTAAAACTGTTGCTTTTTCTGTACTTCTTGTATTTTCAATATTGGTTTTTATTATTTTTATTGCCTCTGGTGAGTTATCACAAAATATAGCTGATTTAGCACCTCTGCTTATTGCTTCTATTCCAATAGCTCCACTACCTGCAAATAAGTCTAATACATCTTTGTCTGCTATATCAAACTGTAAAATATTAAATAAAGATTCCTTCACACGGTCTAGAGTTGGTCTTGTATTATTTCCTTCAAGTGAAACTAATTTTTTACCTCTAGCACTTCCACTAATTACCCTCATATAATTCCTCTAACTAATTTGTCTACATATATTTTATTCGTTTTTTTAGATATGTCAAGAGTATTAACTAAAATGTAACATTAATTTAATATTCTTGTAATAAATCTGTTTTATTTCTGTTATATTATACCTTATTTTGTAACATTTATCAATAGGTGGATAAAAAAATTTTGTGATTTATGTTTTAAAATTCTAAAGGCATAATATAGCAAGTTATGTTATTATTTGCTTTTGTCTATAATAAAAAATTACAAATTGTATTTTTGCAATTTGTAATTTTATTTTACTTTTTATTTTGTTCCAAAAATTCTGTCTCCTGCGTCTCCTAGACCTGGTAATATGTAGGCATGTTCATTAAGTTGTCTGTCTATTGAAGTAGTATATATTTGAACATCTGGGTGTTTTTCTTCTATTGCTTTTATTCCTTCTGGTGCAGCTATTATGCATAAGAATTTCATCTTTTTTACGCCTTTTTCTTTTAGTAATTCTATTGCATCTAGTCCAGAACCTCCTGTTGCAAGCATTGGGTCTAATATTAATACTTCTCTTTTTTCTATGTCTTTTGGTACTTTGAAGAAGTATACATTTGGTTTGAATGTTTCTTCATCTCTGTACATTCCTATATGGCCTATTTTTGCGTTTGGTACCATATTTATTATTCCGTCTAACATTCCTGTTCCTGCTCTTAAAATTGGTACAAATGCGTAATTATCTTCGTTGATTTTTCTTGTTTTCATTTTTTCCATTGGTGTTTCAATTTCTGTTTCATACATTTTTGCATCTTTTAATGCCTCATAGCAAAGTAGTTCTCCTAGTTCAGAAATTATCTCTCTAAATTCCTTTGTTCCTGTTTTTTTGTCTCTTAATATTGCTAGCTTGTGTTCAATTAGTGGGTGTTTTAATTCGATTGCTTTCATTAAAATTCCTCCTTATTTAATTACATTTTATCAGGCATCTCCATACCAAGTAATGTTACGCCTGTTTTAAGCACAGTTCCTACGCAGTATGTTAGAGCTAATCTTGCATCTTGGAGTGCTTTGTCTTCTGTTATTATTTTATGTTCATTGTAAAATGTACTGAAGTTTTGTGCTACATCTATTAAGTATCTTGCTACAACTGATGGTTCATTTTTGTCTGCTGCATTTTGAACTACTTCATTAAAGTTGTACAATAATTTTACTGTTTCTATTGCTTCTTTTTCCTTTAACACACTAAAGTTTATATTCTCTATTTGTGGAATATATCCTGCTTTTTCAATTAAACTTCTCGTACGTACATAAATATATTGAATGTATGGTCCTGTTTCTCCTTGGAAGTTTAGTAACATATCCCAATCAAATATCTCGTCTTTTATTCTACTATTTGATAAATCGTTAAAGATTATTGCTCCTACACCAACTTTTCTTGCAACTTCTTCTTTGTTTTCTAGATTTGGATTTTTCTCATCTATTATTTTTTCTACTTTTTGAATTGCTTCTTTTAATATATCCTCTAAGAATACTGAGTTTCCTTTTCTTGAGCCTATTTTTTCTCCTGTTTTATCTACAACTAACCCAAATGGTACATGCTCACATTTTGCTGCATATTCTGGGTAACCCATTAGTTCTAGCACTTTGAAAACTTGTTTAAAGTGTAGTCTTTGCTCGTTTCCTACAACATATATTGCTTTATCAAAATTGTATGTATTTATTCTGTCTTTTAGAGATGCTAAATCTCTTGTTGCATATATTGTTGTTCCTGCTGATGTAATTATTATGCATGGTGGCATATCATATTCTGCTAAATCTACTACTTGTGCTCCCTCTGATTCTTTTAGTAAGCCTTTATTTCTTAACTCTTCAACTATTGGTTCCATTTTATCATTATAATATGATTCGCCATTATATGAATCGAATTTTGAGTTTAATAAATTGTATGTTTTCTGGTAGTTTTCTAGGCTTATTTTTCTTATCCATTTCCAAGTTTTTACTTCTTTTTCAGCTCCATCTTCTAGTCTTTTGAAATACTCTCTTGCCTTTTCTGTTAATTCAGGGTTTTCTTTTTCTTCTTGGCAAAATCTTACATATATTTTTAGTATGGCTTGAATTTCGCTTTTTGAAAAATCGTACTCATCTTTCCACATGTCATATCCAGCCATTACTTTACCAAATTGTAGGCCCCAGTCTCCTAAATAGTTAATTCCTACACTGTTGTATCCTAAAAAGTTATATATTTTATATAAAGCTCCTCCTATTACTGTTGAACGTAAGTGTCCAATATGGAATGGTTTTGCAATGTTTGGTGCAGAATAATCTATTACTACATTTTTATTTTGTCCAATATCGCTAGAACCATATTTTTCTTTTTTATCTGCAACTTCTTTTAAAACATTTTCTATTAATGTTTCTTTATTAATATATATGTTTAAGTACCCACCAACTATTTCTATTTTTTCTATGATTTTTTCATCTATTTTTATGTTTTCTTTTATTTCGTTTGCAATCACAGGTGGTGCTTTTCGTAGTGATTTTGCTAGTTTAAAGCATGGAAATGCAAAGTCTCCTAAGTCACTATTGGGCGGAATTTCAATATATGTTGCTAATTCTTTTTCATCCAAATTTGTTACAGAAGCTATTTCTTTTGCTATTTTTTCTTTAAAATTAATCATTTTTTATTTTCCTTTCTTATACTTAGTCTCCTAAACATATTCCCAAGTTTCGTGCAACTTTTATTAAATCGTCATCCATTTTTATTGTTTTAATATTTGTATTTTCTGTTCCTCCTGAACGTGCTCCTATTTCTTTGTTGTTTCCAACAACTTCTTCTAATGGAACAGATCCAAGTTTTCCTCCTTTTAGTGTTACTAATACATTGAATTTACCTTCTAGAGCTAATTCCATTGCTTTATATCCATATTTAGTTGATAGAACTCTGTCAAATGCTGTTGGAGTTCCTCCTCTTTGTACATATCCAAGTGTTGTATTTCTTGATACCATTCCTGTTAATTTTTCTATATCTTCTGCAAGCTTATCTCCTATACCTCCTAAACGTACATTGTCTAAGCCTTTGCCATCATCTAATGTTTTCTTTACTACCATGGTTCCATCTTTTGGCTTTGCACCTTCTGAAACTACAACTATGCTGAATTTTTTACCTTCTGCTTTTCTTTCATTTATTTTGTTAATAACACTATTTATGTCATAAGGTATTTCAGGAATTAATGCAACATCTGCACCTCCTGCTACTGCTGATTCTAGTGCTATCCATCCAGCATAACGTCCCATTACTTCTAATACCATTACTCTATGATGTGATTCTGCTGTTGAGTGTAATCTATCTAATGCTTCTGTTGCAACAGATACAGCCGTATTATATCCAAATGTTATTTCACAATGTGCTACATCATTGTCTATTGTTTTTGGCACACCAATTATATTAAGTCCTTTTACTGAAAAGTCTCTTGCTGACTTTTGTGTTCCATCTCCACCTAATGTAAAAATACAGTCAAAGCCTGCTTTTCTTACGTTTTCTATAGATATATCTGATACATCTTTATATACAGTCTGTCCATTCTCTTCTACTTTTAAATTAAATAAATTTGTGCTATTTGATGCACCTATTATTGTGCCTCCTCTGTGTAATAAACCTGAAGCACTTCCATTTGATTCTAGCTTAATGTATTTATTTTCATATAGTCCTTTATATCCTTCTATATATCCATAACATTCTACACCGTTTGTTTCTGCTGTTTTTACAATTGCTCTAATAACAGCATTTAATCCTGGACAATCTCCACCATTTGTAATAATTGCAACTTTTTTTACCATTAAAATCACTCCTTAAAAAATGTTATAATTCTCTTATATTATTTGACTTTTCCCAGATAATACTCATAATTTCTCGAATAATTATATAATAAAGTTTCTTTGTTTGCAATAGTTTTTAAAAGAAAAAGGTACCATATATGAAAGAAATGTGATAACATTTACGCACGCAACAAAAAAAGCGCCTATTGGCGCCACACTAGTGGCGGAAAATTTTTAAAAGCCCTTCCTGGGTCTTTTAAAAATTTTCCGCTCACTTAGCGTACAAAGTTCGCTAAGAA
>OLOV01000763.1_pt1 | contig 27911 bp, 26 predicted proteins | sample 1672931 | NCBI WGS metagenome assembly OLOV01 (sample SAMEA3136738, study PRJEB25190) | human gut metagenome | biome: human gut; feature: human-associated habitat; material: faeces | place: Austria | collected 2013 | reverse complement strand
GAAAGATGCTTTCAGAGATGGCAATCTATGATGCCGCTGCATTCACTGCTTTATGTGATACAGCTAAAAAGGCTTTAAACTAGAGGGAGGCTTTTATGAATAAGGAACAGCTTATCAAAAAAATCAATGACATCGTTGCAAACGAGAAGTTCAAGCTTGACGCTTATTTCCTCTGCGGTTTCCCTACAGACAAACCAAATGATGAATTAAAGGCTGCCTGTGAGAAATATCTTGAAACACTTGAAGACAAAGAAGCAAACAAGGCTGCTGCAGAAGCTATGATTTCAGAGTTCGAAAAAGAACTCGCTTCAGTTCCTGTAACAGACGAAAACAAGGCTATTCTCGGCATCAAAAAAACCGTAAAAGAAATCCTTGACAACAGAGAGTTATTATTCTAAAACATACGCAGCAGTTAATTCTGCTGCTTTTTTATGACCTAACCCAGTGAACGAAGTGAACTGTTGGTAGGTCAGCAGTAGACTCTTACAACAGTATGTATAGAGTCTTTGCATAAGACTTTCTATGATTTATTCCATAAATCAAGACAAGTCTTTAAACTACAGAAATTGCCGAGCTTTAGCGAGAATGCAATTTTTCAGTTTATGACCTAACTCGATTTGTGAAACAAATCATCAGTAAATATATGAAACGGCAGGTTTTGATTATGAAATCAGAAGATATTAATACAATACTTGATATACTGGAGCAGACTTATCCTGATGCGGGCTGTGCGCTTGAGCATATTGATATATTTGAGCTTCTTATCTGTGTTGTGCTTTCAGCACAGACCACAGACAAAAGCGTAAACAAGGTTACTCCTGCGCTGTTTGCAGAATATCCCGATGCAGCCGCCCTTTCGCAGGCTGACCCCGATGATGTTGCGGAATACATAAGGTCAATCGGCATGTACAGAACCAAATCAAAGAATATAGTCAATCTGTCAAAGGCTCTTGTCGCAAACTATGACGGCAAGGTTCCGGACGATTACGACAGCCTTGTATCGCTTCCCGGCGTGGGGCGCAAAACCGCCAATGTGGTTCTTTCCGTAGGCTTTGGTCATCAAAGACTTGCTGTAGATACTCATGTTTTCAGAGTTGCCAACAGAATAGGCTTTGTATGTGAAAAAGATGTCCTCAAAACAGAACTTGCTCTTATGGAGGTCATCCCCGAAAACAGATGGACAAGAACTCATCACAGCCTTATATTCCACGGCAGAAACTGCTGTGATGCCCGAAAGCCAAAATGCACCGAATGCCCTATAAATCAATATTGCAAATACTACAAAGAGGCTGGAAACTAATCAGCCTCTTTATCATTTACCTCTTTTAACAGTTCCGCAAGAACATAGTTTTTGTCATTGCCAGTCCTGTTGATAGAACTTCTTATCTTTTCCTTTGCATTTTCGATATCCGCTTTAAGTTCAGCCGAGGTAATTCGTTTTGCGCCTGAGCCGAATATCATAAGCTGCTCCATATAGTCAGAGGTTGCAACTGTAACATCGGCTTTTTTGCCCAGCTCATAGGCCAGCTTTTCAATATAGCTGTCCGCCGTCTGGTTTTCTCTGGTGTAAACCACGCTGATACCGTTTATATCTTCCGCAGTACCGTTATTGCCTTTCACCTTATAGCCGTCAAACACAAGTATAATCTCAGCGTCTGTACTGCTGCCGTAGTCAGATATAATGTCAAGCAGTCTTTCTCTTGCAAATCCTATATTATCGGAGTCTATATCATCCCAAGAAAAAATCATATTGTAGCCGTCAATCACAAGATATTTTTTGCGGTCAGGATCGTAAGGCTCCCTCGCCTTATAGTCCGAGCTGTACTGCCTTTCCGACTTCCTTACATACGGCTTTGATTTTTCTTTCCGTTTGCCGTAGGTTTTTTCGAATATTGCTTTAAGCTCATCATCAAACACACCGCTTCTGTCACTTAGGCTCCTGACTGCGCCTGCATCTGCCGCAGGAGTTTTTTGCAGTACGCTTTTGATGTGCATATACTGTTCAACCTCATTCCACGGCACATTGAAGCCTGCGCCATGCGAACAGAATACCGAACCCGGTGGGTTGTCCAGATCCGCCTCAGGGTTATATCCTGCCGCCGCTATAACCTCCTCCTGATTATGACATGCATCATAGCCGGAAAAACTGCAGTAAAGCCTGCCTGTTCCTCTGGTGTACGAAAGAACCTCTGTATAATACCCGTTCATGGTTGAAACAGGCGCTCTGCCTCTGATTACAGTCATATCTCCTGTAATTTCAGGCTCATCAAAGGTTCCTGCCATTCTCTGAATATCCGAAATAGCTCTGCCTGTCATTTCCTGCGGTATTTCAAGACTGTAGCTGTAAAACGGCTCCAGCACAATGCATTTGTTTCGCATAAGACCCTGCCTTACGGCTCTGTAGGTGGACTGTCTGAAATCTCCGCCCTCCGTATGCTTCTCGTGAGCGCGCCCTGCCGCAAGGGTAATCTTCATATCGGTTATTTCAGCCCCTATAAGCACTCCTCTGTGCTTTTTCTCACACAGATGTGTAAGTATGAGCCTCTGCCAGTTTCTGTCCAGCAGATCTTCGCTGACATCCGTATCAAATATAACACCGCTGCCTCTTTCGAGAGGCTCCAGTACAAGATGAACCTCCGAATAGTGTCTCAAAGGCTCATAATGTCCCACGCCCTCTGAAACCTGCTGCACTGTTTCCATATATACCACATTGCCTTCTCCGAATTCAATGTCAATTCCAAACCTTTCGGCCACAAGACTTTTGAGTATTTCCGTCTGCACCCTGCCCATAAGCTTGACACAGATTTCACCCAGTTCTCTGTTTAATTCTATATGAAGCTGCGGGTCCTCCTCTGCAAGCTGCGAAAGCTTTACAAACGCATCGTGAACATCAAAGCCTTCCGGCAGTATCACACTGTAAGAAAGTACAGGACTCATAACAGGAGAGTAAAACTCTTTTTCACTGCCCAGTCCCTGTCCGCAGTAAGTGCTGCTAAGACCGGTCACTGCGCATACGGTACCTGCGGGAGCCTCCTGTATTTCTGTGAACTTAGCGCCCTGGTATATTCTTATCTGCTGTACTTTTTCGCTGCATTCAGGTATCAGCTGTTTTGCTCTGATGCTGCCTCCCGTTATTTTCATATGGGTCATTCGGTTGCCCTGCGCAGCTCTTGAAATCTTGTAGACTCTGGCGCCGAATTTCTCATCGTATTCAGGTGAAATCATAAATCTGTCAAGGGCGTCTATAAACTGCTCTGTACCCTCCATCTTGAGAGCCGAACCGAAATATACAGGAAAAAGCTTTCTGTGTTTTATCAGCTTTGAAAGCCTGTTCTCCGTGATTGTACCCGTTTCAAGATATTCCTCCATAGCCTGCTCATCGGATACGGCTATATCCTCATAGTATGCCGGCTCCGGTACCAGGCATCTTTCATCAAGCTTTTCTCTCAGCATCTCCATAAGCTTCTGTCTGTCTGCTCCCGGCTGATCCATTTTATTTACAAATATGAACACCGGTATCTCATATTCAGACAACAGCCCCCACAGCGTATTGACATAGCCTGTAACACCGTCTGCTGCGGAAATAAGGAGTACCGCATAGTCAAGTACCTGCAGCGTTCTTTCCATTTCGGCAGAGAAGTCCATATGACCCGGAGTGTCAAGAAGCGTTATGCTTCTTTCGCCCAGCTCGAATAAGGCCTGTTTTGAAAATATGGTGATGCCCCGCTGTTTTTCAAGGCTGTGGGTATCCAGAAACGCGTTCTGGTGGTCTACCCTGCCAGCCTGTCTTATGCTGCCTGCGTGATAAAGCAGGGCCTCTGACAAAGTCGTTTTGCCTGCATCAACGGGCGCTGTTATTCCTATCGTTATCCTGTCTGTTTTTAACATAATTCTCCCACAAGACTGAATGTACTTGACTCTGTTATTCTGACAGAAACCATCCTGCCTGTCAGATCCTCTGAAGCTTTAAAATTCACCAGCTTGAAGCCGTCGGTTCTGCCGGAGTATGTCATAATATCGTTTTTGCTGGTGCCCTCAACGAGTACCTGCTGAACAGTTCCGACATATTCTGCATTTTTCTCTGCGGAAATTCTGTTAATGGTATCTACAAGTCTGTTAAATCTTTCGTGCTTGACATCCTCCGGAATCTGATCTTCAAATTTCTCCGCAGGCGTTCCCTTTCTTATTGAATAAAGAAAAGTAAATGCTGAATCGTATCTCACCCGCTCTGCCAGATCGAGCGTTTCAAGGAAATCCGCTTCGGTTTCGCCCGGAAATCCCACAATTATATCTGTCGAGATCGTTATATCCGGCACAGCTGCTCTCAGTCTTTCCACAAGCTTCATATAGTCCTCTTTGGTATATCTTCTGTTCATTCGTTTTAAAATACCGCTGCTGCCCGACTGCACCGGCAGATGAATGTTTCTGCACAGCTTGTCACAGTCCCTGTATGCCTGTATAAGACGGTCTGAAAGGTCTTTAGGGTGAGAGGTCATAAACCTTATTCTCTCAAGTCCCTCTATGTCATTGAGCATATATATCAGAGCTGCAAAGTCGGTATCCTCATCACCTTTGTAGGAATTTACATTCTGACCCAGCAGTGTTATCTCCTTAACTCCGTCAGCCACAAGATTTCTGACCTCATTTACTATATCAAGAGGTCTGCGGCTTCTCTCTCTGCCTCTCGTATACGGAACTATGCAGTAGGTGCAGAAATTGTTGCAGCCGTACATGATGTTGACAAATGCCTTGTGTTTGTAAAGGCGCTTTGCCGGCAGTCCCTCTACAATTTCTCCGCCATCCTCCCATATGTCCATTATCTTCTGTTTCTCATTCATCACGTTTTCGAGAAGCTGCGGGAACATATGTATGTTGTGAGTTCCGAATATTATATCCACCCACGGATATTTCATCTTGAGCGTATCTATAACGTGCTGCTGCTGCATCATACAGCCGCATACGCCAACCACAAATTCGGGATCTTCTGTTTTTTTCTTTTTGAGCTGCCCAAGTGTGCCGAAAAATCTCTTGTCTGCGTTTTCTCTGACACTGCATGTATTTATGATTACTATGTCTGCTTCTTTTTTATCTAAAACCGGCTCCATACCCTGCTGCGCAAGCATTCCGGCTATTGTTTCCGAATCGTGTTCGTTCATCTGACACCCAAAGGTTATAATATGGTATTTTTTCATCTGTGTCCTCTTCCTCTTAATTTTAATCAACATTATAAGTATACATTAATTCATCATATATTACAAACAAAGCCGCTGAAATATTTTTTAAAAACTGTGTCATTTGCTACATACATTGCCCGAAAAATATATTATAATATAATCATAAACAAGAAGCTTGGAGGTAAAAACAATGTTAGATAAAAAAGTAGTAAAATTATTAAACGAACAGGTTGTCGCAGAGTTCTATTCAGCTTATCTGTATCTGGATTTTGCAAATTACTATATTGATGAAAGTCTTGACGGTTTTGGAAACTGGTACACAATCCAGGCTCAGGAAGAAAGAGACCACGCAATGCTTTTCATCAAGTATCTGCAGATGAACGATGAAAAGGTTGAACTTGATACTATAGCAAAGCCTGACAAGGTATTCGCAGACAGAATTGACCCGCTCAAGGCAGGACTTGAACACGAAAGACTTGTAACAGGTCTTATCAACAATATCTATGATGCCGCATATCAGGTAAAAGACTTCAGAACAATGCAGTTCCTTGACTGGTTCATCAAAGAACAGATGGAAGAAGAGGATAACGCAACTACACTGATTTCAAAATATGAAATGTTCGGCACAGATGCAAAGGGTCTGTATATGCTGGATCAGGAACTTGGTCAGAGAATTTACTCCGCACCGTCACTTGTATTATAAATTGCTTTCAGCCATCAGTTTTACCGATGGCTGTATTTTTTTTATTTACTTTATAATACAGCAGCACGCCCTGTATACACAGAGCGCCTTACTGCCGTAACCTTTTTAAAATGTCATATCTATATAGAAATCATTGGAGAAAGTAATGTTATAAAAATGCTAAAAAGGTTATTATGCTGTCACTATTTTGAAACATTCGATTGTTCCCGGTGAATATGTGTCTTCACTTTCCACAACCTCTATTTCAATAACCGCAGGCTTTCCTGTTGCCGCAGCTCTTGAGATTGCGCCTGCTATATCCTCCGGCTTTGTAACCTTTTCACCATAGCCGCCCCATACCGCAGGCAGCTTGTAATACTCAAACGGACTGCCGTCAGGCATTGTTATATCCTGTCCGATATCATTGTTTTCATCCGGCGTTGCAATATTGGCAAAGCCTTTAATCATTGCATATTTGTTATTGTTGTTTATAACCGCGATAACCTGCGCACCGTGCTTTGCATATGTAAGCATTTCGCCCACATACTGTCCGAACGAGCCGTCGCCTGTAGTATGGAGTATCGGCTTTCCTGTTGCCGCCCATACACCTAATGCCGCTCCCATCTGGGAACCTATGCAGCCGAACTTTGTTCCGTGGAAGAACTTGCCCGGGAACATTCCCGCATCATCAAGCTTTAATGATATATAAGGTCTTATCCATTCAAGGCAGTCACCGCCGTCTGCAACCTGTATGAAGTCTTTTCCCTCATTGTTCAGGAATTTAAAGAACTCCTTTGCTGCGCGCGCAGTATGCATAGGCATTCTGTCGCTGTCAAACGATGTTTTGTCAAGCTCAGCCATAAACTCCCATGTCTTCTTTGATATTTCCTTAAGCCAGTTACTTTCAGTTCTTGCTGATGTCTTAGTCTTAACACTATTAAGGATCTGTCTCGCAACAACATCTGAATGTCCTGCAATACCTATATCTGCCCCTATATTCATACCTATATCCAGTGGATTTGTGGTAACGTTTATCCATTTAGCCTGCGGATTTACAAAGAACATGCCGCTTTCCATATCGGTTTTAAAGTTAAATCCTATTACCACATCAGCTTCGGGCGCCGCAAAGCTTCCCATTTTGAACAGGTCTTTATCCTCCTTAAAGAACTTGCCCTTGTTGGTAAGTGTAACGCTTGTCGGAATCTGCAGGTACTCTGCCAGTTCTTTGAAAGCAGTCATATCCTCTGCAAAATACTGAGCGCCCTCGCCTATAAGCATTGCAGGTTTTTTCGCGTTTATAAGAATATCCGCGACTTCTTCCGCAACCTTTGGCTCCACGCCGGTCCTTCTGTTCATCATATAGTTTACAGGATACATGATATCCTCTTCTTCAACCCGATTAACCTCCAGTACATCAAGCGGAAGTTCAAGGTAGGCAGGACCCGGCTGCATACTGCAGCAGCTTCTTATTGCAGTTGCAATATATTCAGGAATTCGCTCTGTATACGGGCATTTCTTTGCAAATTTTGTAGTCTGCTTAAATATTGAAGTAACGTCAAAATCCTGCAGGGTTTCCGTAAGTTCCTGTTTTGCCGCTCCGCCGCCTCCTATAAGAAGTACAGGTACATCATAAATCTGCGAATCCACAATTGCTGTCAGTGTGTTTGTAACTCCGGGGCCTGCCGTAGCAACTACAACGCCCATTTTGCCTGTCACCTGTGCATAACCCATCGCAGCATAGGCTGCCGCGCCTTCGTGTTTAACATCAAGCACGCGTATTCCCGCCTTTTCACATTCGTGGAACAGTCTGAAAATATGTCCGCCGCTTAATGTGAATATGCACTCGACTCCTGCGTCCTTAAGCATTTTTACGGCTAATACCGATCCGTCTACTTTTGCCATAAATAATCTCCTCATCAAATTTATTTAGGTTTTTGAAGGCCACCTATAAGCCTGTTTTTTTGAATTTCAGACCTTTCTATCCGTCTGTTACCTGCATATTAATACATTTTCACGTTCAAAACCACAGTTTTTCAGGTTTAAGGTTTTTTTTGGTCAAATCTCGTTTTTTTTTAGATTGAATGAGTGATATATGCAGAGTAGAATATTTTCATAAATCAAACAGGCACTGGAGAATTACAATGAAATATTTTGAAAAGCACCCTCTTCCTCTTGTCATTACAGGAGTGATAGGAGTTTCACTATCGGCAATTTTCGTGCGGTATTCGCAGGCGCCGGCACTCATAACGGCTGCCTACAGGCTTATATGGACCGTTCTGATTATGACGCCGGCAGTTCTTGCAAACAAAAAGGTAATTGGTGAAATAAAGAATATGAAAGGCAGAGCGCTGCTTCTCTGCGCAGCAAGCGGCATTTTTCTCGCGTTTCATTTTTCCCTCTGGTTTGAGTCGCTCAATCTTACGTCTGTCGCAAGCTCCACCGCCATAGTATGCACCGAGGTTATATGGGTAGCTCTCGGCTACTGCATATTTATGAAAGGTCAACTTGTGACGAAGGCTAAAATCAGTATAGCGATAACTGTTGCAGGAAGCATTGTAATTGCAATGGCAGACGGCTCTGCCGGCGGAAACAGTCTGTACGGAGATTTTCTCGCGCTTCTGTCTGCGCTTTTTTCAACGGTGTACACGCTCATAGGCAAGCAGGTAAGAAAGAATTTGAGTACCACGGCATATACTTTTATAGTGTATTTTTTCTGCGCGGTCTCACTGTGTATAATGATTCCTGTTTCGAATATCTCCTTTACCGGCTACGGCTGGTCCGCAATCATCGTAGGGCTGCTGCTGTGCGTTTTTTCAACGCTGCTGGGGCACAGTATATTCAACTGGGCTATAAAATACTATTCTCCGTCATTTATTGCCGCAATCAAGCTCTGTCAGCCTGCAATCGCCGCAGTGTTTGCATTTATACTGTTTTCGGAAATTCCATCTCTGCCTGTTATCATAGGAAGCATAATAACCATAGCTGGAGTTGTAATATATTCAAAAACAGAATCGGAATAATTCAATACGGTATGTGCATAAAATGATGTTTTACATATTTACGGCATTGTTTCTTAAAATTTTTCATTTGCCACCTTTAAAGATATAGACGATATACAAATTCTTTTCATCAGCAAATTACGTTCATATCAGAAGTGCGCTTCATATGGACTCTTGATGTATTGTAATATAATGCAACCACCGATTGGCCTTAATGTCGGGCTGTAATGTCAAATATCATTTTATTCTGCATATAAAGTAAGACCGCTTTACTTAACTGGTAAAACGGTCTTTTATATTGACTTTATTATGCCTCATCATACAGCATTCTGTTACATGTAAGGTATGCATTTTCGGTAGGAGTTATTCCCTTTGCTTTAGCCTCGGCAAAATTATTCAGGGTGGAGCCGGGCAGGGTGCGGTCAATAATGTCCACAAGCTGATTATATGTCGCTTTATCGCCCTCCATATACTCCAGCGCCGCGCACATTACACCTGCGGTATTGTGCCACCATTCTGTCTGAAATACGATGCCCGCATCATTCAAAAGCTTTGCAATCTGTATTTCTTCATCTATGTCAGATGCTTTTATCTGATTGTTGGCAGAGCCCCATATGTATCTGCATTTAAACTTTTCGATGTTATCCTCTGTTATAATGCCTCCCACCGCGCACGGAGATATAATATCAACATCAAGATAGAGCGCCTCCGATACATCGGCAGCCTTTATGTCTTTGCCCGGATTTGCGGCTATAAATTTATCTATATTTCCGGTATTGGTATCTGAAACATACAGTCTGACGCCGTTGTCTGCAAGCATCTGCGCCATATGCATTCCCACCGCGCCAAGTCCGATTACAACAGCGCTTTTGCCATCAAGGTCAGGTTTTCCCTCTTTGAATTCAACAGCTTTTTTGAGCGTTTCAAACACGCCGTAGGCAGTAGGCCTGCCGCTTTCTCCAAGAGGTGATGACGGTCCGCTGGTGTAGCTCATCGAATAGTATCTGTTTTCGACGTCTGCTATCTCTGTAGGCATTTTCATATCTGCACCTGTCATACATCTGTTTCTGTCAAGGGCGTATGCGAGAAATCCAAGAGTCTTCATATCCTCAAGGTCAACCGGAGTCATCTGAACCGTGCTTTTGCTGCCTCCGAAGCTGATATCTCCGGCAATGCATTTCAGACTCATTCCTCTGCTTATGGCAAGACCGTCCTTTATCATATCAAGCTCATTGTCCTCCGGCTCATATCTTCTGATTCCGTCGATAAACATTGCGCCGCGTCTGTTATTTATTCCTCTTTTGACGCTGTGCCTGTGGCATACAAATTTAATATCCCTTTCACTATAATAGTATAAGGTAATTCCAAGATGTTTTCCTTTTTTAATCAGTGAAATAATTGTATCAAGATAGTCCTCCAGCCCGTATTTCCTGTACAGAAGCCTTGTCTCCGCTGTGTTAAGATAACGGGCATCCTCAGTCAGTATGTCATCTGCGCAGAAAGTTCTGTTGTACTGTGAAAAGTCTGTATCGCTTTCCCATTCCTTTGCGGCTTCGAGTCTGACGATATCCCGCTTCCAGTTATACTGTATTCTGAGGGTAGTCAGACTTTCTTTTTTCAATGGATCAATAATGCTTGTCATATTCGTTTCCTTTCCGGCTTTAAGCTCTCTTATACAGCAGTATCAGGTGAGCATTTCAAATCCTGCCCACCTGAAAAAATTATATACTATTCCATTATAAATCTGCCAAAATGGTTAGGGCAATGATATTCCGGATTCGGAAGATCAATGTAGGCCCATGAGAAGTAGTGAGGTGATGGCGTCAGTTCTCCGCATTTGTAGAAGTTGCCTCTGTATACTGCGCCGCTGCCTAAGTCAATATCTCCGTAAACTCTGTGTATGAGTTCAAGGGATACGAAATATTCAACCCACCAGTATTCACCGCTTCTTCCGGCTGTTATTTCGGGCAGCATACCAAATCTCTCATTAAGCGGAATTCTGCCGTTTCTGCCTGTACCGGTGCAGCAGTTGATTGCAGCGCAGGCAGTCGCTTCAAGGTTCATATACCCCTCGGTATTTCCCGGCAGGAAGTCCATAAACCATTCAACACAGCTGTCATCGCATACATCATCGCTGAAGTCATACGGTTTGTATGTCATACGTGGGTTTTCTTCTTTTGCATATATCTTTGCGTAAAAGCCCCTGCCCTCTACAAATATCAGCTGCGCATAGCAGTCGGTTTCATATGTGCTTTCCCACAGAATATTGTCAATGTGCGCTTTGGCAGCGCCCTCATAATCTTTATTCTGCTTTCTTTTAATTATATATGTTTCCATTTCTTTTCTCCGGTCTGTCATACAATATCATCATCTATGATTGCTTTTATGGAATTTGCATATTCCGACGGGGTCATATTAATAGTCTTTTTGAAAACCGTAGAGAAATAGTGAGGCGTACTGAACCCCAGCATTTCGGAAATCTCCGTGAAATTATATGCATTTTCGCGTATCATTCTTTTGGCCTCTTCAATCTTGAGCTTCGTAAAGTATCTCATAACCGGCTGACCTTTAATCTTTTTAAAGGCAGTTTCCATACTTGTAATGCTCACGTTGAATTTATGGCAGAAATCGCTTCTCTTTATCCTTTTGTCAAGGTTTTTTTTCATATAGGCGATTATCTCCTCCACAAAATCAGACTCGAAATTGTCACGAGGCATTGACTTTGATCTTTCGTATTTGCTTACGAATTCATTATCCCTTATAAGTCGTATCAGGAATTCCTCAAGATTTATTTTGAGAAGCTGCTGCGCTCCTATCAGCCCGTCCTTCTTTTTTTCCATTTCAAAGGAGTCCAGCCTGTAGATATTATCCGGAGGCATTACAAACGCATTTTTGGATTCGTACACGATTGATGACAGCAGCTCTTTGTTTCTTTTATTTATTGAAACTATTTTATCCTGGAAATAATTCATAGCCTCGCTGTCACAGAAGAAGCAGCCGACAAGGACATTTGGCGCAATAATACCGTCTCCAAACAGGTCATGCGCCTGTCCCGGTTTATGAAACACCATTTCTCCCTGCATCAGCGTAAAACAGTTGTCATCTGCAATTATCTTAATCTGACCCTTGTCCACATATACAAATTCCCAGAAGTTATGCACTTCAGGCTTGTTAAATATTACATCGTTCTGGAACTCATAATATCTCATGGCAACGATATCCTTTATTTCTATAACGGATTCCAGTTTGCTTTCCTGAAAATAAATATAATTTATATTACTCATCTTTTTCCCTCACATGCATAACTTCTTTATATTATAATACTTCTTTTACATATTTAACAGGAAAACAGCAGCGCATCCGAGAATAAGTGCTATAATACCTGTCTTTGTAAGTTTTTCCTTGAAGAATATGAATGCTACAAGTGAAGTCAGCAGCATTGAGCCTGTTTCAACTGTAGGGTACAGAACTACCGCAGGAATATCAGCTGCAGCCTTTACATATAATGCGTTTGCAATACCGTTTGTAGCTGCCTGAATAACTGCAAACAGGAAAATCAGCTTGTAGTTCAGTTTTGATAACAGTTCTGTTTCCGCAGCATCGTCTCTTGTCTTGTTTTTCATTACAAAGAATCCTACTGCAAATGTCAGTGCGCAGAATATATACAGCATTCCCATAAACTGCGCATTGTTAGGGTTTTCAACATACGCATAGTGCATATTGAATGTGAACAGCTGCAGACCGTACATAGCAAATGCACCGAATGCCAGCAGGAACCATTTGAGTGTAGGTCTTTTGTCAACAGGTCCCATATTAACGATAATCATAACAACGATTGTAAGTCCAAGTCCTACAAACTGAATTCCTGTAGGAAGCTGTCCAAGAAAAATACCTGCCAGTACAACCGGAACAATAGGTCCAAGCCCCAGTGTTACTGATGACAGTGACAGCGGTCCGTGGTAAAGCGACATTACATAACAGAGGTTGCAGGCGCCGGCAGTTATGCCTCCGATAGCCGCAAACAGTATATCCATAGGAATGAAAGTCCAGTCGCCCTGAATGATGATGGTAATCCACCAGCCGCACGCAGTCAGTAAAGACCACATAATACCGAACAGGAAAGGAATAACGTTGGAGCTCTGCGCATTCTGCAGAGTCATCATTTTATTCTGATTTACATAAGATGCTGAAAACAGTACAGCAGTTAATACTAAAAATAACGTACCCATATATATGTCCTCCTAAATAAAATATTAGAGATATTTTTTTAATTATTCTTCATTTTCATCTTTTAATTCCACAATCATTTCAACTTCAATCGGAATGTTGGCATAAAAAGATGTTACGCCGATAGCAGATCTTGCGTGTCTGCCTGAGTCGCCGAATACTTCAACAAGTAAATCCGAGCAGCCGTTTGCAACCTTTGGCTGATCATGAAAATCAGGTGTTGAATTTACCATGCAGAGAAGCTTTACAATCTGCTTTACACGGTTTAAGCTTCCTATATGTGATTTTAATGATGCCATCAGGTTTATTGCGCATAAGCGCGCCGCTTCCTGCGCATCTTCGATGGAAATATCCTCTCCCAGACGTCCGGAAGTCCACGATCCGTCAGGATGCTCAGGACCTTCGCCTGATACCCATACAAGATTTCCGACCTGCCTGCATAAAACAAGGTTCCATGCGCTGGTATCAACAGGAGGAGGAGTCGGCAGTTCGATTCCCAGCTCCTTTAATTTTTCTTCAGGTCCCATTACCTTTTTAATATTTTCACTCATAATTTCCTCCCGAATATTAATAGTCTTTTTCTACTTTTGCAACAGGCCTGCCGTTGAGCTTTTCTGCAACTGAAGTCATACCGTCTCTTATAAACTCCGCGTCATCTCCGATTATCATCATATTGACGCCTCGTTTTTCCCACCTGAGAACTTCTTCCGGATCTCCGCTGAAAATACCGACGCACTTGTTATTTGCCACGCAGATATCCATAGCGTCCTGCGCAAGCTGATCTATTTCCTCCTCACAGTCCGAATAAAATCTTCCCGTTGACTGTGAAAGGTCGTTTCTTCCAACTATAAATCCATCGATGCCTTCCATTTTGCAAACCTCTTCAAGCTCGTCCACCAGAGATTTCTTTTCCAGCATAAGCATCAGTAAGGTATCGTGGTTCGCCCTCTTGACATAAGGATCAATCTGAGTATAATTTTTACTTGGGCGGTACGGTCCTACACCTCTGTGACCAAGCGGCACGAATTTGCCCTCTTCAATACACATTCTGGCTTCCTCGACGCCGTGAATGTTAGGTACTATGACTCCGTCAGCACCCCAGTCAAGTGCTTTCTTAATAAAAGGTCCGTATACCGACGGTACCCTTACTATGCACAGCATAGGTGAGTCTTTAAGTGCCTGAATAGCTGCGGGCAGTGTTGTCGCATTCCATAGGGCGTGTTCCCAATCTAATACGCACCAGTCAAGAGGTGTAAGGGCCGATGCCTCTACTACTGCCGGAGATCCCAGATCAAAAGAAGTTCCAATCATATTTTCTCTTGCGCGGAATTTCTCTATTGCAGCGCTTTTAGGTGATTTTCCATTGTTGTTGCTCATAAGTTTACTCCTTTCTTAATTTTCTTCTTTTATTTTTCCAAACAGAAACGACTCTGTTCCTCTCACTTTCGTATCTACAGCAAATATTCCTCCCGCAAGCGGCTGCTCTTTTTTTTCTTTTTCGCTGAGCTCTGCTCTTGCGGTTGTTATGTATAACGTGCTCATATCTCTTCCGCCAAAGGTACACGAGGTTACATTTGAAACCGGAATATTTATGCGGTCTATGATTTCTCCCGTATACGGATTACAGCAGAGAATGCTCCAGCCTCCCCACATTGCAACCCACAGATTTCCGTCAGTATCAATAGTCATTCCGTCCGGCATACCCTGCTCTTTTGTGAATGCTATTACGGTTCTTTTATTGGAAATCGTTTCGGTCTCAATGTCATAGTCAAAGGCTGCAATCCTGTAGGTAGGGCTGTCTATGTAATACATTGTCCTGCTGTCGCCGCTCCACGCAAGCCCGTTTGAGATAGTCACTCTGCCGAGCTTTTCCTCATATCCGCAGTCGGCTCTGAAACAGTACAGTCCGCCGCATTCGGCTTTTTCATATATATTCATTGTTCCTACCCAGAATCGTCCGTTTCTGTCGCATTTGCCGTCGTTATATATGTTGTCTTCCCTGTCTTTTGCAGGATTGCATATGAACTCTTTTTCTCCGTTATGAAGATTTAATCTGTAAATACCGTCTTCAAGTGCACATATCATACTCCCTGAATTTTCTTTTGCTATGGAGCCGGTTTTCTGATCAAGCTGAAAAACCTGTTTTTTTCTGCTTTCCGGGTCAAAGCTGTACACTCTTTTGTAATCGGTGTCCACCCAGTAAAGCATCTGCTCTCTGTCGTCCCATAACGGACATTCACCAAGCTCCATAAATTCATCAAGGATCAGTCTGCATTCTTTTTTCATCATTTATCTTCCTGCCTTTTATGAAAGCTTTATAATCTGTCCGCCGTCAACAACAAGCAGATGGCCTGTTATATATGCTGAATCGTCAGATGCAAGGAAAAATGCCGCCGATGCTATATCTGAAGGCTTGCCTACTCTTCCCATAGGAATTGTTTTGAGATATTCTTTCAGCCATTCTTCGTTTTCTATATCTGAACGGTTGAGTCTTGTATCAATAAATCCCGGGCATATAGCGTTAACACGTATATTGTATTTTGCAAGCTCTAATGCCATTGACATTGTCAGCATATTGATGCCGCCCTTTGAAACGTTGTAATGTGCAATCTGCGCCTCTGCCGCAAGTCCGTTTACGCTGGACATATGGATAATTGAACCGCCGTCCTTCTGCTTTGACATTATGCGTCCCACAGCCTGTGACATAAGGAAATATCCTTTAAGGTTTATTCCCATAACCTTATCCCAGTCCTCTTCGGGGATTTCAAGAAAATCGGCCCAAGGACAGATTCCTGCGTCGTTTACGAGGATATCTATATGTCCCCATTTGTCGGCAACTGCATTTACGGCATTGAAAATCTGCTCTTTTGAGAGAACATCAACCGTAAATGTCATAACATCTCCGCCCATGCTTTTCATTTCAGCCTCGGTTGCCTCAAGCATGTCCTTGTCGATATCAAATATCGCAACCTTTGCATTTTCTTTTACATAGCGTTCAACAATGCCTTTGCCTATGCCCTGCGCTCCGCCTGTAACTATTGCCACTTTACCTTCTAAGTTCATTTTGTGCCTCCTTATTTAATGCCACACCATTCGATGATCAGTTCTGCATACCAGCAGATTAAGTCTCTGTATGATTTCAAATCCATAAATTCGTCAGCTCCGTGCGCATTGCCGCCCTTTGGTCCTAAAACCATTGCAGGTGTGCTGCTGTAAAGGTTGAATATAAATGCGTCACATGCAAACGGTGATCCCGCAGGTTCAGGGAATTCATCTCCGAGAACTTTCTTTCCTGTCTGTTCTGCCGCTTCAAGGAATTTATCAGTAAGCTCACAGTCCTTCATTTCAGTACCTGTCAGAAATGCGTGTACAGGTTCGAGTACCGGTTCACAGGCTGTCAGATTGGTGTATTTATCTGCGCTCTTATGATAAAAATCCATAATATCGTCTACAAGCTCCTGATAGCTCATTCCCGGATATGTTTCAATCCAGAAAGCAACTGTAGCTTCCGGCGGATTGTCATCAATAATCTGACCTTCTACCGTACCCGATGAAAATCCGCTTATTGAACAGTCAAGTTCCCAGTCTTTGTCCCACCATTTCGGCACTGTAATGTTCTTGTTTCTGTATTCCTTATAGTCTTTCATAATTGCGACAAATCTTGCCGCGCCTTCAAGGGCGTTTACAAAGGTTTCTCCTGCAAAGGATATACCTGAAACTCCGCTGAATCTTGCTCTGAATGTACAGCCGCCAAGATGTGCAGGGTACATTGTAAGGTTTGTAGGCTCAGGTATTACCGCCATGTCGGGATTAGGTCCGTGAATACGTCCTGCAAGTGTTCCCATTGCTCCGCCGTATTCTTCGTCTATAACGGTTTCCACATAGACAGGGCCTGCTACGGGAACTTCTAAATCCTTAAGGCATTTTACTGCCATTGCAGCTGCCGCAAGTCCGCCTTTCATATCATATGAGCCTCTGCCGTACAACTTGCCGTCTTTCACTTTTCCCGACAGCGGGCTGTCTGTCCAGTCATCCTCGTTTCCGAATGATACTGTGTCCATATGTCCGGAGAACATAATCGAGTGTCCTTTTTCCTCACCGAAAAAAGCGCTGATTGTGTTAGGTCTGTCCGTATAATCTCTTGATTTGAAATATGCCGGATGCTCTGTAAGCCCCTCTACTTTTGATACATCGTACACCTCAACATCTCCGCCTATTTTCTTCATTTCTTCTGCAAAACGAAGCTGGCACTGTTTTTCATTACCTTTCGGCGGCAGGTTGCGTGAATCAATCTTAAGTAATTCACTTGCAAAGTTTTCAATGTAATCTTTGTTTTCTTCTGCCCACGTATTGATGCGCTGTGTTAATTCTTTGCGCTCCATAAATTTTCACTCCTTTCCTTGTAGTTAATATATTTATTTTTCATGGCGAACCGCAGTTGCATCTGCAATTACTTCCATTTCAAGCAGATAATCTTTCATATCCACATAGCCTGTAACTCTTGCCGGATACGGCTTGCTGAATATTTCCGAATAAACCTTGTCATATCCGTCAAAGTCCTCCGGTCTGCTCAGGTATGTGCTTACTCTTACAACGTGATCAAGGGTAAGCCCTGCTTCTGCCAGAATTTCCTCAACGTTTTTCAGGCACTGTCTTGTCTGGTCTTCGATGGTGTCTCCTGCAACCTCAAAGGATTCAAGGTCATCTCCCACCTGCCCTGAAACAAATACCAGGTTGCCTGCTCTTACTGCCTGTGAAAATGCAAACGGGAAATCTCTGTTTTTTTCAAGCTGATATGTAATCGACATTTTTTCACCTAATTATAAAACCTTTCCTCTGGCATCAATTTTAATGGTTCTTTCAACGATGCCGTTTCTTACTCCGTATATATAGTCGTGCATATTTACAGCTGCACAGCAGTGGTTCGGCAGTATTTCCAGTCTGTCGCCCACTTTGAGCTTCACGTCCGACGGTACTTTCATAATTCCGTGCTCCTCGCATAAGTCTGATATATATATGCGATGGTCTGTTCTGCACATTCCATAACCCTCTCTATGAGGACAGCCGTCACTGCACAGCGTTTTGAGACCTGCATCTGCTATTGCGCTTCCCTCTCTCGGAGTGCTTACAACAGTTGTCAGTATGTGCATTGCGCATTCATATTCTGATATTATTCCTGTGGAAAGCTGCTGGTCATCTCCAAACACATATGCTCCCGGTCTTACTTCTGTAACTCCGCTCATTTCGCCTATGAACTTGGATGTTGGCGTTGAGCCCACGCTTATCTCTTTTATTTCAATACCTTCTTTCTCCAGCATTTTCTGTGTTGTAAGAAGCGCATCAGCTTCTTTGTGAGCTGCTGCTCTTATGCTGTCCTCCCCGACATAATCGTAGGAAAAGCCCGCGTGGGTTATTAAGCCTATGATTTCAATCCCCGGCAACCCTATTATGCTCTTTACAAGTTCCACTGTTTCTTCTCCGGGCTCTCTGCCGCATCTTTGCAGTCCTGAGTTTACCTGTACATAGGTCTTGATTTTTCTGCCCATTGATACTCCCAGATCAGACAGTCCCTGCGAAACCTCAACACTGTCCGTGCATACGATTATTGAGGCTCTTTTAATGAGTTTTTCCAGTCTTTTCAGCTTTTTTTCACCTACAATAGGATAAGCAACAAGTATATCATCTATTCCTCCGTTAACCATAACCTCTGCTTCGCTGAGCTTTGCAACAGTAATTCCCGCTGCACCGTATTCGAGCTGTTTTTTCGCAATCCATATGCTCTTATGGGTTTTGCAGTGAGGCCGCAGCTTCACTCCTGCATTTCTTGCAAGCTCTGCTGTATGTTTCAGATTTTTTTCCATTATATCCAAATCAACAATTACAGCAGGAGTTTCAAGATCCTTTACATATTCCATATGAATATTCCTCCTAACTTTTATACAAAACATCTTCAAAACATTTACACATTATCTTTATAACCCAAATTTGCGGTTTTGTATTTATAAAATAAATCGGAATTTGTCTAAATTTGTGCAATCCTCAAATAATTCAAGTTCCGGTTTGTTGCTTCAAAAACAGAAAAAGGGCACTGCTTCAGATAAATATCTGATACAGTTACCCTCTAATTTTATGTATATTATGTTCTTTATTTATGTTCCTAAAACTCTGTACTCATCTATTACTGTTTTCCCCCATTTCTTTAGGTAAAATTGGCACCCCTGCCGGCACCCCTCTACCTGGAAAAAGCCCTTTTATAATGGAAATAATACTATTTGTCAGACAATTTGTCAACGTGTAAATAATGGGAATTAAAAAAGAGGCGCTCTAAATTATCGTGTGGGTGTGGGTGGACAATAAATTATCGTGTGGGTCTTTTTCTCCTGTTTTTTCAGACCGTGTGGGTGAGCTTTAAATTATTGTGTGGGTAAAAAAAGTCCTTCACGTTATGATTATCTTGCTTAATAAAAAAACGTAAATTTAAAAGATACCATTTACTATGATATATCCCTGATATAAAAGCTTATACGCTACCACGAAAAAAGAATTTAGCACGAACATAAGCGTATCAAACACTCTGCCTCGTAAGGTAGTCTTCAGATGATATCTGCTATAATGTAAAGAAACGTTTCTGCAAAGAATACAAAAAAAGCAACACGTCCATATCATAAGACAGGAAATTAAAATAATCAAAATAGCACTTAAAACAACTATTTTGCGGTTGCCTTAAGTGCCTGATTTTGATTTAAACCCACACGATAATTTACAGTACCTAAAAGAGCCTGCAGTCAGACCCTTTTATCGTTAAATTGATGTATATATTTTAATTTTCGTCTATTCAGGCGTTCTTTTTGCCTGCAAGTCTGTATGTGAACAGCTTGCCTGCAGACGTCCTGCAAAGTGCCGTAGACAGCGCAACAGCTATAATCATACCTACAACAAACTGCCCTATATTCCAAGGTATTCCTAGCGCAGCCGCTGCCCAGTTGCCGTACATTATACCCTCTGCAGCAAAATATCCTGCAACCATAAACACTCCGCCTGCCGCCATAGCTATAATCTGTCTGATAACTGATATATGCTCGCCGCCTCTATCAAGTATAAGGCCCATAATCATCGCCATTATAAATTTGATAACCAGTGTCCACGGTGCCCACATTGCAACTCCGCAGAATATATCCGCCATTGCCGAGCCTACCGCAGTTGCCGCCGCGCCGTATTTCCAGCCTAGCAGCATAACTGAAATAAATATCATTGCATCGCCGAGATGAACATACCCTTGAGTCAAAGGAATAGGTACCTTTACAAACATTGTAAGAACTATAATCATACACATCATAAGCGCCGTCATTACCAGCTTATTTGTTTTTTCTGCCGTTGTCATTTGCAAATCTCCTTTATCATAATCCTATGTATATATTAACGTATAATTGTATATATTTAAATATGCAGACTCCATTATTTTTATATATACAATTTGACTTTTTCAGCAGTTTGGGCTATCATTTAACCACATTGTTATTTCTTTTTTTAACAGAATAGATATACAGAGGAGTTATGTATGAAAGCTATCATTCCCGATTTTGACCTTAAATCAACAAGGCCCATATATCTTCAGCTTTACGACTATATCAAATCAGATATTCTGACAGGCAATATGCTCTGCGGAGAGCGTCTGCCGTCACTGCGCTCCCTTGCCGAAAGCCTTGGCATCAGCATTACAACGGTATCTCAAAGCTACAATCAGCTGGCAGTTGAAGGGTATATAGAACCCCGCCCCCATTCCGGCTACTATATCAAGGATATAGGCAAAATCCCGTCAGCAGATGCCGACAAAACGATTTCCGCATATGAAGCTCCGGTTGACATACCGGGAAACCACATATATGATGTTTCCTGTTTTGATTTCAACAAATGGAAAAAATGCTCCAACAGGATTTTTACCGAATACTCGCATCTTCTCATGTTTGAGGGTGACCCGCAGGGCGAAGCTCCGCTCAGGTATGAAATATCCAGATATGTATTCAACGCAAGAGGGGTAATATGCAGTCCGGAGCAGATTGTAATAGGCGCCGGCACCCAGCAGATAACAATTCAGCTTACCCGTATACTAAATGAGATGGGTATAAGTCACGCCGCCATGGAGGAGCCCGGCTATATACCTGTACGAAACATATTTAAGGACAACGGCTTTGTAATCACGCCTGTCCCCGTAAAAGCCGACGGAATATGCATCGAAAAGCTTCCCGACAATATCCGCTCTGTCGCATATGTGAGTCCGTCAAACCAGTTCCCTACAGGAGCCGTAATGCCTATAGGCAGGCGCCGCGAGCTTCTTGAATGGGCCTACAAAAACGACAGCATAATCATTGAGGACGACTATGACAGCGAACTGCGCTATTTCGGTCGCCCCGTACCTGCAATGCAAGGTATAGACGGCGGCAGATGCGTTGTCTATCTGGGCTCATTTTCATCAACGCTGTTTCCGTCAATAAAGATAAGCTATATGATACTGCCTGACAAAATGGCGGATATATTCCAGAAGATAAAATCAAACTACACCCAGACCTGCTCCAAGGCGGAGCAGCTTACACTATCTCTTTTTATGGAGAACGGCATGTACCAGACAAATATAAAGAAGCTGCGAAGCCTTTATTCCCATAAGCTGCAGAAAACCCTTACAGCTATCAGCGCCTGCGGCAGTGACAGTGTAAGGGCAGTCAATACTTCCTCGGGAATAAATATAATACTGGAAACAAAATCGCCTGCGGCCGCAGAGGCTCTGTGCGCAAAGGCAGCCGAAATGGGCCTTGATGTGCAGCTTTCAGGCGAAAACACCCTTATATTCTACTACAGCCGCATACCTCTGGAAAAAACAGACGAACTGATTTCGCAGTGGTTAAATTAATGCATTCATTATAACAGGGGTTATATATGTTTCGACTACAGCGGCAATCATAAGAAGCGGCACTGCGACAAACAGAAACAGCTTGCCGATGTTTTTGAAAAACTCCCCTGCTCGGATATGGGACAGCTTTCCCTTGTCTAATATCTTCTGGCATATGAACAGGCAGACAATTATACCCATTGAGATACCGAGGCATATTGCAGGGATTTCAAAAATCCCGTGAGGCAGTATGCCTCCTATAAAATATGCCAGCAGGTTGTCGCTGTGCTGCCCTATAACCGCAAAGGCCGAACCCATTATCGCTCCGTTTGATAAAAGCACTATTGCAGGCAGGAAAAAGAACGGCACAATGCCGAGGACAACAGCCATGCCTGTTGCTCTGAGATTATTTAAAAACAGAGCTACAACCGATATCTGACCGTCGTCTTTAATAAGTCCGCTGTCATCTGCCATATCCATAAACGCACCTATCAGATTATTTGCTATATCTATATTTTTGCCGCATACATAGTAGCCTGTGATAGACAGTATCATAAATACCGCTATACAGATAATGAATGTTACCAGTATGTATCTTTTGAAAAATACTTTTAATTTCATAATATCTCCCTTTTGATTTCTCAAGTATATAATTATATGCAGATATTATACCAAAAAAAGAACGGAATGAAAACAAATTATGCTTTCATTTTAAATCCGTTCGCTCAATATAACAGGCGGCCGAATTACCCGACCGCCTTTTTGTCACCGATATATTATTCGTTCATTTCAGGGTTCATAGCCTTGTCAAACAGCTCTTCGATGTCCTTGTGAGGCTCTTTGTCTGCAAGTGATGCAACAACAGCACAGATAAGTCCTACAATAAATCCAGGGAACAGTTCATATATTCCTGTTGAGCCTGAAAGGAATATGTACCACAGCACATCTGTTACAGCTCCGCCTACAACGCCTGCAACTGCGCCCTTGTAGGTAAGTCTTCTCCAGAATACCGACAGAAGTATTACAGGTCCGAATGATGAACCGAAGCCTGCCCATGCGTTTTCTACCAGGTTCATAATCGCCTGCGCACCTTCTCCCTTGCTTGAAGCTATGATGAATGCGATAACGCATACGATAAATACGATTATTCTGCCTATCCACAGGATTTCCCTGTCGCTTGCATTCTTTCTGAAGATAGGCTTGTATATGTCTGATGTAAATGAGCTTGAGGCTACCAGAAGCTGTGAGTCTGCTGTTGACATTGATGCCGCCATTATAGCTGCCAGCAGTATTCCTGCTATAAATGCAGGGAACAGCTTTCTTGCAAAGGTTACAAATACCATTTTCTGCGCGCCTACTGTAAGAAGCTCTTCTGCAAGGAACATTCTTCCGAAGTATGCTACAAGGCAGGTTGCAAGAAGTGCAAATACTACCCATATGATAGCTACTGTAGCGCTCTTTTTAATCATTGAAGGTTTTTCTATTGACATAAATCTTACAAGAATGTGAGGCATTCCGAAGTATCCAAGACCCCATGCAAGACCTGATATGATTTCCTTCCATGATGCGCTGAATACGCCTGAACCGAATGAACATTCAACAGACTGTCCGCTTACTGCATCTGTGTATGAGTAAACAACATCTAATGCCGCTGTATCCATATTCTTTGTTGCAACAATTACAATAGGAACTGCAAGAAGCGCTACTACCATAAGAAGTCCCTGTATGAAGTCAGTCCAGCATACAGCCTTGAATCCGCCAAGTGATGTGCAGATAAGCATTGCAACTGCAAATATTATCATTGCCGCTCTGTTGCTCAGGGCAGGGAATATTGTCGTAAATACTGAAGCTCCCGCAACAAATCCCGATGCCACATAAAGTGTGAAGCATACAAAGAATATTATCGCGCATATAATCTGCAGTGTGTGGCTCTTTGCCATAAATCTGTTGCTCAGATACTGAGGAATTGTAATTGCATCACCTGCAACCTTTGAGAATTTCCTGAGTCTTTTTGCTACGAAAATCCAGTTTGCCGCAGTACCCAGCGCAAGGCCTATTCCTATCCACATCTGGCCGAAACCGAATGCCATAATACTTCCGGGCAGTCCCATAAGAAGCCATGCTGACATATCCGATGCCTGCGCTGACATTGCAGTAACCCATGGTCCCATTGCTCTTCCGCCCAGGAAGTAGTCTCTTTCGTTGTCACTTTCCTTGCCCTTTACAAAGAAGTATATTCCTATTCCGATTATCATTACGAAATATAAGGCAAATGCTAAAATTTCTCCGTTCATATAATTCTCCTTCTAAATATTCAATCCTATACTTAAGTTTCTCATAAAGTCCTGTACATTGGTCACAATGCCCTTGGCAGCAAGGCTTCCTCTGTCTCCCAGCTTGTTTGCCGCAAATTCAGAGGTATCAACCATATAGAAGTACAGCGGTCTAATTGTGCCGTCTTCAAGCACTCTGTAAGTCGGCGTCATATTTCCTGCCGCTATGGTATGAAGCACTGTTGCCATACCTATTACTGTAGTTGCTTTTCTGACGTGTGAGCGTATTGTGTCCTGTCCGATATATGTATGTTCAAACACCTCGGGGAGAGGGCCGTCATCTCTGATTGAGCCGTTGAGCACAAACGGTACATTGTGTTTAACACAGTTGTATATAATTCCGCTGTCTATGCCCTCGCCTTCTATGAAGGCCGGGATTGACTCATATGTATTGATGGCATTAATTGTATCGAGATGGTTGTAGTGACCGTTGAAATGCTCTCTCTGATTGACTATGTCGCAGCCCAGCGCTGTCCCGAGATAAGCGCCCTCAAGGTCATGAGTAGCAAGAGCATTTCCTGCAAGAAGCGCCTGGCAGTAGCCCTGCGCTATAAGCTCTCCCATTACCCGTCTGGCTTCAACATCAAAGCTGCAGGCCGGACCCAGTACCCATACTACATAACCGTTGTTTGCTTTTTCGTATTTCAGAAGCTCGATCAGATCTTTGTAATCCTGTGTGAAAGATGTCTCTCTGCTTCTGCTCTGGCGAAAACTGAAAGTGTTCTTTACATCCTCGCCTTCTTTTTCCCAGCAGTCTGCGTGGACATAAATTCCCTCGCTGGCATCTTCTGTTCTGCCGGTTACTATCATATCGCCTTCTTTGATATTTCTAAATTCGACAATCCTTATTTCCTCACCATCCCATACGGGGACTGCGTCCATTCGGCTGTCCTTGGCAAGATGCCATTTGCCGTCTATCTTAAAATATTCCGGAAAAATAGAATTTGCGTGAAAGCCCTTTGGCGCCGCCTTGGCATGCGGTGCAACCATCAGCTTTGCATCAGGTGCCTCTGCAAATTTCTTTTGTGTAAAATCCGGCTCTATGTATTTAGCAAGTTTAAAACCCATAATACACCTCTTTCTTTCTGACTTGGCTATTGTAACACATTTAAAACTAGAACGAAACACAGAACGAATTCTGTACATTATTCCATATATGCAAAATGTATTTTCACATCGTATATTGAAACTACAGCATTTATATGGTAGAATACATTCTATACAATAATGAATACGAAAATATAAATAAAAATTTTTTTAAAATCAGTTTTCATGTCATATCACACCTTGTATTTCTGTTCCATCAGTTTTTATGTTGCAATACTCACAGAAATCGTAAAAGACCTGTTCGAAGCTTGATAAGTCTTTGAACAATTTATTATCAAAAGATTCCAGATCATATGCGAAAGATAAACCATAACCTTCTTTAAAAATGTGAATGTGGTTTCGAGACAAAACTTGCCCATCTGGGTTTGTATGCGGTCTGGCATCAATTTCTAAGCGAATAAGTCTTTCTTGAGTATTCATATGACGTTTTTGCAATTTTTTCTTTATTAAACTGATTCTGCTTTTTCGATCAGAATCAATAACAAAAACGTCAGAGGTAGTATCGGAGAAAACAGTAATAGTTTTCCCTGTTTCACCAATTAAAGGTAATTCTATTTTAGCATCATCTATATGTTTTTGCATAGTCATAAGTGCTTTAAATTCATTATCAGTCATAGATTGTCTCCAGTATGTTATTTTTGTCTCTGCAATAGTCACATTGCAGTTGGCGATTGGTAAAATTTTATTTTATTCAGCGAAAAAATACTGGCACTGATCCAGATAATAATCCTGTTCTTTCCGGAAGAGGGCAGTAAGCCCTGCTACGGCCCCGGTATTATGGTACGCTTTTAACGCTTCCAGATATTCCGGCCGGTTTGCATCCTGGATGATGAACGGTGAGATCTTACGACACAGACATTCGCGGAACAGGATCATCCGGCCGGTTCTTCCGTTTCCATCCTGGAATGGATGGATGCTCTCATATCTGGCATGGAACTCTGCCAGTGTTTCCAGAGACACATCCTGATTCTCATACCAGGTCAGCAATTTTTCCATTTCTGCAGGAACTTGGCTTGGAAACACGGTTTTTTGCATACCGACAATATTGGCACGCTTCTTATAGTCACCGATTGCATATCCGTTGGCACGATCCTCGAAGACTCCACTTTTCAATTCATAATGAAATTGTTTGATAAGCTCCTGACTGAGCGGAGCATCCAGTGTATCCAGCATCTTATTGAACATCAGAAAATGTCCGTTCATTTCTTCTATGTCTTTGGCCCGGTAGTAATCATCCGATTTTGGCAGTGTACCGGTATCGAAGAGAGAAGCAGTCTGCTCTTCGGTCAGTGTGCTTCCTTCGATCTTGTTGGAGTTGTATGCCATCAGACGCTGCGTAAAACCGTAGATACCGGAACGATCACGCTTTTGCTGTTCAATTTTGAAGCGTTGGATCAGATATTCGATAAATTCTAAGGTACTCATAGAAAACTCCTTTCTATATTCTTTTCATAATTACCAAATTTGGTATAAAATACACCACATAGTTATCAACATTCGTACGTTTCCCATACTTATTCCGATAAAAGACCAGACATTCTTCCAACACTTCCTCCGTCACTTCAAGATATTCTGCAATCTCAAACCGGTTTCTGCATCCATGCTCATAGGCTCTGATCAGACCGAGCAGTCCGATCTGCTTGTTATATGCCCATGCTCTGGCGCGGAGTTCCTGCTTTCTGTTGGAGGTATCGCTCTGATCGAGGATGTTTCCATAGGTTGTGTAGTGATGCCCGAGTTCTTCAGCGAGTACACAAGCTTTCTCTACAGAGGTAGTCAATCCCTTATGGATGGCAATTCGATTTTTATAAATACGTCCACCATACCCAGGAATATCTTTTTCTTTTACAATCAGATTTTCCCGATCTGATTCTATGAGAAGTTCTTCGTAGTTCATATCATCACGTCCATTCATCTGGATCTTCCATAATATTATCAGCGTGTTGCCTCTGCTCAGGTGTTGCTCCGGAATCGTGTGCAGCGTTAAGAGCTACGGCATCTTCCATCTGCTGGGTACTTAAAAGGTTTTTTGCATACAAAAGAACCCGGTCTTGATTAGCAGAAGATAATTTTTGATATATAGTATGAAACTCTTTTTGATTCCCCTGAAATTTTAGAGCATCGTTTTGGGATTTGTCACAGACTTCTGCAAGGGATTCTTTTTTAGAAAAATGAGAGGCGTTTTCTTCCCATCCCATTAAGTAAGCGGGGCTGGTTTCGAGTGCATCAGCAATTTTTGCAATTTTGTCTCTCCTCATATTTGCGATTATTCCAGTTTCCCATTTTCTTACGGTGCTTTTTCCAACACCTACTTTGTTACCTAATTCTTCTAGCGTCATACCCTTTTCTTCTCTTAAAGCTTTAATTCTTTGACCGACATCCATTGTAATTTCACACTCCCTTCTAATTGATGTCAGTATAACACAAAAGTGTCTTTTACGCAACATAAAACTCATATAAAGGTAAAAAGTGTCTTAAAGTATCAATAAACTATTGACATCCGAG
>OLOV01000762.1_pt1 | contig 27946 bp, 30 predicted proteins | sample 1672931 | NCBI WGS metagenome assembly OLOV01 (sample SAMEA3136738, study PRJEB25190) | human gut metagenome | biome: human gut; feature: human-associated habitat; material: faeces | place: Austria | collected 2013 | reverse complement strand
TCAATTGTTGCAGGTGGTTTAGAAGTTATATCATATACAACCCTATTTATATGTTTTACTTCGTTTACAATTCTAGAAGATACTTTTTCTAATATGTTGTATGGAATTCTACTCCAAGTAGCTGTCATAAAGTCTGTAGTACAAACACTTCTTAATGCTAGAGTATAATCATATGTTCTGTAATCTCCCATAACTCCAACAGATTTTAAGTTTGTTAAAACTGCAAAGTATTGATTTAATTCTTTATCTAATCCAGCATTTGCAACTTCTTCTCTAAAGATATAGTCTGCATCTTTTAAAATTTCTAGTTTTTCCTTTGTTATATCTCCAATAATTCTAATTGCAAGTCCAGGACCAGGGAATGGTTGTCTAAATACTAATTTTTCTGGAATTCCAAGTTCCAATCCAGTTTTTCTAACTTCGTCTTTAAATAAATCTCTTAATGGTTCTATAATTTCTTTAAAATCTACATAGTCTGGAAGTCCACCAACATTGTGATGACTTTTTATAACAGCAGCTTTTCCTTTGCCACTTTCTATAACGTCAGGGTAGATAGTGCCTTGAACTAAAAAGTCTACTTTACCAATTTTTTTAGCTTCTTCTTCAAATACTCTTATAAATTCTTCACCTATTATTTTTCTTTTCTTTTCAGGCTCAGAAACCCCAGCAAGCTTAGATAAAAATCTTTCTTCTGCATTTACTCTAATAAGATTTATATCAAATTGATTTCTAAATATTTGTTCAACTTCATCACCTTCATTTTTACGAAGTAGACCATGGTCAACAAATATACATGTAAGTTGCTTTCCAATGGCTTTATGTAGTAGAACTGCTGCTACAGAAGAGTCAACTCCACCAGATAAAGCAAGTAATACTTTTTTATCTCCAATTTTTTCTCTTAAAGATTTAATAGATTCTTCCACAAAAGAAGACATTACCCAATCTCCAGAGCATTTGCAAATATTATATAAGAAATTTTTAATTATTTTTACACCATTTACAGTATTATTTACTTCGGCATGAAATTGAATTCCATAAAAATTCAAGTCTTTATTTTGAATCGCTGCAGTAGGACAGTTATCTGTAGTTGCAATAACTTTGAAACCTGCAGGTACTTCTTTTACTAAATCTGTATGGCTCATCAAGCAAATATTTTTGTTGTCAAAGCCTTCAAAAAGTGGGGAAGAGTTGTCTAAGTTAACTTCAATTTCTCCATATTCCTTTTTAGTTCCTCTTTCAACTTTACCACCTAAACTATGACTCATAAATTGCATTCCATAGCAAATTCCTAAAATTGGAATACCAAGGTTGAATATTTCTTTGTCACATGCAGGTGAATCTTCTTCATAAACACTTGCAGGACCACCAGTAAAAATTATACCTTTTGGATTGATTTCCTTTATTTTTTCAATAGGAGTGTCATAAGGTAATACTTCTGAGTAAACATTACATTCTCTAACACGTCTTGCTATTAATTGATTAAATTGACTATAAAAGTCTAAAATAACTATAATTTCTTTGTTTTCCATTATAAATCTCCTTTTTTACAAACATATTTTATATTTTATCATAATGGAATAATTAAAGCAATACAGACAACTTGTAATTTGTTGGACTAAATTTATTTAATTTTTTCAAAAAAGCTATTGACAATATACGAACAAGTGTTTATAATAAAAATATGCAAACGAATAAATGTTTGCAAAAAAATAATATAAAATAGGAGAAAAAATATGAAAATAGTTAGTATAAAAAAATTTATAAGAAGTATAACAATAGTTTTATTAATAATTGTGGGTTTATCATTAATAATTTCAAAATCTTCATATTCAAGAGGAGAAAAGCAATACAAAACAATATATGTATCAAAAGGCGATACGCTTTGGAGTATTGCAAAAAACAATCAAGGTTCAAATGAATATTACAAAGGAAAAGATATAAGATATATTATGGATGATATTGCTCAAATAAATAATATAGAAAAATCAAATTTAAAAATAGACCAGGAATTAAAAGTTCCTGTAATATAGGGGGATGTAGGAAAGGAGTAAAACTTTTGACTTTACTCCTTAAAGTTTGCAAGTGGGTTATTTTCTACTGCATTTCTAACTTGGCTATTATCAACATGAGTGTATATTTCTGTTGTAGAAATGCTTTCATGTCCTAAAAGTTCTTGCAAGGCACGTATATCTACATTACCATATTGATACATTAGAGTAGCAGCAGTATGTCTTAATTTATGTGTAGAATATTTATTAATATCTAGACCTGCCTTTAATAGTTCTTTTTTTACAATTGCTTGAACAGTTCTATTACTAATTCTTTCACGTCTTTCACTTAAAAATAAAGCGTTTTTTGAATTGTATTTAATGCATTCTTTTGGTCTAGAAACTAGGTATTTATTAATTGCATCCATACATGCATTATTTAAATAAATAGTTCTTTCTTTATTTCCTTTACCAACAACATTTAATTTACAATCACTAAAATTTATATCTGGTATATCAATACCTACTAGTTCAGATAAACGCATACCACAGTTTAAAAATAAAGTAATGATGGCATAATCTCTTTCATTGTTTCTTGCTTCAGTATCATTAGTTACTTCTAGTAATTTTTTACTTTCATCTAACGACAAATATTTAGGGATTCTTTTACCGAGCTTAGGAGTTTCTAAGTTTTGCGCAGGATTTGTGTCTATTAATTTTGCTTTGTTGCAAAGATAATTAAAGAATATTCTTATAGAAGAAATTTTTCTAGCACGTGTAGCAGGACTACTTTTAAGTTCTGTTGCCATATAAGAAATATAGCTATGTATATCTTCTAATTTTATTTTCTTAATTGTATCAAGGCTTATATCATTTATAGTAATTTTAGTCCAATCTTTTTCATTAGTTAATTTAAAATGTATTTTTATATACTTTAAGAAATTCATAAGATCATAATTATATTCTTTTATACTGTTAGATGACTTGTTAAGTATTGTAATATTATAGTCTAAAAATGAATTTAAAAAGTCTGGATTCATTTCTCTATCTATCATTATTTGCCTCCTTTGTAAGTTTTAATTATTTGAAATTTGGAAAGTTACAACTGCATGAGCATCTAAATTATCATGGAATATTCTTTCATTTACTTTTAAAATTATTTCTATTTAACAATACTATAATAACACTATTATCAGGATTTTTAAATGCTGTAACTTCAATTTTATCGGAAATTTTAATAAAAGCAATCTTTTTAGCCCCTGGTTTTATAAATTTACTAATTTTTTATCTCTAATTTATTATATCATATTAAAAAAATAAAAATACACTTGAATTTTAGCTAACTCAAGAAATTACAAATTAGTTTATACAAACGAGATGTTGACATCGGTCTAAGAAATTAGCTCTTTTTTAATATTTTAATATACTGAAAAATAAGCAGAGTAGGAGAGAGGGCTAGTCTATAAAATTAAATTAAAGATTTTTAAATATTATAAAAAAATTATCCCTATAATTCTACGATGTAAAAAAATTCTATATAAAATATTTATAAAACAAAATCATAAAAATTAAAATATATGAATTTAATATAAAAATTTATTAAATTAAATTTAAATAATTTTGTGCAAAGTTAAATTTTATTAATTTTAAAAATATCTTGCAAAATTTGTATTTGATTTATAAATTTTAATTTAATTTTTTATTATACTGATTATATATAATATTTTAATTATCAAACATTCTAAAATCGTTTTTAAGACATTTTAATATTAAAGATAATAAGTTAATTATTTGTACAAAGCAAAAATTGTATAAGTTATTTTAAGAATGATACAAAATGTTGATTTTTATAGATGTTTATAAAATCACTAAAAGGTAGCAAAAAACGACGCACAACTTAGTTGCTGTTTGTGAAAGTGTAACTTGAACAATTACAGCAAATTAATGGCTTGCCAGAATCGATTTTAAGCCGTTTTTATTTTTTAGACATATAGTTTGTTGTTGAAAAAGCGAGTAAAATATTGATATATGAAGGGTTTAGAGATTTTTTAAAAAATTATAAAATTGAAATTGAAATTTTATAATTTTAAAATAATTTTTATAATGAATATAAATAATTTATAAATGTATAAAAAAATGACGCATGAAAATTAATTTTAAGAGGTTTTAATAAAATGATAATATAAGTTGTTGATTATAGAACGGGTCGATGCCCACATCGACCCCTACAAATGGCGGAAGAGGAGGCCTTCTATATAAAAATAGGTTTTTCTCCTATTCTTATTTGCGCAAAACTTTGATTTTGTGCAATGTTATGTCTGCAATAAAATTAAAGTAGTTGTGCTACAATGCTTCTACTCTATTATATGTTAAACAGTTTTATTTTTGCGTAATGTTTTTAAATAAATATACATATCAACCGTTGAGTTATAAATATCATAAAAAAAATATAATGTCAATACATATTTTTAAAATTTTCAAAATAAACAATATTATTATTTTTAAAACTTTGTTTTTCATTATCGTCATATATTTCCCATTCACTAACTTCTCTTTTTTTTATACAAAAAAATTTACCTGTAATTGTCGAAGGATACTTATTTTTAAAGAAATTATTATGTACATAATAAGGTCTATGCCTTCTCTCTTCGAGGGAAATCATATCATATAAATGAAATTTAGCATCATCAATATTATTATAAGTATTTAAACAAAACGGCTTTCCTCCATTGTACATACAATAAATAGTATATTCAAAAAACATAATATAAACTCCTTTCACTAATAAATATATTAAAATTATAACAATGTTTACATAATTTGTCAAATGTGGTATAATTTGTATATGAGGTGATTAATATGTATCTTACAATAATATTAATATTAGTTATACTTATTATGATAGCTGAAAAATTTTTAGATAATAAAAATAAAGAAAACAATACTACTAACGAACAACAAACAACTAATTATAGTGATAAATATAAGAAAAAGGAATATTTGCTAAGTAAAAATGAACTTAAATTTTATAGAATATTAAAACAAATAACTGATAACTTAGGTTATTCCCTATTCTGCCAAGTTTCATTATATCAATTACTAAAAAGTGATGATTTTAAAGATTTTAATAAAATTAAAAGTAAAAGTATAGATTTTGTTATTACACAAGAGAATTGTAAAATACTTATATGTATAGAATTAGACGATAATACACATAACCAAGCTAAAAGAATTGAAAGAGATAATTTTGTAAATAAATTATTTAAAGATTTAGATATTAAACTTTTAAGAATACCTGTACAAAATTATTACAACATAGAAGAATTAGAAAATAAAATAAAAGAGAGCTTATAGCTCTCTACATTTTTTATAAATGCTTGAACACTGAACACAATAGGGGGGTCGTAGTCACCCCCTATTGTTTATCTGTTATTTCACCAGTAGAAAAATCAATTTGATGTTTATTTCTATGTCTACATGACTTAATATAATTTACTAATATAAATGCCGAATTATCACATAAAAGAGGAAACCAGTCATCAAAACGATTAGTAAAAGCATAATCTATTAAGTCTTGAAATTCAATTATACCAAATGATTTTACAAATTCTAACATTTCTTTTATTATAGAATATCTTTCACTTGAAGAAGGTCTTAAAAGTTCTGCAATATCAACACCACCATGAGATTTTATATCAGAAACATTATATTGTGCTTTATCTGGATTGTCTAAATGAGCCATATATCTAACAAGTGCTTTTGCGTTATGACATCTATTAGGTATTGGACAATTTAAAGGTTTTATAAACTCAACAACCTGTTCATACGATTTTACACCACCAAATAATAATAATATATGATAATGTGATTTTTTAAATTCTCCGTTTGCATTAATATCTTTGTTATGTAAAGGACTTTCTACCCACTCAATATGTTCCTCGTCTAAAAAATCACGCCAATTGTCAGGCGCACTTTCTGGATATATAACAATGGTCCAATTCCTGCAACGTGTATCTTTTTTTTCCATAAAAACTCCTTTCAAATTTTTCGCCTAATATTCAACTATAATTAAATAAAATATATATAAAAATTTCTATTCTTAGTGGGGAATTTTCCCCCACACCCCCAAGCATTTATTTTTTTGCAAATCAAAGATTCTGCAAAAAAATAAATCATTTTATGTTTAACATTGGAATTTTGCGTAAAATCCACATTGTAAGCTTGTATAAATTATCAAAATTTAATAATATAATAAGTATAGGTATAGATATTTGCAAAGTAACTGGTCTTATAAAGAACCCTAGCAATGTTAAATTGTTAAAAATTAAATCTAAAAAAGTATTTATATTTGCTGCTAATTCACTCGGAAATGCTGGTATATTAATCCAAGAAAAACAAGTATATAATAAAGTTTTAAATAAATTTAATATAGCTTCTAATATCACTTTGTAAACACCTCCTCTAATTTATTTTTTAATAAATTAACTAAGCCAAAAATTATAATAGCGTCTACTAAAACAAAATAAATATCATGACAAGTTTTAAACGTATTATTTTCTAATAAACTATTTAAATTATAAGTTCGTGCACTAATTATTTTTTCATTTGTAGAAGGTTCAATAAAATCAGGTATTTGAATAATTGGTTCTTCAAAATTTATAGTTTTTATTCTTTCTAAAACATCTAAAATTAAATCAAGTGGATATGCTAGGAATCCTAAACGAACAGAAAACCATTCTTTAAGTTCGTTAAAATAATTGTTTAAAAATCCATCCCCTGGTATAAATAAAGATTTTAATGCATTTATTAATAATTCAATTAATTTATAGACAAAGAAATTCTCGCTAAATGGATTTATATAACTTAATACCTCTTTCAATGTGCCCCATATTCCTTTGCTAGTTTCATTTTGTTCCTCTTGCAATGTTGTTTGTTCTTTTATTAATGTTTCTTGTCTTTCATAATACTCTTTGAATACTTTTGTTTGTTCATTTAAAGAATTATGAATAATATCACTTTCAGTCATTCCGCCGTAGGTAGAATATAAATCTTTTGTATAAGTTTTACCTTTATAAACATAACTTAAAACATAAGAATATTGACAATTCTTCTCTAATTTATTTTCTATAAAACTAAAAGGAATAACATATATAAAACCACCTGTTTCCCCTACTTTATAATAAGAACTTGTAATATTTAAAGTAATAGTATCAAATATATTAGAATACCTTTCGTAAGATTCTTCACCTTCTCCCACAGTTTCAATTTTTTGAATAACAAATTTTATATCTTCTGTACTTGTAAAATCACCAGGCATAATAACAATATCATCATTGCCTTTTGATAAATCTTCTGCACTATTCAAAATTTGAGGAAAACTAGTATAATCAGTATTAACCAAACAACTAAATATATTTTTTGTGTTTTTCATAATAACATCGCCAGTATCATTGTTTAAAAAATCTTTGTTCATATATAAAAAAGTATTATTTCTAAAAGAACCAATAGGATAACAATTTGTATGACCTCTAACACTATTAAACTCAAAAGATAAAGTATCAGTATTATATTTATAAAAATTTAAATTAATATTAGAACCACTAACAGAAGTTCTATATACAGCATAAGCATTTCCAGAATTCATATAACTATAAACATAATTAATATTTTGTTCAACAGGAACAAATAACCCGATATCATTATCAATACCAGCAATAATTATATCTTCTTTCCAATCAGCAAAACCATTTAAATCATTAAAAATATAATTTTTATAACATGGGTAAATATTAGTAGTACCCCATAAGAAAGAATAATCCGTATATTTAAAATTAGAAATAATAAATGAAGCATTACTAAATAAATATTCTTGCCAACCAGAACAAATAAATTTATCATTATTTTGTGTTAAAGTACCTCCGTAAACTTTCATAAAACTATCATATTTATTAGTACAAATGCTTTTATCATTTTTGCTATAAAAACTAAATAAATTATTTACTCTATCGTAACCTAAATAATAGTTGTTATAAAATTGTATCAATAAAACAGTATTATCATTTTTTAAAAATACAATACTGTCATAAAATTCATTATTGCTTTCGGGAAAATCAGCAAGATAATATTTACCAATACCACCTTCCTCAATAACAACAGCATTACAATTATTATGTATTAATAAAACAAAAAACAATATTAAAATAAATAATAAAATTTTTCTATATTTCATATTAACCCCCTTTTATCATATTACGAATAAATATATATAAAAAATAAAGAATTAATAAAAAAATAATAACTGATAATCCTGTTATAATTGAATTTTGTAAATTTATAATACTTTCAGTATTTGAAATTAATGTTTGAAAATAAGAACTATAATCAAAATACATAACTAAATACCTCCTTTAAACATTTTAGGAAAAGCAAATTTTAAAAACATTTGTACTAAACGCTCACTTAAAATAAAAATAATACCAATAGGCAAAGCCTGTTTAACAATATCTGCAATCATATTTACTACAACAGAATAATCAATTGGCATTTATATCCCCTCCCTTTACCATAGTATTTAAAGTTTTTCTTATATATTGTAAAAAATATTGTTCTTTATCTTTTTTATTTAATTTTTTAAAATATTCAGTATCAAATCTTTCGATTTTATCATTATTCATTATTTACACCTCCGTATATGTTATTTCTACTTACACCTTTCCACTCTTTTGAATATCTCTTCATTTTTGCATATGTATCGTAAGAATTATAAAGTTTTGGACTATGAAACCAAACTACATTTTTAACAGTATCAAACTTAAGTTTTCCATTTTCTTCATGAGCACTCTCTCCATCTATTAATCTATTGAATTGAATACATTTAAAAAAATTTTTACATATTACAACATTTTTAATTTGCTCCCTTAGTGGCTTCGCCATTCTCATATATACCTGTGAAGTACCAACAATGTGTTTACGCTGTTTTCTTTGCTGACTTACTTCTATCATAACCTCAATAGGAACATTTTTACTTTCTAATGAATTAAACTCTAAATGAATTTCATCTATAAAATAAATCACTCCACAAAGGCCATTCGTGTGAGATGTTAAACTCTCAATACCATTATAGGGAACAACAGCAGTATGGGCTGGCAGTCCATTAATCTTAGTGTTAGTAACTAATATTGCTCGTGGATACTCAATACATAATTTCTTTACATATTGAACAGCTGAAAGAGTTTTTCCAGACCCCTGAGAACCACAAAAAACTAACAAACCCTCAGGATAAAAATATTCTGGATTTTCTTTTCTAAAATTTCTTTTGTATTTAACCAAATCTATTAAATTTTTGGGATTTAAAGAACCTCTTAATAAATCTAAATCCATATTTATTTAATAAAAGACTGTATAAGAATTAAAATAAAAAAATTAGTTATTAAAAATTTAATAAATTGGTCTGTTGTGTTAAATATTTTTTTGAAATTATAATAAATAGAATTAATTACTTTTTTTATAAATTGTTTTACAATATAAAATTTCATAAAATCACCTTCTAATAAAATAATAAGGGGCAAAAGCCCCTTTGGTTATACTGATATTTTTCCTTTTGTAACAGCTTTTTTGAATATAGAAATAAGTTTTCTAACGCCAAACCACATTAGAACGAAAGTCATACCTACACCTACCATAGCTGCTAAAACTGCAACTATTTGACCTGGTGTAATACTTGCTACTAATGCTGATTTTAATGGCTCAATTGTATTTGCCATATCTGCCATAGCTGAAACACCTCCTTCCACAGTGTTCATAGAAACACCTCCCTTTGATTTTATAAGTAATAGCGAACTTTATCGCCGTTTACTTCAAATGGAACATTTACTCTATCTAATAACGAAACTTCTTTTATAAAAGAGTTATATTTTTCTTTATCAGTAAATAAAGAAATATTGTTAGAGTAAGCAAAAGACTTATCTTGTGAATGTACTGGTGGAGTTATAAAAGTTAGCATATAATAATCTTTTTTTGATTTACCAATACCACTTCTGTAACCAGTAAAAATTAATTCATTTTCCATATTAAAAACTCCTTTCATAAAAATTGGGTATAAAAAAAACAACCCTACGGTTGTTATTAAATATAATTATTTAAAGATAAAAAGGTTAACATAAACTTTGATTTTGTGCAATGTTATGTTTTTAAAAATATATAGATTAGTGCTTCTCTCTTCTCATTAATCTACATATTTTTAAAAACATTTTATTTATTATTTATTTATTATCTTTAAAGAAATATTTCATTCTTTCTATAAATTCTTCATTAGATTTTGTAGCAATTATTTGATCAATTAGTTGTTCTGTCATTTCTTGTACAGACATATTTGCCATTGCTTTTCTTAAAGCAAATACAGTTTCTAATTCTTCTTTTGATAATAGTAAATCTTCTCTTCTTGTTCCAGATTTATTTATATCTATAGCTGGGAAAATTCTCTTCTCAGATAGTTTTCTATCTAGATGAACTTCCATGTTACCTGTTCCTTTAAATTCTTCAAATATAACATCATCCATTCTACTACCTGTATCTACTAGGGCTGTTGCAAGAATTGTTAAGCTTCCTGCATCTTCTGTATTTCTAGCAGCTCCAAAGAATCTTTTTGGTTTATGTAAAGCACTAGGATCAAGTCCTCCAGATAATGTTCTTCCTGATGTTGGTATTACTAAGTTGTATGCTCTTGCTAAACGAGTTATACTATCCAACAATATTACTACATCTTTATTTTGCTCTGTTAGTCTTTTAGCTCTTTCTAGAACCATTTCTGCTACTTTAACATGATGTTCTGGAAGTTCATCAAATGTAGAATATATAACATCTCCTTTAATAGATCTTTTCATGTCTGTAACTTCTTCTGGCCTTTCATCTATTAGTAGAACTATAAGCTCAATATCAGGGTTATTTGTTGTAATACTGTTTGCTATTTTCTTCAAAATAGTTGTTTTTCCTGCTTTTGGTGGAGCAACTATCATTCCCCTCTGCCCTTTTCCTATTGGAGATAATAAATCCATTAATCTCATTGTATATTCATTTGGAGTAGTTTCTAATTTTATTCTTTTATTAGGATATATTGGTATTAAATCATCAAAAGAACGCCTTTTCATAGCTTTTTCTGGATGTTCTCCATTTACTTCTCCTACATATATCAGTGCTGGAAATTTTTCGCCTTCTTTTGGAGTTCTTTTAATTCCTTTAACAACATCACCTGTATCAAGTCTAAAACGTTTAATTTGCACCGGTGATATATATACATCTTTTGGTGTAGGTAAATAGTTGTCACCTCTTAAAAAGCCGTATCCATCTGGTAAAACTTCTAGAATTCCCTCTACAAATTCATCTCCTTCGTTTGTTAATTTATATCCTCCTGAAATCGTAGAAGAACTTCTTTCCTCCTTTTTTATTTCTTCAGCTGGTGCTGTATTTGTTTCTTTAGATAAAATTTCTAGCAAATCTTCTTTTTTTAATTTTGAAATGTTTTTAACCCCTTTCTCTTTTGCCATGTCTTTTAATTCCGTAAGTGTTAGCCCCTCAAAATTCATAATTAAGCCCCCTAATATTTTATTAATTTATATAATTTAAAATCACTTGGAAATTTATTATAAGAATCTAAAAAAAATAGAAATTTATAAAGTAGGCTTTATTTCAAAAGCCTACTACTTGTTATTTAGTCTTGTCTATATATACTCTCTCATTTGGTAAATACATGTCTAGCTTTTCTCTAGCAACTTCTTCAATATATTCTTTTGAATTAATATTATCTCTTTTTGTTGTTAAAGATTCTTGATATGCTAATTGTTTATTTATTTGCTCTGTATAATATTCATTAGTATTTTTATATGAATTTAAAGTTTTTTGTTGACCTATAAAAATATACAATACATAAGCGAAAATTGCTATAAATAATAAATTTTTATAGATTTTTTTTGATTTTAAAAGTTTTTTCATCAGTAATTATCTCCAATTTATCCATAAAATATGTAAATTCAATACTTATAATATATATTTCAACAAAATTAAGTGAAATCCTTCTTAAATTCATTTTTTTTCTTTTTATTGTGCAAAGATATAAATTTTTTCTTAAAATTTGACAAAGTTTTTCTTATATTAATAAATATAAATGTTATCGGAGTTAATAGTACTTTTCTTATAAATTTAAAAGTATATTTTATAGGAATAACAAAAATATATTTAAATATTTGCTTTATTATTTTTACAATAAATAAATTTACTTTTATAAAAATTTTGCTAAATAATAGCATATACAATGCTACTCCGAAAATTATTCCTAAAAATATGTATGCTCTTAGTTCTCCATTATTAAATCTAAAAATTGAATATAAAAGAATTAGTCCTGTAAAAATCCAAAAAAGTATATCTTGCAAGTTTGTTCTAAAATCTGATGTTTTGAATGATTTTCGCATAATTCTAAAAACGTCGAATAGAATTCCAATAATTAATCCATTAAGTATAAAAATTAAAAATATGTATGCTTGATTATTCAATATCTCACCTTATTTTATTTAAATATTTTTCCTATTAAGGAGCCGCCTTTTTTATCTGCTGATTTTTCGGAATATGATAGATTGAATATATCTCCTTCAACTACAACTTCCGATGTGTCTATACTTAATTTATTAATTCTTAAATTTTCGCCTTTTACATTTAAAAGGCCTAGCTCAGTTTCAACTATTACTATTTGATCATCAAAGCTTAAAACATCTAGAACTCCAGAAATACTTAACTTTTCCCTGTTTTCTAAAACTAAATTTTGAATTACATTTGTGTTTAGTGTTTTTCTTTCTTCTATTGCCATAATATCTACCTCCTAATAAATCTTGGTACATAAATATATATATTCAGGTCTTGTCTAATTTAGAACGATAAAAACAAAAAAGAAGAGATTTTTAAATCTCTTCTTTAAAATTAAATAATCAAATTTCTAATGTCTAAAATGTCTCATTCCTGTAAATATCATAGTCATTCCATATTCATTACATTTATCTATTGATTCTTGGTCTCTTTTTGCTCCTCCTGGTTGTATTATAGCTGTTATTCCTGCTTCATGTGCTGCTTCTACACAGTCCGAAAATGGGAAAAATGCATCTGACGCAAGTACTGCACCTTTTGTTATGCCTTCGTCTATTAATTCATTTGCGTGTTCTATTGATTGTTTCGTTGCCCAAATTCTATTTACTTGTCCAGGACCAATTCCTATTGATTGTTTATCTTTTCCAAGTGCTATTCCATTTGATTTAGTATATTTTACTATTTTCCAAGTAAATAACATATCTTCTAATTCTTTATCTGTTGGTTTTCTATCAGTTACTACTGTGTAATCGTCTAATAACTTAGAATCTATAGTTTGAAGTATTATTCCTCCATTTATTTTTTTAATATCATAAGAACCTTCTGGTTGTTTTACAGTAATGCTTGGTAATAAAAGTAATCTTAAATTTGGCTTTTGTTTTAATATTTCTAATGCTTTTTCTTCATAAGATGGTGCAACGATAACCTCTAAAAAGATTTCCTTCATTTCGTTTGCCATTTTTTCTGTTATCTCTCTATTAGCGACTACTATTCCACCAAATATTGATGTTTTGTCTGCTTCAAATGCTTTTTTCCAAGCTTCATAAATATCTGTACTACTACCTACTCCACATGGATTTCCATGTTTACATGCTACAACTGTTGGCTCGTCAAATTCTTTTAATAATTCCAAAGCTCCATTCGTGTCGTTTATATTGTTAAATGATAATTCTTTTCCGTTTAATTGTTTTGCAATTGTTAGAGAACCTTCGCATTTTCCAATTTCTTTATATAAAGCTCCTATTTGATGAGGGTTTTCTCCATATCTCATTTCTTGAACTTTTTCATACGTTAGAGTAAGTTCTTGAGGTAAACTTTCATCTTTTCTTTCTTGTTTTAAGTAATTACAAATCATCGCATCATAACTTGCTGTATGCTCAAAAACTTTATTCATTAAATAGAATTTTGTGTCTAAAGAAACTCTTCCATTTTCTTTTAATTCTGTTAAAACTTTTTCATAATCTTTTGGATCTGTTATTACTGTAACATCTTGATAGTTTTTAGCAGCACTTCTAAGCATTGTAGGGCCACCTATATCTATATTTTCAACTGCTTCTTGTCTTGTTACACCTTCTTTTAATATTGTTTGCTTAAATGGATATAAATTAACTACAACAAAATCTATTGTGTCTACATTTAATTGTTTTAATTGCTCCATATGTTTTGGATTGCTTCTCATAGCTAAAATTCCTGCATGTACCTTTGGATGAAGAGTTTTTACTCTTCCATCTAGACATTCTGGAAATCCAGTTAAATCTGAAATTTCAATAGCTTTAACGCCTTCTTCTTTTAGCTTTTTATATGTACCACCAGTTGAAATTATTTCGATACCTAATTCTTCTAATTCTTTTGCAAATTCTACAATTCCTGTTTTGTCAGAAACACTAATCAATGCTTTCAATACAAACAACCTCCTATTATTTTTTACTCCATTTTAAGTAACTTTCCATAAAGCCATTTAAATCTCCGTTCATTACAGCCTCAACATTTCCAACTTCATAATTTGTTCTATGATCTTTTACCATTGTATATGGGCAAAATACATAAGAACGAATTTGGCTTCCCCATGCGATATCTTTTTGTACACCTTTTAAATCTTCTATCTTTTCCTTTTGTTCTCTTTCTTTTAATTCTAGAAGTTTGGACTTTAACATTCTCATAGCTGTTTCTTTGTTTTGAACTTGTGATCTTTCTGATTGGCAAGAAACTACTATATTTGTTGGAATATGTGTGATTCTAACTGCGGAGTCAGTTTTATTTATATGTTGACCTCCTGCTCCGTGATGCTCTATATGTGTCTATTCTTAAATCATCTGGATTTATATCTAATACAATATCTTCTGATATTTCTGGCAATACTTCTAAAGAAGCAAATGAAGTATGTCTTCTGCCTCCACTATCAAAAGGAGAAATTCTTACTAGTCTATGTACTCCCATCTCCCCTTTTAAATATCCATACGCGTATTCGCCCGAAATTAAGAATGTAACACTTTTTATTCCAGCTTCATCACCTTCTAGGTAATCTAATTCTTTTACGGTGTAATTGTTATTAGAAGCCCATTTTGAATACATTCTGTATAGCATTTGGACCCAATCTTGTGATTCTGTTCCCCCTGCTCCTGGATGAAGCGTAAGTATTGCATTATTTTGGTCATATTTGCCTGATAATAAAGTTTTTACTTCTAATTCATTTATTTCTTTTTCTAGCTTTCTAGTACTTTTTACAACTTCTAGCTCTAATTGTTCATCTGGCTCATTAATTAGTAATATAGTCATTTCATTTATATTATCTAATTCTTGTTCTAGTTTTTTATATGTTTCAACTTCATTTTCTAACCTTTTTAATTTTGTAATTATTGGTGTAGAAAGTGCTGGATTATTCCAAAAGTTAGGTTCGTTAACTTTTGTTTGAAGTTCTTTTATTTCTAATTGAATTTTAGATATGTCAAAGTGAATCACCAATCTTTTTTAAATTTTCTTTTAGTGCTGTAATTTTAAATTTGTTCTCTTCTAACTCTAACATAATTCACTCTCCATTCTAGTCTTTCAATTTATTATTTAAATAGTCCAATAATCTTTCTGGCATTTTTATTGTACACTTAACATCATCAGTTTTATAGAAACAATAATCCTTTATTTCATCTTGTAAATATAATTCTACTCCGTTTTGTAAATTAATTTTTACATCTGTTTTTATTCCTAAACTTTTTGAAGTGTCGTCTTGTTCTAATGATATATTTTTACATATATCTAAAAGTTCATTTATATCTTTTCTTCTTTTTATTTCTACTGTTTTTTCTAGCTCGCCATTTTCATTGTATTTCTCTATTGTTATATTTTTAGTATCATATCTGTTATCAGATGTGTTGTTGTGTGCAACAGCAAAATATATTGAAAGCCCAATTATTATAAGTGTTACTATTCCTGCTACAAGATAAATTATAGTGTTTTTTTTCATTGTTAATGCCTCCTTAATTTTTTATTCATAATCTACAACATTAATCCAATTGCTTAAAAATTCTTGTTCTTCTTCTTTTCCTTTAGTCATTTGAGTTGCTGCAACTATTGGTATCCATCTTTGAATATTTGCTTTTGTTATACCAGATTTTTCTGAAAATAGATTGATATATTTTTCTGCTAATTCGCTTTTTCCTTCTATAGAAAATAGTAAGAATGTTCTAGCTGCATCTGCCGAAGCATTCCCTTGTGTTACGTGTGACCAGTCTATTACATATACTTGGCCATCATCTTTTATAATTACATTGCTTGGATTAAAATCTCCATGGCATAATTTTGTATGATTTTTCATTCCTTCTAGTCTTTGCATTAGTTCATATCTTGTATTTTCATCTATATTTATTGCATTGCTTAATTTTCTTCTGAATTTATCTTTTATTCTGTTTAGTAAAGGTACTGAATTTGATAGTATTTTCATTTGAGTATCAACAAAAAGGTTTAAATACTCTTCTTCTTTTTCTGGATGTTCTTCCATTAGTTTATTAAGAGGTATACCTTCTATATGCTCTGAAACTAGTCCCCATCTCCCATCTATTTTTGTTACTTCTAATAACTTAGGTACATTTAAAGCTGTTCCCTCCTCTACTCTGGCTTGATTTAAAGCTTCATTAAGTATATCTGCTTTTGAGTAGTTTTCTACAAATAATTTAATAGTTTTATCACTATCTTTATAAACAGTTTTGGTTTTTCTTTCTGCTATTGGATTATCTAGATTATAATGCATATTTATCATCCTTTCTTTTGAAATTATTCTTTTCCATAATAAGCTTTTAAATACATATCTTTAATTTCACTTATTAATGGGTATCTTGGGTTTGCTCCTGTACATTGATCGTCAAATGCTTGTTCTGACATTTCATCTAATCTGTCTAAGAAATCTTTCTCATCAACGCCATAATCTTTAATAGTTTTCTTAATTCCTATTTTTTCTTTTAATTCATCAATTGCTTTTATTAGGTTATTTAAGCTTTCTTCATCATTTGCTCCACCAAGTCCTAAAGCTTCTGCAACTTCTGCATATCTTTTTAAAGTATGTGGATGGTCATATTGTGGGAATGTTCCCATTTTTGTTGGTACTTCAGCACTATTAAATTTTAAAACATAATCAATCATTAATGCGTTTGCAATTCCATGAGGTATATGATGAAAAGCACCAAGTTTATGTGCCATAGAATGGCATACTCCTAAAAAAGCATTTGCAAAAGCCATACCAGCCATTGTAGCTGCATTTGCCATTTTTTCTCTTGCTTCTGGGTCATTTGCTCCGTTTTCATAAGCTCTTGGTAAATATTTAAATATATTCTTTAAAGACTCAATAGCTAGTCCATCTGTATATTCAGTAGCCATCATTGAAGCATAAGCCTCCAAGCAGTGTGTAACAGCGTCTATACCAGATGCTGATGTTAATCCTTTTGGAGCATTCATCATCATATTACAATCAACTATTGCCATTTTTGGTAATAATTCATAATCTGCTAAAGGATATTTTGTTCCTGTTTTTTCATCTGTTATAACTGCAAAAGGTGTAACTTCTGAACCAGTACCTGCTGATGTTGGAACTGCTATAAAATAAGCTTTTTCACCCATTTTAGGGAATGTGTAAACTCTTTTCCTTATATCCATAAATCTCATTGCCATGTCTAAGAAGTCAACTTCTGGATGTTCATACATAACCCACATAATTTTACCAGCATCCATTGCACTACCACCACCAACAGCAATTATTGCATCAGGTTTAAATTCATTCATTGCTCTTGTTCCTTCTATTGCACAAGCAAGTGTTGGATCTGGTGCTACATTTGAAAATGTTGTATGTGCTATTCCTAATTCATCTAATTTATCTGTTATTGGTTTTGTATAACCATTTTCAAATAAGAATGTATCTGTTACTATAAATACTTTTTTCTTATCCATTACATTTTTTAATTCTTCTAAGGCTACAGGTAAGCAACCTCTTTTTATATATACCTTCTCAGGTGCTCTAAACCAAAGCATATTTTCTCTCCTTTCGGCAACTGTTTTTATATTTAATAAATGTTTTATTCCAACGTTTTCTGATACTGAGTTTCCTCCCCAAGAACCACAACCAAGTGTTAAAGATGGAGCTAATTTAAAGTTATATAAATCTCCTATTCCTCCTTGTGATGATGGAGTATTTATAAGTACTCTACAAGTTTTCATATTGCTATAAAATTCTTCTATTTTTTCTTTTTGTGTAAGTGTATTTATATATAATGATGAAGTATGCCCTAATCCTCCATCTGCTATAAGTTGTTTTGCTTTAGCTAAAGCATCTTCAAAATCTTTTGCTTTATACATTGCTAAAACTGGCGATAATTTTTCGTGTGCAAATTCTTCTGATAGGTCTACACTTTCTACTTCACCTATTAGTATTTTTGCTGTTTCTGGTACTTCTACTCCTGCAAGTTTAGCAATATTATAAGCAGATTGTCCAACTATTTTTGCATTTAATGCACCATTTATAATTATTGTTTTTCTTACTTTTTCTATTTCTTCACTATTTAATATATAGCAACCTCTTTTTGCAAATTCTGCTTTTACTGCGTCATATACTTTATCTAATACAATTACAGATTGTTCAGAAGCGCATATCATACCATTATCAAATGTTTTTGAATGTATAATTGAGTTTACTGCTAATATAATATCAGCACTTTCATCTATAATTGCTGGTGTATTTCCTGCACCAACTCCAAGTGCTGGCTTTCCACTTGAATAAGCAGATTTAACCATACCAGGTCCACCTGTTGCTAATATTGTATCTACTGATTGCATTAATGTATTTGTAAGTTCTAGTGAAGGAACATCTATCCATCCTATAATTCCTTCTGGAGCTCCCGCTTTTACTGCTGCTTCTAGAACAACTTTTGCAGCCGCTATTGTTGAAGCTTTAGCTCTTGGATGAGGGCTTATTATAATTCCATTTCTTGTTTTTAAACAAATTAATGTTTTGAATATTGCTGTTGATGTTGGGTTTGTTGTTGGTATAACTGCCCCAATTACTCCGATTGGTTCTAACACTTTTTTTATGCCATAATAGTTATCTTCTTCAACAACTCCAACTGTTTTTTCATTTTTGTATTTGTTATAAATATATTCAGCAGCATAATGATTTTTTATAATTTTGTCTTCTACTACTCCCATACCAGTTTCTTCTACTGCCATTTGTGCAAGAGGTATTCTTGCTTGATTTGCTGCAATTGCAGCAGCTTTAAAGATTTGGTCAACCTTTTCTTGTGAAAATTTTGAGAATTCTTCTTGTGCTTTTCTAACTCTTGTAATAGTATTTTGTAAACTCTCAATACTATCTACGACTTCATATTTTTCAGCCATTTTTTGCCTCCTTAAAATTGTTTATTATATAACTATTAGTATATCTCAAATTTATATAATAATATACTTTTTAACCGATTACATATTAACATATACATACTTCTTTTTCAATATTTTTTTTGCATATTTAAACTAAAAAATAATAAAAAACAAGCCAATAAATATCGACCTGTTTACTCATATTTAAATAATACTTTAGCCTTGCCATCTTTAACGTTAATCTCACTAATTGCACCATTTACTATTGTTAAGCAAGGTGCTTTATGAGAAATATCTGCATCATAAATAACTGGGATATTAAGCCCTTTTAATATGCTATCTTCTAAACATGATTTTACATCATAATCGTAGCGCGATACATCAACTCCAAATCTTCCAAAAACTATTCCTTTTGTATATTTAAAGTATCCTAATTCGTTCATTTTCCATAATACTCGAATAGTTTCTTCTTTTGATAATTCGCAATTATCAAAATACCAAATTATTCCGTCATTTTTGTATTTTTCATTAAAGTCATTTATTCCGTCATATTTGGTTCCAGCAAGAGTTGAAATTATATCAAAACATCCACCTATAATTCTTCCTTTTATAGTTACTGGCTCATCATCCAAGGTTTTCCAATATACTTTTTCTGTTAGATTGTAATTTTCTAAGCCTGTTTTTTTCTCTACATATTCATTTTCGTATAAATCATAATTGTGTTCTTCTTTTAAATTACCTTTTAGGAATTCTAAGAAATTTATTTGACTTTGATGAAGTGTCTCGGATCCAAATGAAGTAAAGTTCTGCCCATAAACAGTTGCAATATCACATTTTGTTGTTATTGGATATAACAATCCTGTTGGGTCAGAAAATCCTGCTATAAATTTAGGATTTTCTTTTATTAAGTCAAAGTCTATATATGGTAATATTTCAACTAAAAATTCTCCACCTGCAGCACAGAAAATCATTTTTATATCTTTATTACTAAACATATCATTTATTTCTTTTGCTCTTTCTCTTGCTGTTGCACTTCTTCCTTTTTCAGATTTTAAAAGATTTTCTGATAAAATCAATTTATATCCCAATTTTTCTAATGTTTTTTTAGAATTTAGGGATTTATTTATTCTTTCTTTGCAGTCTGCTCCAGCAGATGGAGCAGGAACACCTATGCAATCATTTTCTTTAATGAAACTAGGATATATCAAATTATTCACCTTTCTTTAACACATTATTTACCACAACAATTTTTATATTTTTTACCGGCTACCACATGGACATGGGTCATTTCTGCCAACTTTTGGGCCTTCGTTTGTAACAGGTATATGTGAAACCTCTTTTGATTCTTGAGGTGTAGAATTTTTTAATGCATTTACTGCTTGTTCAAGTCCTTGACTTGTTATTTTTACAGTTTGTTTTCTTTCAACATTATTAACTCTATTTATATTTAGTAAAATTTTTACTACGTCATGCTTAATGTCATTAACCATTTTGTCAAACATATCAAATCCTTCAATTCTGTATTGAACTACTGGATCTTTTTGACCATATGCACGAAGACCAATACCGTCTTTTAATTCATCCATTGCATCTATATGATCCATCCATTTTTGATCTACTACTTTTAGCATAACAACTCTTTCAACTTCGCCAATTTCATTTTGTCCAATTTCTTCTGCTTTTTTATCATAATTTTGTAATGCTTTTTCTTTTAATTCATCTGTTATTTCTTGAACATCTAAATGCTTTTTAGATAAAGATCCTAAGTCATTTACATTAAATATTGTTTTTATTTCTTGTAATAATCCTTCTTTATTTACATCTTCTCCATTTCCAACATATTCTTGAATTGTTTCTTCTGCCACACTATTGATCATGTGTAATATATTTTCGTGAATATTCTCTCCATCTAAAACTTGTTTTCTTTGTTTGTAGATTATTCCTCTTTGAGTATTCATAACGTCATCATATTGAAGTACATGTTTACGAATACTAAAGTTCTTTCCTTCAACTTTCTTTTGTGCTGATTCAACAGCTCTTGAAAGTATTCCCATTTCTAATGGCATATTTTCGTCTGCACCTAATGTATTATATACTGATGTTACCATATCTCCACCAAATATTTTCATTAGGTCATCATCTAGTGCAATATAAAATCTTGATTCTCCTGGGTCTCCTTGACGTCCACTACGTCCACGAAGCTGATTGTCTATTCTTCTTGATTCGTGTCTTTCTGTACCTATAATTTTTAGTCCACCTGCATCTACAACTTTTTGCTTTTCTTCTCTTATTTCATTATCAAATCTTTGTTCTAATTTACTAAAAGTTTCTCTTGCTTTTAATATTTCCTCATCTTCTGTTTCGTTATGTGTTGTTGATTGTTCTATTAATTCTTCTGAAAATCCTTGCTTTTTCATTTCTTGTTTTGCCAAGAATTCACTATTACCGCCAAGCATAATATCAGTACCACGACCAGCCATGTTTGTTGCTATTGTAACGGCACCAAATTTACCAGCTTGTGCAATAATTTGAGCTTCTTTTTCATGGTATTTAGCATTTAATACTTCATGCTTTATTCCCTCTCTTTTTAATATGCTACTTAATTTTTCGGATTTCTCTATTGAAACAGTACCAACTAGCACTGGTTGACCCTTTTCATGGCTTCTTTTAATATCTTCTACTACTGCTCTAAATTTAGCATTTTCATTTTTATATATAACATCATTATTATCAATTCTTATCATTGGTTTATTTGTAGGAATTGATATTACGTCTAAATTATATATCTCTCTAAATTCAGATTCTTCTGTCATAGCTGTACCAGTCATACCTGATAATTTATCATACATTCTAAAATAGTTTTGGAATGTAATTGTTGCAAGAGTTTTAGACTCATTTGCAATTTTAACATGTTCTTTTGCTTCTATTGCTTGATGAAGGCCATTACTGTATCTTCTTCCATACATAATTCTTCCTGTAAACTCGTCAACTATTAATACTTCTCCATCTTTAACTATGTAGTCAATATCTTTTTTCATAATTCCATGAGCATGTAATGCTTGATTAATATGATGAACTATATCAGAATTATCTAAATCATTTAAATTTTCTAATTTAAAATAATCTTCAGCCTTTTTGATACCTTTTTGAGTTAATGTTGCTGATTTTGCTTTTAAATCTACTATATAATCATATTTTTCATTATCTTCTTCTTGATCAAAATCTTTAATATCTTCTTCTACTAATACTTTTGATTTTAATCTTTTTACAAAATCATCTGCTTGTGAGTATAAAACAGAAGATTCTGCTGCTGTACCAGATATAATTAAAGGTGTACGTGCCTCATCAATTAAGATACTATCTATCTCATCTACAATTGCATAATTTAATGGTCTTTGAACCATATCATTTTTATATATAACCATATTATCTCTTAAATAGTCAAAACCATATTCGTTATTTGTACCATAAGTAATATCACTGTTATATGCTTTTTGCTTTTGCTCACTGTTCATGCCAGCAATTACAAGTCCAACAGATAGTCCTAAAAACTTATATAGTTTTCCCATCCATTCACTATCTCTTTTTGCTAAGTAATCATTTACAGTTACAACATGAACACCTTTTCCTGTTAGTGCATTTAAATATACAGGAAGTGTTGCAACTAAAGTTTTACCTTCACCAGTTTTCATTTCTGCAATTCTTCCTTGATGAAGAATAATTCCACCTATCAACTGAACATCAAAATGACGCATACCTAAAACTCTTTTAGAAGCTTCTCTAACTACCGCAAAAGCTTCTGGTAATATATCATCTAAAGTTTCTCCTTCATTTAACCTTTTTTTGAACTCTTGTGTCTTACCTGTTAGTTCTTCATCAGAAAGTTTTGATATTTCTGGTTCTAGTCCATTTATTTTATCTACTATTGGCATTACTCTTTTTACTTCTTTTTCACTATATGTGCCAAAAATTTTGCTAAATAAACCCATTTAATTTCCTTCTTTCAATTAATGTGTATGATGTGGCAAACTGAGTTTACCATACATTTAAATAATATATCATGAACTGTAATATATTGCAAGAATTTAACATAGAATTTAATTAGATAAATTGAAAGGACTGATATCATGTTTGTATGGAATATTAAATTAAATGGAAAAAAACTAGTAAAGATATTTCTTGTTATTATAGCAATTGCAATAACAATATATTTTGCAATTTCTGCATATATGATTTATAGTAATAGTTTTAAAGTAAAAGATGAAGTAAATAGTTCAAATATGATTAATATTTCTACTAATAACTATACTAACATTTTAAAGTCTGTGCATGATGATATAGATTCCTATGTAGGTAAAGAAATATGTTTTTCTGGTTATGTTTATAGATTACTAGATTTTAAAGAAACAGAGTTTGTTCTTGCACGAGATATGCTAATTAGTTCAGATATGCAAACATTAATTGTTGGTTTTTTGTGTGATTGCAAAAATGCCCAAAATTTTGCTGATAATTCTTGGGTCGAAATAAAAGGTGAAATTACAAAAGGTTCATATCATGGCGATATGCCCATAATTAAAATAAAAGAAATCAAACAAATAGAAAAGCCAAAAGATAATATATATGTATATCCCCCTGATGATACTTATGTTCCTACTTCTGCTATGTTTTAAATGAGAGGCACCTGCCTCTCATTATTTTCTATCTAATATAGTTTTAACTATTCCGTTATCTATCATAGTTTCAAATACATTCTGTAAAATTATTAATACTATTGGGCCAATAAATAGTCCTATTATTCCAGAAAACTTGAATCCTGTATACATTGCTATTAATGTAAATACTGGATGTATTCCAATATTATTTCCAACAACTTTTGGCTCTAGCAGCTGATGCACAACAAGTATTATTACATATAAGGCAAATATTGCAATTCCTAATTTTAAGTCTCCATTTATAGCAGATATAATAGCCCATGGAATCATTACAGTTCCCGAGCCAAGTATAGGAAGTGCATCTACAAAACCTATTCCGAAGTGCAGACAAAAAAGGATAAGGAACATTTAAGCCACAAATTTTAAAGATATACAATCCTATCAATACCTCTATAAAAGATATAAGTATTAAAGTAGCTTCAGCTTTTAAGTATCCTCCTAATGTAGCTATTAATTTTTTCAGATGCATTCCAAATTTTTTTACCCATAGTTTTGGAAAATGATGTTCTAGTTGATCTAACATATACAATTTATCTGCACACATAAAATATGTTGAGAGTATTGTAATTACAATGTATATTCCTATTATTGGAAGAGAAGTTATGTTTTGAAGTATTGAAGTTAAAAAATTACTTATCCATTTTGTTAAGAATTCTAAAAAATTACTAGTTGCATTTTGAACTATTGAAATTACTTGCTTTGGTATTTTTACTTTTTCAAAATCTATGTTATTTATATATCTTTGAATTTGAATATATATTTTTTCTATATATATATTCAAACTTTGAAGTAAATTAGAAGACTCTGTAATTAGAGTAATTACTCCCCAACTAATCAAGGCTATTAGAATTGTAAAAATACACACTAAAACAATTATAGCGCTTGTTTTTCTTGTTAATTTTGTTTTATTATTTATAAATTTAATGAGGGGCTCTATTAATAAGGATATAATAAAACCAATTAAAAAAGGCATATAAAATAAAGCTAATTTAAAAGATAAATAAATTGCTACAAGTGTAAGAATCAGTATTAGTACTTTCTTTATAACTTTTGTAAAATAGCTCATATCAACTACCAAAATTTAATCACATCCTTACAATAGCTTGTACTATAATTATATGTAAAATATAGGTAATTATGCACAGAAATTGAAGCTTCACGAAGTGTGAAGTGAAAGGTGAAATTTCACTTCACACCTCACACTTCATTTTAGTTTAAAAATATCTTGGCCTTGGTGGTGGTCCCATTGGAGGTCTTGGTGGTCTATTAGGTGGTGGCATTCCTGGCCCTGGACCCATTGGTGGTCTTCCTCCTCCTGGTGGAAATGGTGGTCTAACAGGTGGCCTATTAGGTCTTCCCCATTCTCTTAATAATAAAATTCTTATTAAATCTCTAAGTAAAAAATTGTTTTGTCTAGTTTCTCTTGTTTGTTGTTCAGGTTCTTTTGCATTTGGATTTATTACGTCTCCATTTTTTAGTTGAACCTCTGCACGCTGTCCTATTTGTTGGTCTTCTGGTTCAACGTTTCTATATATTTCATCTGTCATTTGTTCTAATAAATCTTTTGTAATTTCACGGTTAGAATTCATATTACAAGTCTTGCACACCATTGGATATATAATTCTATATATTTCTGGATAAAATGCCGTTAAATCTTGTGCTGGTCGTTCTGCAATAGGCATTTCATCTGTATAAGTATACATATCTTCTTGTGCATCTGTATATGTATAGTTCCTTTCCGGGTATGGAGAATATCCAAGTACATTTCTCATGTATTCTTCATAGTTTTGATAATTCATTACTAAACCTCCTTTTTTTGCATGTTATATTATATGCAGAAGGTAAATTTTTATTGCAAAAAAACAAAGATTATATTTGATATAATCTTTGTTTTTTGCAATATATTTTAATTTTGAATATAAATACAAATTACAGTTTATTTACTATTTGTTTAAATTTGTTTCCTCTTTCTTCAAAGTTTTTAAACATATCAAAGCTTGCACTTGCTGGTGAAAATAGCACCACATCACCTTTTTTGCTTACTTCTTTTGCTTTATTTACTGCTTCTTCTAATGTATTTACCTTATATATTGGTAGATCTTTTTTTATAAATTTTAATTCATATGTTACTGCACTATATATTTTGTTTGCTGTTTGGCCTAGTAATATTAATGCTCCAACATTTTCTACAATTGGTTTTGCAATTGGTGTATAATCTAAATGCTTATCATATCCACCTGCTATTAGAACTATATTCTCATCAAAAGAATTCAATCCAGCTATTGTTCTTGTTGGGCTAGATGCTATTGAATCATTGTACCATTTTGCTCCATTTATTTCTTTTACAAATTCTAATCTATGTTCTACTCCTGAGAATTCACTTACAGCCTTTTCTTGTATTTCTGGACTCACAAATCTTTTTGTCGCAGCTACTGCAGCACATATATTTTCAGCATTATGTACTCCTCTTAGTTTTATATTTTTAGTATTTACTATATGTCTTCTAAGTCCGTTTTCACAATCTTTTATAATTCCATCATCTAAGATAATACCATTATCAAGTTTTTCTTTACTACTAAAATATACAACATTTCCTTTTGCTTCTTTTGCAAAATTTCTTGTTATATCATTATCATAATTCAATACAAGTAAATCACTTTCATTTTGCATTTTGAATATATTTGCTTTTGCTTCTTTATATTCATCGTAAGATTTATGTATATCTAAGTGATTTGGTGTAACATTTGTAATTACCGCAATCTGTGGGCTTACTTTCATTGTCATTAATTGAAAACTGCTTAGTTCTAACACAACATAGTCTTCTGGCTTCATATCTTTTATTTTTGTAAATAGTGGAATTCCAATGTTTCCACCTAGATAGCAATTCAATCCTTTTTCTTTTAAAATTTGATATATTAAAGATGTAGTTGTTGTCTTTCCATCACTTCCTGTTATACCAATAGTTGTACCTGGACACATTTCCAATACTAATTCTATTTCTGAAGTAAGTAGTGCTCCTCTTTTTACTTCTGCTTCTATTTGAGGTGTGTCTGGCCTACAAGAAGGGCTTCTGAATATTACATCAAATCCTACTAGTTTATTTAAATAGTTTTCTCCAAAGAAAAATTTTAGTTTGTATTCATAAATTTTGTCCAATATAGTTTTATCTAAGCTTTCTGCATCTTTATTATTGAACAATGTTATATTTGCTCCTAATTTATATAATTCATCTATTAAAGGAATATTGCTTACTCCTAAGCCAATTATTGCAACTTTTTTTCCTTTTATGTAATTATTAAATTCTTCTAATTTTTTATTTACAAATTTCATAAAATCTCTCCTTTATAGTTTTTATTACATCCTGTTTTTTTTCCAATTTGTTTTCTCCTATTGGATTTACAGTATAATCAAAATATTTATTTTCTTCTCTATTGTATATTGAAAAATATACTGTGTTTAATTCATCACTATTATTTTTTAAATCTTTTTTTCCTAATTGACCTGTTATTCCTATTCCCCAGTCTGATTTTGCAAAATTTGAAATAGTTTTTGCCATTTCTTTTGCTACGTTTGTGCTATATACAGTATATTCATCTATTATTTTTTTGTTTACTCCAAAGTATTCTTTCCATTCGTTTGAGTATGTTACAAGTCCTAAACTAAAAATATTACTTGATCCATCTATGTTAGTTATTTCACTTGCAAGCATTCCTCCTGTGCATGATTCCATGCATGAGATTGTTTGATTTTTGCTTTCTAAAATTTTTA
>OLOV01000761.1_pt1 | contig 27953 bp, 18 predicted proteins | sample 1672931 | NCBI WGS metagenome assembly OLOV01 (sample SAMEA3136738, study PRJEB25190) | human gut metagenome | biome: human gut; feature: human-associated habitat; material: faeces | place: Austria | collected 2013 | reverse complement strand
CAAAACCGATAGAAAGTATAGTATTAAGGCCGTTGAATGAATAGCTTAAAATGGTATTAAAAATAAAATTTATAGCCATATATGCAAGAGTTATACAAGCAGCTTTTCCCCATTTTCCAGATAGTTTTTCACGAGCTTTTGCTCTAAAACTTGATAAATTCATATATAAAATCTCCTTTCCTTTTTTATAATATTATGATATATTAAGTATATGAAAAAATCAAGTAAAGTAGTAAGAAAAAACTCGAAAAATGTAAAAAGGAGCAAAAAAGATGAATAAAATTATTCAAATAATAGCAGATGAATTAAATGTAAAAGAGGAGCAAGTTACCAATACTATAAAATTAATAGATGATGGTAATACTATCCCATTTATAGCACGATATAGAAAAGAAGTTACAGGAGGTTTAAGTGACGAGATACTTAGAGATTTAGATGAACGACTTAAATATTTAAGAAACTTAGAAGAAAGAAAACAAGAGGTAATTAAATCAATAGATGGACAGGGGAAACTTACAGATGAAATAGTGCAATCATTGGAAAATGCCAAAACACTTTCAGAAGTGGAAGACATATATAGACCATATAAACAAAAAAAGAAGACAAGAGCAACAATAGCTAAGGCTAAAGGACTAGAACCATTGGCGCAAATAATATTTGAACAAAATGATAAAAGAAATATAGAAGAAATTGCAAAAGAATTTATAGATGAAGAAAAAGGAGTTTTAAACGTAGAAGAGGCAATTCAAGGCGCAAAAGATATAATTGCAGAAAATATATCAGATAATCCTAATTATAGAAAACAAATTAAAAGAATGTGCTATAGAGAAGGAATAATAATGGTTAAAGGCACAAAAGAAGAAAAATCGGCATATGATATGTATTATAATTTTAATGAAAAAGTAAACAGAATACCTAGTCACAGAATCTTGGCTATAAATCGCGGAGAAAAAGAAGAATTTTTAAAAGTTAAAATGGAAAAACCAGAAACTACTATTTTAGAAATGATTAATAAAGATATTATAAAAGGTTCTACTCAATATACTAAAATGTTAGAAGAAACAATAGAAGATAGCTTTAAAAGACTAATAGAGCCATCAATAGAAAGAGAGATACGCTCTGACTTAACAGAAAAGGCAGAAACGCAGGCTATAAAAGTATTTGGAAAAAATGCAAAACCATTATTGCTAGCAGCACCGCTAAAGGGGCTAACTGTAATGGGGTTTGACCCAGCATATAGAACAGGCTGTAAAATTGCGGTAATAGATGAAACCGGAAAACTACTTGCTACAACAACTGTGTATCCAACAGAACCACAAAATGATGTAGAAGGAGCTAAAAAAGAATTAATAGCACTAATAAAAGAATACAATGTTAACATTATTGCAATAGGAAATGGAACAGCATCAAGAGAATCAGAAAACTTCGTGTCAGATATGATAAAGGAGTTAGGCAATGTTCATTATGCTATAGTAAGTGAAGCAGGAGCATCTGTATATTCTGCATCAAAACTTGCAACAGAAGAATATCCGGATATAAATGTATCTTTAAGAGGAGCAATTTCGATAGCAAGAAGATTACAAGATCCACTGGCAGAGCTTGTAAAAATAGATCCAAAATCAATAGGTGTTGGTCAGTATCAACATGATGTTGATCAAAAGAAATTATCAGAGAGTTTAACAGGAGTAGTAGAAGACGCAGTTAATAAAGTTGGGGTAGATGTAAACACAGCAACACCTTCTTTATTGTCTTATGTATCTGGAATTAATAAAACATTAGCAAGCAATATTGTAAAATATAGAGACGAAAATGGAAAGATAAAAGAAAGAAAGGAATTACTAAAGGTTCCAAAATTGGGAAAAGCAACATTTCAACAATGTGCAGGTTTTATGAGAGTATTTGATGGAAAAAATCCATTAGAAATAACAGCTGTTCATCCAGAAAGCTATGAAGTTGCAGAACAACTATTAAATATAATCGGCTTTAAAAAAGAAGATTTATTAAATAAAGAAAAGTTAATTATAATAAAAAATAAATTATCAGAAATAAAAACGCAGGAAACAGCAGAAGAGCTAAATGTGGGGGAAATAACATTAAAAGATATTATGCAAGAGCTTTCAAAACCAGGACGAGACCCAAGAGAAGATATGCCAAAACCAGTATTAAGGGCAGATGTATTGAAATTTGAAGATTTAAAAGAAGGAATGATACTAACAGGAACTGTAAGAAATGTAACAGATTTTGGCGCATTTGTAGACGTTGGAGTGAAACATGATGGATTAGTACATATCTCACAATTAAGCAATAGTTTTGTAAAAAATCCTTCAGATGTAGTATCTGTGGGAGATGTAGTAAAAGTAAAAATAATAGGAATAGATGAAGATAGGAAAAAAGCACAATTATCAATGAGAATCTAAAAAAACTGATAATATAAATAAAATACGGACATTTATTTGTCCGTATTTACCTATATTGTTCTTGAATTTTTTGTATTTCTTCATAATTTTTATTCAAAATATCTAAGAATACTTTAGCAATTTTAGGGTCAAACTGTGTTCCGGCGCACCTTTCTATTTCTGCTTTGACTACCTCTAAAGGTAAAGCATCTCTATATGTTCTTTTGGATGTCATAGCATCAAATGTATCAGCAACAGCAGCTATTCTGGCGAAATATGGAATATCTTCACCAGCTAGTTGAGAAGGATATCCTTTTCCATCATATCTTTCATGATGATGTTTTACAATAGGTATAATATCTTGAAACACTTTTGCATTGCATAAAATATGTGCACCAATAGATGGATGATTTTTAATTTCAGAATATTCATCATCTGTAAGTTTGCTATCTTTAAGCAATATGCTGTCTGGAATTCCTATTTTGCCGATATCATGAAATAAGCCACCAATTTTTAAGGTATTAATATCAGAGTCAGATAAACCAAGATGCTGACCAATTAAAACAGAGTATGCAGATACTCTATCTGAATGACCTCTAGTATAAGGGTCTTTTGCTTCAACCGTAAATCTAAGTGTTTCAACCATGTCTAAATATGCTTTTTCCAGATCACTATAAGCATCTGATAATTCATTATTTATACGATTTATTTCATTTAATTGTTCAACAGATTTTATTGCAGCCTCAACTAATAGAAGCAATTGGTCAAATTTATCGCTTTTTTCACAATAACATTGTATATCCAATTTTCTTATAGTCTCTAATGGTGGAGCTAAATCTTTGTGTCCTGTTAGTAATAAAATGTAAAGTTCTTTATTAAATTTCCTTATTTCCTCAACAACTTTATCTCCATGAATAGGTGTCATCATAAAGTCTAATAGCATTAAATCAAAATGTTCTTTTTTTACACGTTCTATTGCTTGAATTGGATCAGTTATTCCTACAAAGTTATAACCATTTCTATTCAAAAGGACAGATAAAGAATCTAATACACCGCTATCATCATCAACTGCTATTATTTTATATCCTGTAGTGGTATTAGATTGAATATGCTTTCTCATAATATCACCTCTGTATTAAACAATACTATATTATAAAGTGGGGAAAAAATCAATAAGAAAGATGAAAAAAATGAAAAAAACTGTAATAAAAGTAAAATTTTACTTACATTACAGTTCTATTTTAACTATTGTGGTAATATAATATTAAATATTGTGCCTTTTCCTTCTTCTGTAGAATATGTAATATCTCCATTAAAATGTGCACGTATATTTGAATATGACATAAATAAGCCAATTCCAGTTCCATCTTTACCTTTAGTTGTTATCATTTCTTTAAATAGTTTCTCTTGAACTTCTTTAGGAAGACCGCCAGCATAATCTCTAACAGAAACAATAACATCATTTTTTTCTTGAGTTATAATTAAATCTATTGTTTGCCCCTCTTTACCTTTATAGGCCTGAATTGCATTTGATATCATATTATTTATAACTTGAACCAAACCATTTATATTGCCATGAATCATAAGGGAAGTAGGAACTTTAAGGTCTAAATTCAAAGTAATTAAGGCTTTTTTCAACTCATGTTTCATAAGAATGTCAACTCTTTTAGTAAGTTCCTCAACCGTAAATGAATCAACAGTATTTTCAGATAAGGCAACAGCTTGACCTTTAACAGCTGTAATAATATCTGACATATATTCTAAATATGATTTTATCTTAGAAATCCAATCCTTCATATCGTTTGCAATAGCCAAATGGTCATCAATAGTAACATCTTTGTCAACTATAGACTCCTCATATTCTTTAATTAAATCTGTAAGACCCTCTGTAGCTCCCGAAATTGACATTATAGGAGATTTTAAGTTATGAGCAATACCACCAATCAATTGACCAAGAGAAGCCAAACGTTCCCTCTCAATTAAAATATCTTGGTTATCTTTAAGAGCCTGCATGTCTAATTTATGCTGAGTAATATCCTTAAATAGTAATAAAGTACCTAGAAAAATATCATTGTTATATAAAGTTGAAATTTCGATTGTAAAATATTTGTCTAGTGATTCTATGTGAATTTCAAAAGAAACAGTTTCATTAGAAGCCATAGCTTTTTGAATAGCGTTTTGAAATCTCTTTACGTTTACTTTATATTTTTTATGTTCTTTAAAAAATGTAAAAATATCTTTTCCTCTAATGTCATAATCATGCAACCTGAAAGTTTTTAAAAAAGTCTCATTGAAATCTGACATAACTAAATAGTCATCTAATACAAGATAACTATCGGAAATCCTATTTGCAATTATTTGAACTGCAATTGGAGCAATTCCTAAGAATTGAAATTTAAAAATTGCAAATGCAAAGCAGATCATAGTAAGTGCAAAGGAAATAGGAGTTATATAAACAGTCATAGAAAGTATCTTAAAAGTTCCTAATATATTAGTTACCAAAGGAATACTGATTCCTAGGATAAGCAATAAAGATTGCTTTGAAAAGAAACCTGAATTTTTCGAAGTTGCTTTTATCATTTGGAAAACCCCAAGCAATAATAATGAATATGAATAAATATTGTGAACAATCATATAACTCCCAGGGACACCTTCATTTATATTGATGGAATAATGTTTATAAAAAAGATGATGATAATCATTTGTCCATAATACTATTAGTGATAATGCAGGAACTATAAAGAATAGCAGATATCTTTTTTTAAAAGTAATTTTTGTTTTAGCAAAAATTAATCCTGTAAAAAAGATTGCGACTGGCAAAAAACAAGTTCCTATATAAATAAACTTTTCAAAGTTCCAAGGATCCCAATTAAAGTTTTTACTTAGAATATCTTGAAATATTACACCTAGGCAAATAACCAATACACAGATCAAATCTACGCAAAAAAATGTCTTTAATTGGGATCTTCCTTTTGTCCTTAGAACATATATAAGAGTAATGACTATTGATAAGGCTGACAACATTAATAAAAATAATGGTATAGAAATTTTATCTAGCATTTATTTATCTCCTTCTATAAAATGTACTTTCTTAAAATAATCAAAACATTTATTGATATAGAGACTATCATAAGAAACCCAGTTAAAACCGACTTTATTCAAAAATTTATTTGTAAAGTCACAATCTAGTCTAACCTTAGAAGTATATGTGAACTTTTTGTTTTTGTCAATATCTTGTATGATTCCAGAAATAGTATCTTTCTTTTTATTGTCTTCCAATATACCTGTTATAATGTATGACATTAATTCATCAGTAACAGGAATAATCTCAAAGCCTCTATCTAATAAAGTATTATACAATAAAGGAGCAGGCATTAAATTCGGATTGTATATATGGAATACATTGCAAGGACTGCTATATTCTAGTATTTTTATTATTGCATCAGCACATAAATCAACTGGAGTAAACTCAAGAGCATGCTTTAAAGTTTCTTTTGGGAAAGCTCCAATTTCAATAAATGATTTCAGTCTTCTAACAAAAGCATTGTCTTTAATATTTTTTTGGAACATTCCATCAGAATATCTATTAGTGATATTACCAATTCTAACAATTTGGACATCTAATCCATCTTCAATAGCTTCTAAAACTGAAATTTCAGCTTTGTATTTAGTTGTACTGTAAATGCCTTTAATACTTTGACCAACATATAAATCATGTTCAGTAAATAATTTCGAACCTTCTTCTTCAGGAGTAGTCGTAAGTTCCTCTTTTTCTCCAAAACCAGATATACTAATAGTCGAAGCATGAATTAATCTCTTATTATTCTTCTTACACAAGTCTACTATATATTGAGTACCTTTTACATTAATATCTTCAAATTCTTTCTTTAATCCAAAATGCTTAACAATAGCACCAGAGTTGATAACAACATCAACATTAGACACAACTTCATTATAATCACTTTCAGATAAGCCTAAATTTTCTTTTACCAAGTCTCCTGCAACAACTTTTATTCTATCTTTACAATTATTATAGAAATCTTCTCCAAAATAGAAATTTAGATAACTGATAATTCTATCTTCTGGAGACATATTGCTCTTTGGTCTGATTAAACAATAAGCTGTACCTGATTCGTGTATTAAGAACGAATGTAGTATGTGAGCACCTAAATATCCAGTGCTTCCTATTATAAGGGCATTTCTAAAACTATACTTTTCAATTTTATCCAAGTTGTCAATAGAGTTTGCTTTTAAAAGATTATTGATTTTAGAATAATCATAATTTGCCATAAAATGTTCTTCAGGGCTTGGCAATTTCTTTGATAATTGTCTAATAGTAGGAAAGTTAAATATATCTGCATACTCAAATTCCAAGCCATATTTCAAAGCCTCTATTTGCATATTAATTGCAAGGATAGAATCTCCACCAATATCAAAGAAATTATCATCAACAGAAATCTTATCTGTTTTAAGGATATTCTTCCAAATTTCTAATAATTTCTCTTCGTTTGAATTAAGAGATCTAATGTCAACAGTTGCAGAAGCAAATTTGTTTACAACAGGAAGAGGAAGAGCTTTTCTATCAACCTTTCTATTAATGGTATAAGGCATTTTATCAAGCTTTATAATATAAGTAGGCACCATGTAAGGAGGCAAGAACTTTCTCAAATTTTCCTTAACTATATTCTCAGCTAAGTTATTATCTGCTACGTAGTAACCACATAAAGATTCTTTACCATCAAGAGAAACTTTATTAACTATTGCAGAAGTAACTCCTGGCATTTTTAACATCTCATCTTCTATTTCACCAAGCTCAATACGAAGTCCTCTTAACTTTACTTGATTATCTATTCTGCCTAAACACTGAACTTTACCATCAAATGTCCAACGGCCAATATCACCAGATTTATATATCTTTCCAGAACCAAAAGGATTTTTTAGAAATCTTTCGGCAGTCAATTCTGCTTTACCAATGTAGCCATCTCCTACTTGTATTCCTCCTATATATATTTCACCTATTACACCAATAGGCACCTGTTTCATATTTTTATCTAATATATAAATTTGTGTATTCAATATAGGTGGACCAATTGTAATTTCCTTTTCTCCATTTAGGTTTTGAACATTTGAAAGTATAGTAATCTCACTAGGACCATATATGTTATATATAGTTATGTCATCTGCTAATGCTCTTAGGTCTTGAACAAATTTTTCTGGCAAAGGCTCTCCACCAAAAACCATGTTTTTAACTCTTGCAAGAGCAGTATCAGGTTCTCTATTATCATAGTTTATTTTCATTAAACTTGGGGTAACAGTCATTACATCAACATTGTATTTTTTTATTAATGCATCTAAAAGTTTTGGATTTCTGTGCTCTGCATTATTAGCCATAACAACTTTCAAACCATGTGTTAAAGAAACGATAATTTCATAAACAAATATATCAAAAGGTGTAGAAGTTACAGAAGCAATAGCATGCTTGTTGCCTTCTTTTAAATAATCTAATACTTTTGTCATAGCCTGTACCATATTAGACATTCCTATTTGATTTAGCATTACACCTTTTGGTGTTCCTGTAGAACCGGAAGTATATATAATGTATGATAAGTCTGTTTCTTTAACAGAAACATTTGGATTAGAAGTGTGTTTACCATAGATTTCGGTATTATCTAAGTCTATTTCTATAGAATTTTTAATTTGCGCAACTTTTTCACGCAGTTCTTTCTGAGTTAAAACACGTTCTATCTTACTGTCGTTAATATAATATTCGGTTCTGTCAATAGGGTAGGTAGGATCTACGTTTAAAAATGCAGCTCCAGCTTTTAATATTCCTAGCATACAAACAATAGTCTCTAAAGAGCGATTAGTCATTATTGCAATAATGTCATTAGGTTTTACACCTTTAGATATTAGATAATGTGCTAAACTATTTGCTCTTTCATTAAGTTCCTTATAAGTTAAAAATTTATCATCACAGATAACGGCTACATCATTAGCATGCAATACAGCTTGCTCTTCAAAAATTTTAGAAACAGGAGCTCTGTTAATTTTACCATAAGTATTATTAAATTTATCTAATAACTTTTGCTCATCATTAGTTATAATATTAACATTTTGAACATCATCATTAAATCCTTCTATTATTTGTTTTAGAACAAATAGATAATGTTTTAAGAAACTTGTCATAGTATTTTCTTTAAATAAATCACTTCTATATTCAAGATTTATTTGATTAGACTTAGGTGCAATTTCTAATGTAATAGCAAATTTTGCAGTATTAGTTACAGTTGGAAGTATTTCAGCTTTGTTGTTAGTCAAAGTAGATGTATCTTCCTGGTTTTGATAAGTTAAAACTACATCAAACAAAGGATTTCTCGAATGATCAACAGTAACTTGCAAGTCTTTAACAAGCATATCGTAAGGATAAATCTGATGATCTAAGGCACCAGTAACAGTATTGTTTACAAAAGTAATTAAATCTGAAACTGATTGAGTTTCTAATATTTTTGTTCTCAAAGCAATGTTATTAACAAACATGCCAATAATATTTTGTAAGCATTCAATACTTCTGTTGGCAACAGGACTTCCGATAACTATATCTGTTTGTCCAGTATATTTATAAAGAGTAACAAATAAAGCTGTTAAAAATACAGAATAAGTTGATACGTGCTGTTCTTTTGCAAAAGTTGAAACTTCGTCAATTATAGACTGCTCAAGATGATTATAAAGTTTATTGCCGGTATAAGTTTGATTTGCTGGCACAGTATAATCAAAAGGCAAATTCAAAGTTTCAAAATCGAAATCCTTAAAACAATTTAACCAATACTTTTTATCATCAGAAAGCTTATCTTCATTTATTAAAGTGTTCTCCCATACAGAATAATCTGTATATTCCACTTCAAGAGGTTCAATGCTTTCACTATTATATAGCTTAAACAAGTCATTTACTAATATGTTTAGAGAAACACCATCCATAACAATATGATGAGAATCAAATAATAATAAGGTTTGTTTGTTATCTATATAATGAATTTCAGCTCTTAACAAAGGTGCTTTTTCTAAATCGAAAGGCTTAGCGAAATTGTTTACTAGCGAATCTATTTCACTGCTTGTATTGTTAAATGTTTCGACCGCAAAATCAACATTGTCTAAAATTTTCTGTTTTATTTCCGTATCATCAATAATAAAAGTTGTTCTAAATGAGCTTTGACTTTTTATGATTTGCTTAAATGCTCGTTCTATTCTGTCTCTATCCAAAATAGAGTGTACTATTATAGCACCCGGAGTATTGTACAATATGCTATTTTCTCCCGACATTTTTTGAGAGTAATAAATTCTTCGTTGAGCAGAAGATAGAGGATATATGTTATCCTTGCTTTGCTCATGAACAATTGAACTATGAACGTAGACACATGAAGAGTTATCCTTTACTAGCATGCAAATTGCCTCTACATTACTAGCACTGATTATATCTCTTACAGTGATGTTGGTATTAAAGTGCTGATTCAATAAGGTTGAAAATTTAATTGCAGATAAAGAATCTCCACCAAGCTCAAAAAATGAGTCATACAAATTAACAGGGGAGTTATCTAAACAAAGAGATTTGTTTAGGATAAGCTCGACTTGTTTTTCAATTTCGTCTTTTGCAAAATATTTATCAGTAGATGAAGCACTAGAATAATACTCAAGTAGTTTTTTCGAGTCCAATTTTCCGTTATAGTTGATAGGAATTTTTTCAATAGAAATTATTTTAGTAGGAACCATATAATAAGGCAATTTTGTTTTTATATAATTTCTAACATCTTCTAAAGGTATAGTATTTTTACAAACTACAAAGGATAAGATCTTGTTTTTGTCAACAATAGAAACACTTTCAACAATGTCAGGAAATTCTAATAAAACTGAGTTGATTTCATCTAATTCAATTCGGTATCCATTAATTTTTACCTGCTTATCTCTTCTGCCTACATATTGAAGGTCCCCATTAGGGAGCATATATCCTAAATCTCCTGTTTTATAAACAGTATCATTTATTGAAGGAATATATATGAATTTTTCGGCAGTTTTAGCTTCTAAATTTATGTATCCTTTTGAAAGGCAATCGCCCGCAACACAAATTTCTCCAATAGTGCATTTTGGTTGAATCATGTTATTAGAACTTAAAATGTAAGCTCGACAATTAGGCATTGGACGGCCTATTGGTATTATAAAAGAAGTATCAGAATTTTCTGAAATATACATCTTAGATATGCAACATATCGTGGCTTCGGTAGGACCATATCCATTATGAATTTGCATATCAGGATTTAGAGATAGGTATTTATTTAAAGTTGTATTATAAATACTTTGTACGCCAACTAAAAGCTTAGCAAGTCCGTGATAGTCTCGTAAGGCCAAGATATTATATACAGCTTCTAATAAATTAGGAGGTATAAATGAAAAAGTTATACCATTTTTAGAAATATAATCTCCAAGCAATTCGGCATTAAATATACTATCATCAGCTAATAAGTGTAATGAAGCACCAAATAGAAGAGGAATAAATATCTCCTGCATACTTGCGTCAAAAGCAACGTTGGCAATACTTAATGCTACATCATTGTGACAAATAGAGTTATTAAAACGATTTTGAATACCATATACATGATTTATTAGAGATTTGTTAGAAACTCCGACTGCTTTAGGTTGTCCTGTAGAGCCAGAGGTGAAAATGACATATGCTAAATTATCACTTGACGTTTCTATGTTTAAATTTTCGGTAGACATAGATATATCGAGGTTCTCTATATTAAAAACATTATATGTTGAACTTATATTGTTACTATAATTTTTATGAGATATAACAAGAGGTGCATTTATATCCTGTAACATATAATTTATTCTATCAACTGGATATTGAGTGGATATAGGAACAGCCACGTTCTTACTCTTTAAGACTCCTAAAAGAGTAACAATATAATCTATAGATTTGTTCATATATATTGCAACGAAAGAATCTACTATTGAATTTGAAGATAGGTAATTTGCTAACTGATTTGATTTTTCGTTAAGTGCTCTGTATGAAAGAGTTTGGTTTTCAAAAACTACGGCAACAGAATCCGGATTTTTAGAAACTTGTTCCTCAAACAAACTAATCAAAGTCTTGTCCATAGGATAATCCATTGTAGTATTATTAAAATCATTCAAAATCTGTTTTTCCTCTTCTGGAGTTACAATTTCTATAGCGGAAACATTAATCTCGTTATTTGATAATACTTGATGAATCATGTTTTCAATACGATTATGTATATTATTAATGTCATTTACATCATATTTTGATGTTTTGTAATCATAAAAAACATTTAAGCCAGTAGAGTTGTAATCCACCATATGAATTTGCAAATCATCAGCACAAGTACCATTAAATACCCAATGAGAATCACAATCAATCTCATCATTTACAGTATTTGTAATCTGATAAGATAAAACAACATTATATAAATTTGGAATACTAGAATCTAATTTTCTTAAATCTTCTAGTATGTTTTGATATGGGTATCTTTGGTGTCTTAACATAGATAGGCAACTTCTAGCCATAGATTTACTAAAATCTACGAAAGAAGAGTCGTTTAAAATATTTACGCGCAAAGGAACAGTACTAATGAACATACCATTAGTGTTCTTATCCGCAAAATCTAATCTATTTAAAATTGGCGTACCAATAACAAAATCATCTAAATTTGATACTCTACCAATATAAATCGAAAAAATCGACATGAAAAAATTATATATTGAAATTCTATTATTCTTACAAAATTCAGAAACTTTGTCCATAACTTGCTTAGAAATAGCAAACTTTTGCCTTTTAGCAGTACAAGAAACTTGATTAGAAGATTCTGCTGAAAAGCATGGAATTGTAGCAAGTTCAGGTACAGTATTAAAAACCTCAGCCCAATATTTTTTATCTTTTTCAAAACGAGGGCTATTTAAATACTCTTGTTCTTTTTTTATATAATTAATATATGAATATTCTACATCATCAGATTTAGTATTTTTTATCAAGTTGGTATATTCCTGAACAATTTCCTTGCAAAATAGGCCAACTGTCCAAGAGTCCGAAATAATATGATGCATAACAGAGATAACGCCACCAGTGCCGTCTGGTAATCTAAAAATTTTGACACAAAATAAATTAGAATTCTCCATAGAGAAAGTAGTTTGACACATTTTTTCTTCAATTAATAATAGCTCAGCCATGTCGTTTAAATCAATAATTTCGACGAAATAGTTTTCTAAACTAACAAAAATTTGCTTGATATTATTACCGTCTTTAGTAAGTTTTATATGGAAGTTATCATGTGCCAAAATAACATTAGACACAGCTTTAGAAAGTGCAGAAAAATCCAATTGCGTTTTTAAATGCACTGTACCGCCAATATTGTTGACAGATGTTCCTTTGTAATATTGTTCTGTATTCCATATATTCTTCTGAGGATTTGTTAAGTTATAGAATTTTTTCCCCATAATAAACTTTCCCCCCATTGTTAAATTTTTCTCTATTGTATAATAACCAAGGCAAAAAAGCAACACTTTCAACGTGAAAAGTCAAAAAAAGTGCATATTCGACACGAAACGACAAAATATAAACACAATTTTGACAAATTAATTATACTAAGCAAATTATATATTAAACACATAAAAAAATCAACAAAATAGCGTTATATATTATAAAAAACTTAATTTTAAAAGTGAAATATCAAGGAAAAACAAAAAACAAAAAAACAAAAAACAAAAAAATGTATTGAAAAAAATGTAACAATTTGGTAAAATATAAAGTATAAAGTATAGGAGGAGGTTAATACATGGAAGAAGAAAAAAATGAAGATTTGGCAAAAAAATACGAAGAAACACTTGTAGAAACATTAAAAAAATATTTACATGTTAACAAAAAAGTAAATGAAATTTTAAACGAAGAAGAAGGAGGGGATAATAATGAGTAACGAATTACCAAAAAAACCTAATGCGCTTCAGAAGTTAATGGCTAGATTTAGAAATGCAGCTAAAGGTTTTCGAGGAGGATATGCAGATGAAATTAGTTCTTTAAGAAGAAAAGTAGATTCTTATGAGCAAGAAGAACAAAAGGTTCTAGAAATGAGACAAAAAGCGGAGGCGCAAGCACATGAGTTAAGCAAATGGGAAATAGCAATTAGAGAGAAAGATTATAATGTTAAGGACAATGAAAGGGCAAATAAAAGGCGTGCGGAAGAGCTATCAGATTATAGTAATGCTCTAAATGAAAGAGCGAGAAATATTGAAAAAAGAGCAACAGAAATAGCACATGGATTGCTAGCTGAGTATAAAAAAGATTTAAGCCAAAGAGAAGAAGCTTTAAGCGATAAAGAAGATGCAGTAAGCAATAGAGAAGATGCAGTAAGCAATAGAGAAGATGCAGTAAGCAATAGAGAAGCTAGAGTAGATGGATTGGAAGGACTACTTAGAGATGATAGAATCCTGCCAGAAAATGAAGACCCAAAAGAAACGGCTACTAGGCTTGTTTTTATAAGTCGTATGCAAGACATACAAAGGCAACTTGATGATTTGAATTCAATTTGTTCAGAGCTTAATGGTGTGTCGGATGAAAAAGTGGCTGAAAGTTTAAAAAGAAGTAGGAACAAAATTTTCGGTAGCTTCTTAGCTGTGATTGGAATGGATGAGATGACTAAGCGGACCAAATGAAGTTACAATTGTAAAAAGTGGAAAAGGTGAAATAACTCAAGCAGAATTAATTAAACAATTAATTGATGCTAGAGCAAGAACTTCACCTTATGATTGGGGAAGGTATAAAAACATTTATCACTTAAAAGATGGAACAGTAAGAACGGCAATGAATGTTGAAATCAATAATATGTTGAAGGAATTTGATAGGCTGGGGTTGCCTATACCTGCTAGGTTACAAGATGCCTTAAAAGATAGAAATTATTCAGACTATGGTATCGAAACTGCGGCGGACAAACTAATACAAGAATTGAGTATTTCAAAAAAGGAAGAAATTAATACGATAACTAATGGTGACCCAAGTGTTGGTAAAATGGCGAATGATTTTATCGATGATGAAAGTTTGGACGATGAAAGTTTGGACGATGAAAGATAAAAGATGGTTGTAGATATTTAACATAAAAACAGAAGAGTAAAAAATGCTCTTCTGTTTATCATTTAAGGGAGGCTTGCCTTCTATAAATTATCTTCCATATAATTTGTAAGGGAATGCTTATAACGAATGTTGTAGGGGCGATTTTAATCGCCCGCCATAAATTCCTTAGAAATGGTTGATTTTTTCGAAAATTGTTGTAAAATGTAATAATAGACAATAAAGAAAGTAGGTAAAAAAATGCTAAAAAAAGCATACAAACATTTTTTGACAGTAACAAAACATAAATATTATGTTTTTAGGTTAAGCATAAAAGCGGGAATTCCAGTAAGAGGATTTCTACATGATTTTTCCAAATATTCTTTTACAGAATTTTGGGAATCGGCTAAGTATTATACAGATGGTAAAAGCAGTCCAATAACAAATTGCAAAAGAAAACGCGGATACTCAAAAGCATGGTTACATCACAAAGGAAGAAATAAACATCATCACGAATACTGGTATGACTATGAAACTACAGATGAAGTGCCTGTTATACCATATAAATATACAGTAGAAATGATATGTGACCAATTGGCAGCAGGAATAACATATAATGGAAAAAATTGGAGAAAAGATACACAACTAAAATATTGGAGAAATGTAGAAAACAGAAGAAAGATAAATCCAAGAATTGCTAATATGCTTGATGAAGTATATGTACAGGTAAGCAAACAAGGAATAGACAAAGTGATAAATAAAAAGAATTTAAAAGAATTATATAAAAAATATTGTGAATAAAATAAAAACCTATGCATACGTAAATAATACATAGGTTTTTTATATGAGCAAATTATTTAAAATATTTAATTCCTGTTTTAATAGCATTGTTATTCATAATAATTTCGCCATTTTCAAGCAATTTACAAATAAAAAGACTTGAATTGCTAATAAATTTTGCAAATTCAATAATAGCAGAATTGAATTTGGCAATATTAGAATATTTAAGATTAATATTATCAAAAACGATGTAGTAATCTTCTTTGTACAAATATAGTAAAATATTTTTTGCAACCTTGTAACTTAAAGAAAGATTGTGATTTTTTAAGTATTTAACAAAATTACAATAATCATCAAAGCTAGCAAATTTATAAATAGCATATTTTGAATCTATTTTAGTATTTTTTCTTTTTACAGATACTTTTTTATGTAGGTTTTTGGAATCGGGTACAACCCTTGTAACAGTAACAATAAACTCCCCATTTGCCATAGCTAAAGCCTCTATACGTACAGGATAATCTTTAAATTCAAAACCAATTTCTTCTTCTGCTTCTTCTAGAATATCCAAAAATAAATCTTGTTTTTCTAAAGGGTTAGACATAAAAGAATGAAAATCAATATTTTTATCTTTTAAATCTTGAGAAGTTAGGGTAATTTTAATTTTATTTTCACTAAGTTTTTCAAACTTCATTATACAGCCTCCAAACATCACTACTACATATAATATTATAAATCCATATAATTGTTACAATTTTTACTATAACACAAAACAATCTAAAAAGGAATAGTAAATACAAAAAATATTGGTAAATGCAAATTCGACATTTGCATTTAATAAATTTGCCGTAACTATATGATACATCATTAATAATTATTAAAATAATTATAGCACATATATAAATAAAATTAAATGATAAAAAAATGGAAAAAAAGTTACGCTACATTTCTTTTAAAAATTTTTTTAATAGAAATGTTAAAAAGTAAGGATATATTCCGGCAAATTTGAGTATATGGCTTATCACAAAATTCCAATGTTTTCAATACAAAAAATCACAAAATTCCAGACAAAATTAAACAAAAAATCACATTTTTCAAATATATAACTCATATTAATTCCTGGGGTTATTACATAAAAAATGTGATTTTTTATATAGCTTCTTGAAAATCTCGACATATTTGCCTTCTTAAAACAAATAATTTATAGAAAGAAATAACATGATATGAATTATGAAAAACCATATTTGCGTAGGGATAGGAGTTAAAAAGCATAAATGTGTAACATTGCTGAAACAAAAATGTTAATAAAAAGAAATAAATGTCTAAAAATGAAATGGTGCATAAAGTTTCCGTAAAGAATTAGTATAAATGAGCCTAAAAAAGCAAAGTTGATAAATTTTTTTGACAAAGGTAAAATGAAGTAAAGAAAAGATAGTGGAAAGTAATTTATGAAAAATGTAGGGGCGATTTTAATCGCCCGCACTTTGAAGTAATTACTAAAAAATAACATTGAAAAGTTAAAAATATAAAAGAAAAAAGGGGAAATGTGATATGTACAAAAGAAATAAAGTATGTATATACATGTTTATAGTAGTAATGGTGTTACAAATTATGATACCAGCACTAAGTGTTATTTTAGAAACAAGTTATACATTAACATCAGAAGCAGCAGACGATATTATTGCGACTTGGGATGATGTTGGAAAGAAAAACTATGAAGTAAAAGCAGAACTGAATAAAAAAGGAGAGCTAAAACTTACAACAGAGAGAAATAGCGGTTGTATAAAAGACGACGGCATTTCATGGATTTATAAGGGTAAAGATTATAGAAATGAAATTAAAAAAGTAATTATAGGCAATAGAATTAAATATATAGGAAGGTTGGCATTTTCTGAGTGTAAAGAGCTGAAAAGTGTTGTGAAGGGAAAGAATGTTGATCAAATTGCTACAAGTGCATTTGTGTACTGCGATAAATTGGAGTCGATTTCTACTAAAGCAAGATATATAGACAACCGTGCATTTTGGGGCTGCAGAAGTCTTACAGTAGAGATTCCATATGATGTAATAAGCATAGGCTCAAATGCTTTCGAAGACGTTAATAAGGTGCAAGGAACAAAGGCAACAAACCATAAATTAGTATTGGGCAACAACCTAAAAAAATTGGGGGAAAACGCATTTAATGTTAAAAATCTTAAAAGTGTGATTGTTATATCAGAAGAGTTTGAAGGTAACACTTCACGAAATCTATTTCCAAAAGAAACGCAAGTATATTGTAAATTAAATAGTAATGTTTGGAAAAATAGAAATGATAATAAAGCTAGTTTTACAAAAATCGAGTTAACTAGTACTCCTAAAGAAAACTATAAAAAGGGAGAAAGATTGCAATTGAAAAATGAAACTCTAAGAATTTTTTTCTCAGATGGAGAATCACAAAAATTAAATTTCAATCAAAACTTAATGTGGTCAAATCCAACTAATAATACGGTACTAAATTATCCAGGCAAGAAGACGGTGAAAATTTGTATAGGCGCGCAAGAAGACAGTAGTGTAAAAGCTACTTTTGATATATTTGTATCAGAGAAAGTGGAAAGTATTGATATAACTGTTAATAAAAAAGAATATAACGTTTTGGAAAAAAGAGAATCCAAGGATATAACGGTTAAGGCAAATTTTAAAAATGGATATAGAATATTAGACCCAGATGAATATAGCGTTAACCCAAATGTATTTAGTTTTAGTAGTTCAGGTGATAAGAATATAGTTGTTAAGTATAATGCAGACAAAAATATTAAAAAAAGTTATAAGGTGACGGTAAAAGATTTCACTACGGAAATCACAAAATTTCCACAGAAATCTTATAAAAAGGGTGATGCCTTAAATTTAGATGGGTTAGAGTGCAAGCTACAATATGAAGATGGAAGCTTTACGAATTGGTACGAATCTGAAAACATAAAATGCTACTTGAGCGGAAAAGAAATAAAACAAGGAGATAAATTAAACAAAACTGGAACTCATAAAATAACTGTAAAAACAAATGATGACAGAAATATTAAATTAGGAACATTTAATATTGATGTTGCACCAACACAAGGTGAGATAGATTATATTGAAATATTAGGTAAACCAGGAAAGGACTATAAAGTAGACTACATAGTGGGCGAAAAATTACTTAATGACTTTAAAATTAGAGTATATTATAAAGATAAATCTTATATAGATACCAATAATTATAAAACTGTTCCAGTAAAAGGGAAAAAATTAGAAAGTGCAGAAACAAATAAAAAAATAGAAGTTATATATAATAACAAGTATAAAACACATTATAATATAAATGTTGCTCAAAAACAGGTAACAAAAATAGAACCAGCAGGAAATTACACTTTGCTTTATACAGTAGGTGATACATTAAACTTAGAAGGCTTGAAATTGAAGGTATCATATAACAACGGTTCATCAGATATAATAGATAGAACAAACTTTGAAACTAATCCACCAGATAGAAATACAGTGTTGAATGAATGGGGATATAAAAGGATAAATATATTATATGGAGGAAAGCAAACATATATATATATAGCTGTAAAAGAAAGAACACTAATTAGAATAGCATCAACAAATTTAGGGAAAAGCGACTATATAGAAGGAGAAAACTTTGAAGCAGGAGAATTATTCCACGTAGTTGCTGTGTATGATAATAATTCAATGGAAGAGGTATTTAACTATACAGTAGTAGATGGAGATAATTTGAAATTGGGTCAAAAAACGGTAACTATTAGTTATGAAGAAAATGGCAAAACGGTAACAACTACAACTCCTATAACTGTGACTCCAAAACAATTAGAAAAAATAGAAATAACAAGAGAACCAAATAAAACTACATACATACAAGGGCAAAATTTTGATTCGACAGGAATGCAAGTAACAGCAACATATAATAGTGGTAAAACAGCAATAATTAATAACTACTCTGTACCAAATGGACAAAATCTAACGGTTGGGATGACTTCTGTTAAAATAGTATATACAGAAAATGGGGTAAGCAAAGAAGTAGAGCAACCAATAACAGTAACATTAAAGCAACCTATTAATATTAGAGTAAAAGAAAATGTAAAGAAGGTTTATATAGTAGGCGAAAAAGTTGACAAAACAAATATGTGTGTAGAGATAGAATATGATGATGGATCAATAGAGCAAGTAACAAATTATGAAGTCGATACAGAAACTTCATTAAGTAGAGCGGATAAAACTAGAACAATTACATACAAAGAAGGAGATATAACATTAGAAAAGGAAATAGATGTACCTGTATTGTCAGCCGAAATTCAGGAAATTAGTATAAAGCAATATCCAGATGATGTGAATTATGTTGTAGGTCAAAAATTCTTTTCAAATGGATTAATATTACTAGTAAAATATGCAGATGAAACAGAAGAAGAAATAACAGAAGACTTTACATTAGATTTGCCAGATGGAAGTGTATTAACAAAAGTAGAAACAAAAACAGTAAAAGTAAACTACATGGGACAAGAGGTAAAATTTGATATTAATGTAAAAGAAAATGATGATATACAAGCATTAACAATAATGGATGGTTCTATTGAGACAAATTATGAAATTGGCGAAAAATTGGATTTAAGAGGATTAGTGCTAATATCAGAAGGTTCAAACAATGACATAAAAGTTATTTGGGGGAATTACGAATGTGAGCCAGCAGAAGGAACAGAACTAAATACCAAAGGACAACAAACAATAACTATTAAATATGCAGGTAAAAGTGCCGTTCTAAACATAAATGTTGGAGAACACCAAGTTGAAGAAATAGAAATAGAGAATTTACCAAAAACTAAATATGTAGTGGGACAAGCATTAGATTTAACTGGATTAAAATTAAAAGTTATGTATAATAATGGAACAGAAGAAATTGTAGAAACAGGATATACATCAAGTATAGAAAATGGAACAATATTTAACAATGTGGAAAATAAAACCATAGAAATAACATACGAAGAAAAAACAACAAGTTTTGATATTGATGTAGTAAAAAAACAAGTTGAAAAATTAAAGGGAATATCTGCACCTACAAAAACTAAGTATAAAGTTGGAGAGGCACTAGACTTATCAGGAGTTAAATTTAAGGCAATATATAATGACGGAGAAGAAAAAGAAATAGAAACTGGATATACAAGCAGTATACCAAACGGTACAATTTTAGACACGATAGGATATAACCCTATAATATTAGAATATGAAGGTAAAACAATAACTGCATTGGTATTTGTAGGAGAAATAGCAATAGAAAGCATAAGCATAAACACAGAGCCAGATAAGGTTGTCTACCAAGTAGGAGAGCAATTAGACCTAACAGGATTATCTATAAAAGCAAAATATGAAAACGGAGAAGAAAATATAATTAAAAGTGGCTTTGAAACTACACCAGAAGATGGAGAAGAACTAAACATAAAAGGACAAAAAGAAGTAACAGTAAAATTAGGTGAAAAAACGGCAACATTTAATGTAGATGTACAAGGTAAAAAAGATGCACCAACATTGACAGAAATAAAAATAGCAAAAGCACCAGATAAAACAAAATATAAAGTTGGAGAAAACTTTGACAAAACAGGAATGGTGGTAAAAGCAATCTACAGTGATGGAAACAGTAAAGAAGTAACAGATTATATATGTATGCCAGAAGAACAATTAGAGAAAGAAACAACAGAAATTACAATAATTTACACAGAAGATACAATAACTAAATATGCTAAACAAAAAATAGAAGTTGTAGAAGACGGTGGCGGAGACAATCAAGGAGACAATAACAACAACAATGACAACAATAATAATGATAATGACAACAGTGGAAATAATAATAATGGAAATAATAGTAATAATAACAATAATAATAACAATAATAATAACAATAATAATAACAACAGCAACAACGGTAATAACAATAATAGCAATAACAATAATAATACCAACGACGGAAAAAATGAAGATAAAGTGGACGGAAAAATACCACAAACAGGTGAAAATAGCATTATGCTAATTGCCGGAGCAATTTTAACTGTAATATCAGTTATTATATACATAAAAATTAAAAAATTTGAAATATAAATATATTCTAAAACACGGCATATGCTACAAACAGCATATGCCGTTAAAAGTGCAATTTTTTTTCCTATACATATTGAAAAAAAAGCATATTGCATATATAATACAGTAGAACAAAAGAAAAGTGGGAGGGAGAAAAATGGCAACCAAGAATAAAAGTGTATTAATATTGTTATTGTTCATATTATGCGGATTGGTAGTAGGTGGATTCCTAGGAGAGCTTGCTTCAAAAGTTGACTTCTTGTGGTGGGTGTCATATGGCGAAGAATTTGGAATTTCATCACCTGTAACAATAGACTTAAGTATTATAAAACTTACAATAGGATTTATGTTTAAAATAAATATTTCATCTATTATTGGGCTAATATTAGCAATATTTATATATAGAAAAGTTTAATTTATTCTAAAGAATTTTACGGGGGAAGAAAGGATAGAAATATGAATATCAAAGAAATCCCCCAATCAGAAAGACCTTATGAAAAATTGGAGATGTATGGTGCACAAGCACTTTCAAATGCAGAATTATTGGCAATAATAATCAAAAGTGGAACAAAGGAAGAAAGTAGCATAGTGCTAGCACAAAAAATACTATCTATGCAAAAAAATACACAAGACAGTTTGAGATTTTTACAAGACATATCTATAAAAGAATTTATGAGTATAAAGGGAATTGGTAAAGTAAAGGCAATACAGCTATTAGCAGTGTGTGAATTAACTAAAAGAATATCAAGACCAATTAATAACTTTAATATACAAATAAAATCTCCCCAAGATGTAGCAAATTTACTAATAAATGAATTGAAATATGAAAAAAGAGAAATAGTAAAGGTACTAATGCTAAATTCTAAAAATAATGTTTTAAAAATACAAGATGTGGCATATGGTGGTACAAGCTTTGCTATTTTTGAAATAAAAGATGTGTTAAAAGAGGCAATAAAAATAGGTGCACCTAAAATAATTTTAGTACATAATCATCCAAGCGGAGACCCAACACCAAGCGATGAGGATATAGAACTTACTAAAAGGCTGATTCAAGTAACAAAAATGCTAGAAATAGAAATGATAGACCATGTAGTATTAGGAGATGGAAAATATAAAAGTATAGTTTCTATGCTTACTAATGGTAAAATTGGATAAAATTATTTAAGAGTCAACTTTTAATACACGAAAGGAAGAATATAAAATATGAAATTTTTTAATTTTGTTTCAAAAGATATAGGTATTGATTTAGGAACGGCAAACATTTTAGTTACCTTAAAGGGAAAAGGCATAATACTTAAAGAACCATCAGTGGTAGCAATAGATAGAAAAACAGGGGCGATACTAGCAACAGGACATGAAGCTAAAGAAATGCTACGGAAGAACACCAGGAGATATAAAAGCTGTTAGACCAATGAAAGATGGAGTAATAGCAGATTTTACAGCTACTCAATTAATGCTAAAAAATATAATGCAAAAAATAGTACAAAGACATAACTTGGGCAAACCAAGAGTTGTAGTAGGAGTACCATCTGGAATTACAGAAGTTGAAGAAAGAGCAGTGGAGGAATCTGTATTACAAGCAGGTGCTAAAGAAGTCTATTTAATAGAAGAACCAATGGCAGCTGCAATAGGAGCAAACTTAGATGTAGCAGAACCAAGTGGAAGTATAATAGTAGATATAGGCGGAGGAACTACAGAAGTGGCTGTTATTTCTTTAGGTGGCATTGTTGTAAGCAATTCGCTAAGAGTAGCGGGAGATGAACTTGATGAAGATATAGTAAATTATATAAAAAAAGAAATGAACTTAGCCATAGGAAGTACTACGGCGGAGCAAATAAAAATAGAAATAGGATGTGCTATGCCACTTATGTCTGAAACAAGTATGCAAGTAAGTGGAAGAGATCTAGGAACTGGATTACCAGAAACAGTAACAGTAACATCTACACAAATACAGGAAGCAATGCAAGATTCAATAGAAAAAATAATAGATATAGTAAAGCAAACATTAGAAAAAACACCACCAGAATTAGCATCTGATATAATGGAAAAAGGAATAGTGCTAGCTGGCGGTGGAGCACTTATCAAAAATTTTGATAAATTATTATCAATAAGAACAGAAATGCCAGTATATGTCACAGAAGACCCATTAGACTGCGTAGTTAAAGGAACTGGAAAAACAATAGACGATTTAGAAAGACTAAAATCAGTTTTAATAAACTCTAGAAGGAAAAGATAACATAACCGGAGGAGAACATGTATAAAAATAAAAAAGGCGGAATAGTAGGTATAATAATAACAATTATTATATTAATAATTATAGTTTTATTAACAAATGTGGAAACAAATAAGGTATCAGGGCTAGAAAAAGCCTTTGATACTATTGTTATGCCAATACAAAATAGCCTTGTATATTTAAAAAATAAAATTAAAGGAAATGATAGTTTTTTTCAAAATATAGATAAGCTAAAAGCTGAAAATAATGACCTAAAACAAAAAAATAGCGAGTTAGAGCAAAAATTAAGAGAATATGAAATTATTAAATCAGAAAATGAAACATTAAAAGAATATATGAACTTAAAAGAAAAATATAGTGACTATGAAAGTATACCAGGATATGTAATAAATAAAGAAATAAGTAATTTTGGAAATACTCTAATAATAAATGTAGGACAAAAAGATGGAATAGAGCCAAACATGACGGTTATTTCCGACAAAGGTTTAGTTGGATATATTATATCTACAACTAACAACACCTCTAAGGTACAAACAATAATAGATACAGCAACAGCGGTAAGTGCAACAATAAGTACCTCAAGAGATAGCATTATTGTAAGAGGCACATTAGATGAAAACTATAATTTAAAGGCAACATATATACCAACAGATGCAAAATTATTGCAAGGTGATACTGTAGAAACGTCTGGAATAGGTGGAATTTATCCTAAGGGTATAAAAATAGGAAAAATAAAAGAAATAGTAAACACAAAAAATATAACAGACAGGTACGCAATAATTGAAACAGCAGTTGACTTTTCAAAATTAGAAACAGTTTTGGTAATAAAATAATAGGAGGGCTAATTGAAAAAAACATTATCAATAATACTTATATTAATAACTTTTTTTGTAATATATTTTTTGCAAATAAACTTGTTTAGTTGGTTTAATATATACGGAGTTTCTCCAAATTTGTTTATAATTTTAGTATTAATTATAGGGCTCTTTATTGGAAAAAAAGTTGGATTAGCTTTAGGAATTGTACTGGGATTATATATAGATGTTGTAAATGGAAAAATATTTGGACAAGTAGCCTTAATGCTTGGAATAGTAGGGTTACTAGGAGAATATTTAGATAAAAGTTTTTCAAAAGAAAGCAGAATTACATTAATGCTTATGGTGGCAAGTACAACAATAATATATGAAGTAGGGATATATATAATAAACATTATAAAATTAAATGCAAGTATAGAGTTAGCATTATTTTTAAAAATACTAGCAATAGAAACAATATATAATACAATTATTACAATTATAATGTACCCAATAATACAGAGACTAGGAGAAAAACTAGAAAGTACGTTTAAACCGCAAACAAGAGGAATGTATTTTTAACAAGAAAGGAACAATAAATGTATAATGATGACAGAAATACTAATTTAAGATACAATTTAATAACAATTCTTGTATACATAGTTGGAATTGTTCTTATTGTTCAACTGTTTAATTTGCAAATAGTTAATGGGAAAGAATATAGAGAAACCTCAAATACAAGATTAAGCAGAGAAACTGTAATTAAAGCGGCTAGAGGTTCAATAAAAGACAGGACAGGCAACCTGTTGGTAACAACTAAAATGGGATTTAATATAGAATTGTATAAAACAAAAATTAATACAACTACATTAAACAAAACTATATTAAATACTATAAAAATTTTAGAAAACAATAATGATAAATATATAAATAATCTGCCAATATCAATAGAACCATTTAAATTTACAATAGATGATGAAGAAAGCCAAGTTAATTGGAAAAAAGAAAATGACATTAAAGAAGATGCTACACCGGAACAATGCTTTTATGAATTAAAAGAAAAATATAAAATAGAACAAGATAATATTCTAGAAGCATATAAAATAATGGTAGTAAGATATGAAATATCTAGAAATGGATATAGCAGTATAAGACCAGTAACAATAGCAAAAGATGTTAGCAGAGAGAGTGCAGTAAAATTGGGAGAACAGAGCATATATTTCCCAGGAATATCTGCTACAAACGAGCCTATGGTGTCATATCCGTCAGGAAGCTTGGCATCACACATATTAGGATATGTTGGAAATATAACGGAAACGGAATTAGATGGTAGAGAAGATACATATGGAATTAATGACGTAATTGGTAAAGTTGGAATACAATATGTGTTTGAGGAATATTTAAGAGGAAAAGATGGAATTAAGCAATTAGATATGTCTGTAGATGGAACTATTACAGATGAATATATTACACAAGAAGCGGTTGCGGGTTCTGATGTAATATTAACAATAGATGCAAATTTACAAGCAGCAACAGAAAAAGCATTAGCAAACAATATAAAGAAAATTGCAAGTGGAGGTTTTAGCAAAAGAAGTGACGCAAAAGCAGGGGCTGCAGTGGTAATGAATGTTAAAACAGGCGAAATATTAGCAATGGCAAGCTACCCAGACTATGAACCAGAATTGTTTGTAAATGGAATTAGCCAGAAAAAATTGGATGAATATAACAAAGGAGATAATATATTTAATAGAGCAATAAGTGGAGTATATGCACCAGGTTCAACATTTAAAATGATTACAGCAATAGCAGGTTTAGAAACAGGTGTAATAACACCAACAGAAAAAATAAACGATATAGGAGTTTATAAAAAAGCACACGAGCCTGCATGTTGGATATGGAATAGCTATGGAATGAGTCATGGATGGCTAAATGTTACAGAAGCAATAACACATTCATGTAACTATTTCTTTTATGAAGTAGCCGACAGGCTGGGTATTGACAATATTCGCAAATGGGCCGGAAATTTCGGTTTGCTTTCGAAAACAAACATTGAACTGTCCGGTGAAGCCAAGGGCCAGGTGGGCAATCAACAGGTGCTGTTTGACATATCAAAGGGGTTGAGCGAGCAGGAAACCAGCATGCCGTATATCGTTAACCGTTCGATAAAAAACAGTATAATTGAGTGCGCGGAGAAATCCGGAATGGAAAAACCGGCGGACGATGTGCTGGACGATGCGGCGCTGCGCATGATGATGCTTATAGATCTTACAAGAAGCGAACGGCTTGCTGCGGTAAGAAGCATATTGGTGGGAGAACTGGGATTAAAAAAATCCGTTGTGGATTACGAAACTAAATTCCATATATGCGATTATGTCGAGGAGCTTATCTGGACGCCCCTTAAAACCGTAAACTCCGGTATAGGTCAGGGTATTACCACGCTTACGCCCATAGCGGTTGCACGGTATATTTCTGCAATAGTAAACGGAGGCACGGTTTACGACGCTCACGTTGTGGACAGCGTTGTGAACGCTCGGGGAGAAACCGTATACAAAACCGAGCCCAGCGTTTACAAGCAGCTGGATATTGACCCTGCTTATTTGCTTGCGCTTAAGGAAGGCATGAACGATGTGGTTGCGGGCGAGCAGAGCACGACGGCGCAGAAATACTTTAAGAATTTCAAGTATAAAAGTGAAATGGGCGGAAAGACCGGGACGGCGCAGGTAAATACCATCGATATAGAGAACAATTCCTGGTTCGTGGCCTTTGTTCCGTACGAAAAGCCGGAGATTGCTATTTCTGTATGTATTCCCAATGGCTATGCGGGAGCTATGTCCTCCATTACCGTTAAAGCCATCGTTGAGTATTATCTTGACCTTAAATACCAGCAGGCGGCCGATGATATTCCGGCAAAGGATGCATTGAATTACTGACGGAGTGGATATACATGCTGTATCCGAAAACGAAAAGAAGAAAACAATGTTTGCTTGGGCGGGAGCGTTTTCCAAGCTGTATTAGTTGGGTGTTTTAATGAGTGTATTTGCTATTTCCGATCTGCATCTGTCGCAGGTTCATCCTAAGCCCATGGAAATATTCGGTCAGCATTGGCAGAATTATATGCGGAAAATTGAAGAATGCTGGCGCGATATGATACTGCCGGAGGATACCGTGCTTATTGCCGGCGACATCTCATGGGCTATGAAAATCGAAGACGCGGTTCCCGATCTTGAGCGCATCCGCGCCTTACCGGGTAAAAAGGTGCTGCTGCGCGGAAACCACGATTATTGGTGGGGCTCACTTACAAGAGTCCGTGCGCTTGCGGGGGATATGACGGTTATTCAAAACGATGCGGCTGCCGTTGGAGATATTGTTTATTGCGGCAGCAGAGGATGGCTGCTTCCGGGCGTAAAGGATTTTTCAAAGGAAGACAGAAAAATATTCGACCGTGAGCTTATACGCTTAAAAATGAGCCTTGATTCGGCGGTAAGAATAGCCGACGGACGAAAAATTGCGGTGCTTACGCACTTTCCGCCCCTTGACAGCCAAGGGGGGAGCGA
>OLOV01000759.1_pt1 | contig 28024 bp, 25 predicted proteins | sample 1672931 | NCBI WGS metagenome assembly OLOV01 (sample SAMEA3136738, study PRJEB25190) | human gut metagenome | biome: human gut; feature: human-associated habitat; material: faeces | place: Austria | collected 2013 | reverse complement strand
CCAAGGGCGGCGGAACAGCAGAAAAGACAGTCTCAACGACAGACCCGGATTGCGGAATGTTCGTAAAGGGCGAACATGAACGGCAGTTTGCATATGAAGCGCATACAGCCTGCGACAAGAACGGAATGGTACTGGCAGTAGAAGTAACAGCAGGCAATGTGAGCGACAGTGTGGCATGGGACGCGGTATATGACAAAGTAACACTCAGATTTGACGAAGCACAATTCATCGTAATGGACGCTGGCTATAAGACGCCATGGATAGCAAAGAAAACACTTGACGACAGCAGGGTTCCTATCTTACCGTATACTCAGTCCAAAACCGCAAAAGGACATTTCAGGCCTTGGGAGTACAAATATGATGTAGTAACAGACAGCGTGACCTGTCCTCACGGAAAGACTCTGCGGCATACTACAACTGACAGAGACGGGAAGAGAATATACCGAAGCACACCGTCTGAATGCCGTAGCTGTCCGCGGCGTGAGGAATGCGGAGCGAACAAAAAAGGTCAAAAGATGGTGCAGCGCCATATATGGTCGGAGTATCTGGACTTGGTGGAGCAGCTCCGCAAGACCGAACGCGGCAAGGCTCTGTACGCAAAGCGTAAGGAGAGCATAGAGCGCGTATTCGGGGATGCGAAAGAAAAACACGCTATGCGTTATACGCATCACAGAGGCTTGGCTCGGGTCACAAACTGGGTCACGCTTAAATTTGCATGCATGAATCTGAAAAAGTTAGCAACATGGGGCTGGAATAGCTCTGACTTTTTCTGCTTTTTTGCTCACGTTTTCAACAGTTGCGTAATTTATGCTGTTCCTGCTTAATCTTGTGCTGTGTTCTTTGACAGACTGCACGCCGCCCGTATGCTGTGCATACGGGCGGCGTCAGTATGTCCATTATATTTTCAGTCGTCCATGGAGCATATGCCCTCGGCGATAGCGACGAGCTTGTCCCCGATATCCTCCGGCAGCGTGCCGTTCTCCTCCCCGGCCGCGGCCGCGCCGCCGTCCTGGGTGTACAGCCCGCAAAGGAACTCCTGCCACTCGCAGTTTATGGCCTCGATGGCCGCGAGGTGCTGCTCGCGCAGCGTGGAAAAGCAGCTTTCCACACGCTTGACGGCGTATTCCTGCTGGCGCAGATTCTCCGCCTGTATCTCCTCGCGCCGCTTCTCCGCCCCGGCGACTATCTCCGCCGCGCGGGCGTTGGCCTTGTCCACGATCTCCCTGTATATCTGCTGCGCCGACAGCACAGCCTCGCCGATCTCCGCCTTCTGGCCGTTCAGCCGGGCAAGCTGCGCCCTCATCTGCTCGTTCTCCTCCAGCAGTGTCTGCGCCTGCGCCTGAATATCGGCAAACACGGCGTTGACCTTGTTGGCGTTATAATACTTCTTCTTGACGAGGTCGATCTGTATCCCGTCAAAATACTCCTTGTCGAGAGCCACTCAGCTCCCCCCTGTTCCTCGAAGATGGCGCAAGGGGCCGCCCGGCCCCCTGCCTTATGCATATTATAGCACTGTGCGCGTGTCACATCACGTCGCAGCGGCGTCCGTCACGGAAACCGTCGCCTGTGCGCTGGACTTCGTGATGCCGTTCGTGTCCTTGATGACGCAGCGGTACGTGCCCTCCGCGGCCTTGGTTATGCCGTTGGCCCACAGGATGGACTCATACTCGCCGTCCACCGGCGCCTTGTTCTCCAGCCGCAGGCCGTACTCCTCGTTCGACGTGGCCGCGCCCGTGAACACGATATCCGTCCAGCCGCCCGTCACTTCGTTGTACTTCTGCCATGTGAAGGACGTGTTGACGCTCAGCGAGCCCTTCGCCTTCACCGTGAACATTATCGCCGTCTTGTTCAGCGTCACCGGCCCCGTCAGACTCAGCAGATCCTTTGTGACGGTGATGGTCTGGCTGGCAAGCTGGTTGTACGCATCCTGCTGTACGTTTGCCACAGTGCTGTCCAGCCCGCTTATCCTGTCGTCTATCGCGGTGATGGAGCTTTGAAGCTGGCTTATGCCGTTCATCGTCGTCTTGGTGCTGTCGCTGATGTTCGTCTTGAGGGAGCTGACCGTCAGCAGGCATATAAAGCTGAATATCGCGCTCGCCAGGGAGATTATCGTGGACATCGGCAGATTGGGCAGCTTTATCCCGCCCTTTTTCTTCTGCGGCTGGGCATAGCTCTGCCCGTCGTCCTCGTAATAATCCTCATTCGCCGCGTCGTCATAGGCCGGGGCGCTCTGGTCGTATGCATCGTCGCCGCCGTCATAACCGGCGGGGGCGTTGTAGCCCGTCAGCGTGCTGCCGCAGTAGGGGCAGACCTCCGCGTCGGCGTCCACCACGTTTCCGCAGTATTTGCAAATCATATTGACACCTGTCTTTCTGGTTGGTTTTACAATATATTACAAATTAATATAAAGCCAATTTGTCCTATACATAATTATTATAACATTAAAATGTCATTCCCGTCAATCATACCGGCCAATTCTTTTGCTCAAAGCCCTTATTTTGCCCGACTCTACTAATAGTATACACGAAATTGCTACAATTTTCTGAAATAATTCTTGATTTTTCAAGCCATAGGCTTTAGAATCCAACTTGGCAGTTAAGGCAGAAAAAAAGAGATAATATAAAAATAGAGAAAGAGAAGGAGTAAGAGAATGAGCGAGACGAGAAAGCGGCGCTGGGGAGACCGCCGCGACGCACGCTGGGTGAAGGAGGTCACCGGCCTTCAGACCGTCATGGCCAACCTCATGCCCAACCGCGCAGACTGCGAGGTTTATCTCCACGATACCTTTGACGCGACCGAGCTTGTAAAGTTCCTTGATAAGAAGAACGCCGAGCACCCCGAGTACAAGACCACCGTGTTCCACGCGTTTCTTTTGTGCCTTGCCCGCATGGTGAAGGAGCGGCCCCTGATGAACCGCTATATCTCCGGCCGGCGCACATATGAAAGATATGACATCACTCTCAGCTTCGTGGCGAAGCGCAAATTTGCCGACGGCGCGGAGGAGTCGCTTCTTACAGTGAAGGCGAAGGATGAGGATACCCTTGACTCCGTCAGCCGCCACATTGTCGGCGACGTGCGCGAAACGCGCAGGAGCGAGCACTCCACCGGCGGCATAGACTCCGCCGTTGACGGCTTTGCGAAGCTGCCGCGCCTGCTGCTTATCATCGTGTTCCGCATAATCCGCTGGCTGGACTTCTGGGGCCTTATGCCCAAGGCGCTGACGGAGGGCGACACGAACTATTCCACCGTCCTCGTGAGCAATCTGGGCAGCATCAAATGCCCCGCCGTGTATCACCATCTCAATAACTACGGCACGAACAGCATCATGGTCACGCTGGGCACGCTGCACAAGGAAGAGATGCTCATGCCCGACGGCACGCGTCAGGTGCGCGACGTCGTCGATATCGGCGCGACGCTGGATGAGCGTATCGCCGACGGCTTCTACTTCGCGCGCAGCCTCAAGCTGATAAAATACGTTTTTGAGCACCCCGAGCTGCTCGACCGGCCTCTCAGTGAGCCGAGCGGCTTTGAGTATAAATAAGCCCTTGATATAAAGGGTTATGGTTCAAGGAGAGAATATGAGCGAAATTACTGCAAAGATACCGTGGAAGGATTACGTTGGCGAGGTTCCCCTGCATCTGGACTATTTTGACGGCTCCATGTTTGAGGCCGTGGCGAAGATCGCCGAAGCATACCCCAACAACATCGCCTTCGATTTCATGGGCAAGTCCACCACGTATAAAGAGCTCGTGCGCGAGATAGAGCGCTGCGCCAAGGCCCTCAAGACCATCGGCGTGCGCGAGAACGACAAGGTCACCATCGCCATGCCCAACTGCCCGCAGGCGATATACATGTTCTATGCCGTCAACCTCATCGGCGGCATCGCCAACATGATCCATCCCCTCTCAGCGGAGAAGGAGATCGAGTTCTACCTCAACGAGTCCGAAAGCGTCACGGCCATCACGCTGGATCAGTTCTACAACAAGTTTGAGAACATCCGCCAGAACACCAAGGTCGTCAACATCATTATCGCCAGCGTCAAGGATGCGCTTTCCCGGCCCATCCGCGCGGGCTATATGCTCACCGAGGGGCGCAAGATAAAGAAGATCCCCGCCGACGCGCCCGTTATCCGCTGGCGTGACTTCCTCAAGCTGAGCGACGCCTGCTTCTATAATTACAAGGTCGCCCGCCGTGGCGACGACCCCGCCGTCATCCTCTACTCCGGCGGCACCACCGGCACCACCAAGGGCATCGTCCTCACGAACAAGAACTTCAACGCCCTCGGCCAGCAGGTCATTGCGGCCAACCCCATGTTCCGCCCCGGCGACAGGATGCTCGCCGCGATGCCGCTGTTCCACGGCTTCGGCCTCGGCGTATGCATACACACCATGCTCTCTCAGGGCGGCCGCTGCATCCTCATACCGCGCTTCACCGCCAAGAGCTACGCCAAGCAGATCGTCAAGTACCGCTGCAACTTCATCGCCGGCGTGCCGACGCTGTACGAGGCGCTGCTGCGTCTGCCCAGCATGGACGGCGCGGATCTCAGCTGTCTCAAGGGCGTTTTCTCCGGCGGCGACTCGCTGTCTGTTGAGCTCAAGAAGAAGTTCGACAAGTTCCTTTACGACCACCACGCCACCATTCAGGTGCGCGAGGGCTACGGCACGACGGAAACGGTCACGGCCTGCTGCCTGACCCCGCCGCACATGTTCAAGGAAGGCAGCATCGGTCTGCCCTTCCCCGACACTTACATAAAGATCGTCGAGCCGGGCACGGATAAGGAAGTGCCCTACGGCGAGGAGGGCGAGATCCTGCTTGCCGGCCCCACCGTCATGAAGGAGTACATGAAGCACCCCGACGAGACCGCCCAGACCCTGCGCCGCCATGCCGACGGCCTTACATGGGTCTACACCGGCGACCTCGGCACCATGGACGAGCAGGGCTTCATCTACTTCAAGGGCCGCGCCAAACGCATGATAATCTCCTCCGGCTACAACGTCTACCCCGGCCAGATCGAGAATATCCTCGACGCGCACGAGTATGTGCAGATGAGCTGCGTCATCGGCGTTCCGGACGCGTACAAGATGCAGAAGGTCAAGGCCTTTGTCAAGCTCGCGCCGGAGGTCAAGCCCGACGACAAGACCAAGAAGGAGCTCATGGACTACTGCCGCAAGAATATCGCCAAGTACGCCATGCCCTACGATATAGAGTTCCGCGAGGATATGCCCAAGACCCTCGTCGGCAAGGTGGCCTACCGCGTGCTTGAGGAGGCGGAGCTTGCCAAGATAAAGGCCGAGGAAGAGGCCGCTGCTGCTTCCGACGCCGCGGACAAAAAGTAAATAAAGTATAACAGCACGTCTTACGCCGCCCGTTGAACTGCCGGGCGGCGTTGTTTTTATACCATCTATTGACACGCGCGGCCTTTATCGTTTATGATGGCCGTATATCGCCCCCGCCTGCGGGGCAACCGGCAATATTATGAATATAAGGAGGAATTTACATGTCCATCAGAGAGATCAGCTTCCCCTCTGCGAACGGCAGAGATACCATCAAGGCGTGGGCCTATACCCCGCTCGGCAAGCCGCGCGCCGTGCTGCAGCTCATCCACGGCTTTGGTGAGCATTCCCGCCGCTATCTGCACATGATAAGCAAGTTTCAGGCCGCGGGCTTCGTCGTCTACGCCGACGATCATATCGGCCACGGCAAGACCGGCTATGACGGCGGCACGCTGGGCGACCCTCATTCCGGCGGCTACATGACCTATTTGAAGGATGAAAAAAGCCTGCACGACATCGCCCGCGCCGACTATCCCCAGCTTCCCTACTTTGTTTTCGGCCACAGCTGGGGCTCCATGCTGGGGCGCGCCTATGCCGCGCTGTACGGCGAGGATCTGGCCGGGCTCATGCTCTGCGGCCTTGTCAGCCAGTTCAAGGGCTGTGAGCTTGAGTATGACGACCCCGGCATCCGCGCCGCTCTGGCCGCCGACCCGTACCAGCCCTCCGGCGAGTGGTTCGGCAAGGTGTTCACCGGCATGACCGACCGGATAGAAAGCCCCAACGGCCCTGCCGACTGGATCGCCGTCAACCCCGACATCGTCGCGGACCACGGCGGCGACATGTTCAACACCTTCGACACGACGCTGGAGCTTGTGTGGGATCTTGTTGAGCTCTATCATTTCATCGAGAACCCGGAGTGGGCGGCAATGGTACCGTCAGGCCTCCCTGTGTACCTCATCTCCGGCGATCAGGACCCCTGCGGCAACTACGGCGAGGGGCTTTACCACGTGGCGAACCTCCTTGCCGAAAGCGGCAACCGCGTGTCCGTCAAGGCCTACAGCGGCTATCGCCATGAGATACATAACGAGCTGGAGCTCCGCGACGAGGTCGAGGCCGGTCTCATCTCCTTCGCAGAGGGCGTGCTCGCGTAAGGGCTGTCAAATGCTCACAGGCCCGGAACTTTTGGTTCCGGGCCTGTGAGTTTTATTGGAGTGAATATAGTGATAAATTGATCCGGCGGTAAATTTATTCCGCGGTTATCACCGTGCCGGTCTCGCCGTTCAGCGCCTCCGCCGCCTTGGCAAGCGAGGTTATGACGGCGCGCCGTCCGGGATAGGCCGCGGCGAAGCGCATCGCCGCGCGCACCTTCGGCAGCATGGAGCCGGGCGCGAACTGCCCCTCGGCGCAGTATCTCTCCGCCTCGGCAAGCGTCAAGGATGAAAGCTCCTTCTGGTCAGGCTTGTTGAAGTTCAGCGCGACTCGCTCCACCTCGGTGAGGATGAGCAGCATGTCGGCGTCTATGCTCTCGGCAAGCAGCTCCGCGGCGAAGTCCTTGTCTATCACGGCGGCCACGCCCTCAAGCGCGCCGTCCTCCCGGCGCAGCACCGGTATCCCGCCCCCGCCGCAGGTTATCACGACGGCCGAGCCGATAAGCTCCTTTATGCTGTCCAGCTCGACTATCTCCGCCGGTATGGGCGAGGCCACAACGCGGCGCCAGCCGCGCCCCGCGTCCTCCTTCATGGTGTAGCCCTTCTCCGCGGCAAGCGCCTGCGCCTCCTGCTCGGAGTAAAACGGGCCGATGGGCTTTGTGGGGCTTTTGAAGCCGGGGTCGTCCGCGTCCACGACCATCTGTGTCAGCAGCGTGACCACGGGCGTATCTATCCCGCGCTCCTTCAGCGCCCGCCCCAGCGACTGCTGGAGGTGATATCCGATGTAGCCCTGACTCATCGCGCCGCACACGTCGAACGGCATCGCGGGCGTGACGTCCTTCGCCGCCTCGGAGGCGAGCAGTATGCGCCCGACCTGCGGCCCGTTTCCGTGCACCACCACCAGCTCACAGCCCATTTCGGCAAGGTCTGCCAGGCGCTCACAGGTCTCCTGCACGACGGCAAGCTGCGCCTCGGCCGTCGGCTCCGCCCTGCCGGACTGTAATGCGTTCCCGCCCAGCGCCGCAACGATTTTCATTTTATTCATTTTCCCTGACGATCCTCATAAATCCGTATTTTTTGATTTAATATGTTTTTATATGGCTATATACCCTGCTACAGCATATGCCGCCGCGCTTATCAACATTCCCAGCAGCCCGTATGGAAGCTGTGTCACAGCATGCTCCTGATTATCGATGCGCGTCATGGTGGAGGTAAACACCGTCACATCCGTATAGAAGCACACATGCGCGCCGAAGGCCGCACCCGATACTATTGCCGCAAGCGTCAAGGGCATATTGGCCCCCATGACCGCCGCAAGCGGTATGACTATCGCTGTCACGCCGACGGTCCCGCCCCAGTTTGAGCCTGTCGTGAACGTCAGAACTACGCAGGCCATGAAGGTTATCAGCGGCAGCAGTGCCGGACTCATCACCGGCGCGACGAGCGATATCACGTAGGCCGGCAGGCCGATATCGGTTATGGCCTCCTTCAGCATGTACGCCATGAACACTATTACCGACATTGAAGTCATGCTCACTATGCCCTTCATGCTTGCATCCATCATGTCGCCCCACGACACCACGCGCTGCGCAAGATAGAGCGGTATCATAACTCCCACAGCGATAATGACCGCTTTCAGCGCGTCCAGCGTGACAAGTGCGGTTATTATAAGCACAAGTATCGGAACGAGAAAGCACACAGCTCCCTGAACAAATTCCTTTTTTCCCATCTCATCCGGTATGTCGCCGCCGTCTCCGGTGTTGTAGGCGGCGCTTTCCGGGCCGTACAGCTGACCTGTCGTCTCCGCACGGATGAAAGCCTTCTTCATTGCGCCCATCGGCTTTATCAGCTGGCACGCGGCCAGAAGAGAGATTATAAGCGCCGCCCAGCCATAGAACATCAGCGGGATAGCCTTTGTATACGTGTCCATAACGGGGCCGAGACTTGTCACCTCGGCATAGCCGGAAAACAGCGACTGATAAAACACCGCCCATGTACCGAACGGGATGAGAATGCACAGCGGTGAGCCCGTGGCGTCCGTGATGTAGCTCAGCATCGCGCGCGGCAGCTTCTGCCGGTCATAGAGCTTTGTCATCATGCCGCGTATGGCGACGCTCGTATAATCGTCGAAAAACACGACCAGCCCCGCGATCCATGACAGCAGCATCGTCCTCCTAGGTGTTTTCGCAAGCCGCCCCATGGCATAAAGGAATGCTCTTTCTCCCTTTGAAATCGAGATAAGCTGAATAAAAATGCCGAATATCGCCGTAAATACGATTATCCATATAGTGTCGCTGGACGTGCCGACCCTGTATATCAGGTCGATGAACGTGTCCAGAAAGCCCGTGCCGCTTTGCAGCACGCAGCACAGCAGCACCCCGATAAGCAGTGATGAGCTCGTCTTTTTCGTCGTCACGGCTATCGCGATTATAGCTATCGGCGGGATCAGTGTAAGAATTCCCAGGCTGTCCATGTTTTCTCCTTCCCGTTCGGGCGCGGGCCGTCCTCCCGCGCCCCGTTTTCTCGCTCAGTCTGCCTCAGAATATGAAGCCTGCCGCAAGAAACAGCAGTGTCGTCACAGCGCCGCCGATAAGGCACAGCGGAAGCTGCGTGGTCGCGTGCTCCATCGTGTCTATCTTCGTCATGCCGGCCGTAAAGACCGTCACATCGCAGTAGAAGCAGGCGTGTGCACCGAAGGCCGCGCCGGACACGACCGCCGCAAGCACGAGGAACATGTTTGCGCCTATCGCCGGGGCAAGAGGGATGACTATTGCCGCCACCGGCAGGCCCGAGCCCCAGTTCGTGCCGGACATGAACGCCAGCACCGCACACATGACAAACGTCAGCACGGGCAGTATGTGCGGGCTCATAAACGGTTCGCACACGCTCGTCACATATTCGGGCATTCCGACACCGATGAGCGAGTCGCGCACCATGTACGCCGCAAACACTATCAGCACCATCGGCAGCACATCGCCCGCGCCGCCCATGCAGGCCTCCATAAGCTCCTTCCAGCTTGCAAGGCGCAGCACAAGGAAGATGACGAACGCCACGGCCAGCGCTATCCAGGACCCCGTAATGACATCGCCGTTCACTATCACGACAATGATGAAGGTTATAAGCGGGATAAACAGACCCGCGACGAGCTTTTTCGCTCTTGCCGGCTCTATCCGCTCCTCATCCTCGCCTGCGTTCAGTGCGTCGGACGCCGCGGAATAAAGGCGGCCTGTCTCCTCCGCCAGCTGTTCTGCCGCCTTCATCTTCCCGAAGGGCTTTATCACACCGAATGCAAACAGCAGCGCTATTATTATGGCCACCCAGCTGTAAAACAGGAACGGAACGAGCTTTCCGTACACGGCGACGCCGTCGCCGTAAGCCGTTATCTCTGCATAGCCGTTGAAAACAGAGGCGTAGAACAGTCCCCATGTTCCTATCGGAATCAGCGCGTTCAGCGGAGAGCCTGTCGCATCGGTTATATAGCTCAGTTGGGTCCTCGGAATGCGGTTTTTATCGTACAGTCCCGTCACCGTGCCGCGCACGGCAATGCTTGTAAAGTCGTCAATGAACACCAGTGCGCCGATTATCCACGTCAGCACGAGGGTCCGCCTCTTGTTTGTGGCATATTTGGACAGTATCTCTGCCAGCGCTTTCGTCGCGCCCGTGCGCGACCATATGCCAAGCAGGCATCCGAACAGCAGCACAAAAATGACATACCATGCCGTGTCCGCGCTTCCGGCCACGCCGTACATAAGGTCTATGAACCCGCCGAGAAAGCCCGTGCCGTATTGCAGGATGCAGCAGACCGCCGCACCTATCAGCAGCGAGGATGTGGTGTTGCGCGTGTAGAGTGCAACTGCCAGAATTATCACTGGCGGCAGCAGTGTCAGTACGCCAAGTTCCATTTACTTTTCTCCTTTCATCCGCTGCCCGCTCATACGCCGGCCTTGGACACCTGCTGGGTAAAGCAGTGTATTGAACCGCCGTTCAGCGATATCTCTCTCGCATTGACCGGGATCACCTTATAGCGGCCCGCGACTATTTCCGTAATGTTGTCGATCGCGGCCTGATCGGTCTCAACGCCGTAGATTGGGAAGATGAGAGAGCCGTTTGTGAGAAGGAAGTTTGCATAGCTGGGAACGGCGTTGTCGCCCTCTTTCCTCCATTTGCCGTCCGGCTCATAGCCGACACCCTGAGAGACCAGCACCGTCTCGGCCTCCACCTTCGTGATCTTATAAGGCGCGCATGCAAGGAGCTTATGCACCTTCAGCCTGCGGCCCTTCGCGTCGGTCGCCCGGCACAGCATCTCATAACATTCCTTATACGTCTCGTAGTACTCGTTGCTCTTGTCCTCGGTGTAGCAGCACACGACCTCCGCCGGGCCGATGAAAGCGCAGATATCGTCAATATGTCCGTCTGTCTCGCCCTCGCCCAGATCTATGCCGCGCTTGAGCCATATCACCTTTTCTATGCCGAGATAATCATGCAGCGTCTTTTCTATCCCCGCGCGGTCGAGATGGGGGTTGCGGTTGGGGTTGAGCAGGCAGCTTTCCGTGGTGATCAGCGTGCCCTCGCCGTCCACAGCGATTGAGCCGCCCTCGAGTATAAACGGCGCTCTGTAGCGGTCCATCTGCGTTATCTGAAGCATCTTGCGCGCCGCGAGGTCGTCGTTGGCCCAGCATACCATCGCGCCGTGCATATCGCCGCCCCATGCGTTGAACTTGAAGTCCACGCCGCGCACCTCGCCTGTCTTTCTATTTTTCACGGTTATCGCGCCGCTGTCTCTGGGCCAGCAGTTGTCCAGCGTCATTTCGTAAATACTGACGTCTATGCCGCGGAAGATGTACTCCACCTCCATGTAGAGCTCCTGCGGCACAGCAATGTTGACCTTTGTTCCCGCGGACAGTATCGCCTTTGCAAGCTCCACCTGCGTGGCGCGGATGGGAAAGCCGCCGCTGTGCCAGTGAGAATACAGCCCGCCCACCATGAGCCATACCGCCTCCTGCGGCTCGTACTCTGCCGGCATTACAAAGCCGTCGTCAAAGGGCAGTGTGCTGAGTAACTGAGATGACATATCTTTTCTCTCCTTCGCTTTATATTATTTATTTTTGTCCCGGCCCCGGCGGCGCTTGCCGCGCCGGGGCCGTTTTTTCTCACTTGTGCGTATACTCCGTGCCGAATGTCTCCCGCATCGCGCGGATCTTGGCCTTGGCCGCAGCCTCTTCCTCGGTGAAGGGTGCCGCGTCAAAGTTGTGCGCAAGCGGTCCCATCAGATACGCCATCAGTCCGCGCTGGGTGTGCAGCCGGTTCTCCGCTTCCGTCCACAGCAGCGACCCTGCGAAGTCCATCGCATAGTCGGTCATTTCCTTGCCGCGCAGCGCCGGCAGATAATGCATCGTCTTTGCCCTGGGATTTATGGACAGCAGCTCCTCCGTCACCTGATAACCCTTGTCGATAAAGTCTCTGTAGTATATTTCAAAGTCGCTCTTGCTCTCCGTGCCCTCATAGCAGAAGCAGCCGGTATAGACATAGTCCGCGTTTGCCACAGCCTCCTTCGGGTCGCGCGTAAGCGTGATGCTGCCACCGCCCTCGGTGCAGGCCTGCTTTCTCCTTTCGGTGTTCCTGTCTATCATCCACTGAGGATTGCGGTCGTTCTCGCCGCCCAGCTCATAGCCCTCGGGGCTGCACAGTATCACGTTTGCGCCAAAGCGCGGAAGCAGCTTCGCAAGGTCGTTCGCGGAGGTCTCGCGCACGCCGGTCGCGCCGATGAATGCAAGCGTGACGTCCTTTATCTCCTTGCCCTCAGGAAGGTTTTCAAGTATGGTTATAAAGTCGCACAGCGTCTGGGTCGGGTGTCTGGTGTGATCCATGCCGTTGAAGAAGGGGACCGAGCATTTCGACACGAACTCCTCCATCTCAAGCGTCGGCCTCCAGCGCATTGCAATGCCGTCCACCATGCTGGAAATGACTCTTGCGGTGTCGCCGATGGTCTCCCGCTTGCCAAGGTGCAGCTCGCCGCCCTCGCCGCCGGTCAGATACTGCGCGTGTGCGCCAAGCTGAGTAGACGCTGTCTCAAAGGAGACTCTAGTGCGCGTGGAGTTGCCGTTGAAGATCATGGCCAGCGTCTCTCCGGCAAGCAGCTTGGGGCACTTGCCCGCCTTCGCGTCCTTTTTCAGCAGCATCGTCAGTTCCGCCATTGCGGTCAGCTCTGCCGTGGAATAATCCCAGCAGTCCATAAAATTTTTGAATTTTTTCACAGTTTTCCCCTCCGATATACGTTGCAGTTAAGCCTTTTTCCCTGGCTTGTGTTTATTTTAACCGCTGCGCGGCGGATCGGCAATTACCCGATATTGTGATCTTTTTCTCTACTCAGAATTGAGTAGTCCGCATACTCAGTCCTACTCATTGCCCGCAAAAAAGCGTCCCTTTTTTATTCGGATATTCTGTGTTATAATGTACCCATCGCAGAATGTAAGAGGTGCCGCATGAATGATCTTAGTCTGATCACAAAGGAAGAGTGGGCCATACTGGAGGATTTTAATCTCGACATATATGATACGCCCATCACACAGATATTGCTGCGCACACTTGAAAAGTGCCGCGCGCTCATTGATTATTCGCACTCTCTGACCTATCTTATCCGCTATGAAAACGGCCAGCAGACCAGCTTTCAGTATGAAAGCCCGGATATTCCGCAGCAATATCTGCGATTGTATGTGGAAAAGTTCATCATGACGGATTATATCAACTGGTATACCCGCAGTCCCAAGACCTCCGTTTTCCGTGAGTCGGATATCGTGCCTGATTCTATCCGCCTCAACTCCGAATTCATGGCCGACTGGATGATGCCCATCGGATTATACCATGGCGCCGGGATGATCGTCAGCCGCAGCGGCATTAAATACGCGGGGCTTTTCCTCTACCGCAACGAGGGGGAGCCGAACTTTTCCGACCGGGATATGCAGATCCTGCGCGTCATACACGAACGCCTTTCCCACAAGTTCCACAATCATTTCCCGTCCGGTCTGCCCACTGAGGGTCTGAATCCAAGCTCCGCAAACATTATCACCATCGACGCTCGTCTCACCGCGCGCGAGAAGGAGATCCTCTCCTGTATCGACTCCGGAATACTGCGCAGTCATATGGCGGAACACCTTTGCATCACCGAAAACACGCTCAACAAGCACCTTGCAAATATTTACCGCAAGCTCGGCGTGAATTCGTTTGAACATCTTATCCAGATCATAAAGGCCCGCAGCACGGATGCCTGACGCGCCCGCGCTTACCGCCTCCTCTCCCCTATATACACCAAGCCGGAGGGCCGCGTTGCGGCTCTCCGGCTCCAGTATGTCAAAAAAGCCTCGCAGAGTTTCGCGTCCGCAGACGCGAAAGCAGTATAATTTGTTTTCTGCCGCGACATGTGCGTGGCAGAAAACACTTTGCGCGGAGTGAGCGTCGAATTGTCCGCTATCAGCGGACAACAGAGGCGCAGAACGCAGCGAAGCTTTCTCGAAAAAGTGGTAAAGCCACTTTTTCGACAGTCTCAAGCTGGAGGGCCGCGTTGCGGCTCTCCGGCTCAATTCATATTTCACATTCTTTTTTACTCCGCCCGGAATATCACGGGGCGGCCGTCAATGGCGAGCTTTCCGCCCTCCACCTTCACTTCTCTTCCGTCGATGAGGTTTTCATACGTTCCGTCCGGCACGGGCACGGCGGCATCGCCGCTCTCCGCCTTGAGGCTGAACACGCCCACAAAGCGCCGTCCGTTCCCGCCGCGCTGGCACACGGCAATGTCGTGCGCGTCGTCAGCCTGCGCCTCATACCAGTCCGCGCCGCCGAACTCGCGGCTTTTTATCTCGTACAGCCGCCGCATGAGGCCGCTTATATCGTGCCCCGCGCGGTCTATCGGCTCGCGCTCGAAAAGGCTGGGCGTGTGGTCGTTTTCAAACTCCTGCCCGGCGTAGATAAGCGTCGTGCCCTTCATGAAATACAGGAAGGCCGTGTAGCTTTCAAGCGCCCGCTCGTCCTTCACGAAAGCGCATATGCGCGGCTGGTCGTGGTTTTCAAGACAGCGCAGCTTGTTGTAGTTCGCGGGATACGCCCCCTCCTGATAGTTCAGGAAGTCCAGATAGTGACTCAGCGCGATCTCCCCGCGCAGATACTTGTCGAATACCTCCCGCGTGTCGTAGTCATACTCAATGTCGAACGCGGAATAGGCGTCGTAGTCCAGCATGGAATATATCCCCACGCGGCGCGCGTGACAGCCGTAGCTCTGATGCACCGTTTCGCCCAGCCACACGCAGCCCGGCCGCACCTCCTCAACGGCGCGGCGCGCCGCCTCCCAGAACTCCAGCGGCACGAAGGACGCCACGTCGCAGCGGAAGCCGTCCACTATCTCCGCCCACATTTTAAGCGAGCCTATCTGGTAGTCCCACAGCGCGCGGTTTTCATAGTCAAGGTCTATCACATCCGCCCAGTCGCCTATCTTGTTGCCGGGGCGGCCGTCCTTCCCGTGGAAGAAGAACTCCGGGTGCTGCGCATACAGCGTGGAGTCGGGCGAGGTGTGGTTATATACGACGTCTATCATGCACTTCATGCCGCGCGCGTGTATCTCATCCACCAGCGCTTTGAAGTCCTCCATCGTGCCGTAGGCCGGGTTCACCGTGCGGTAATCCCTGTTCGCGTAGGGGCAGCCGAGGCTCCCCTTCTTCCCCTGCACGCCGATGGGGTGTATCGGCATGAACCATATGATGTCCGTGCCCAGCGCCTTTATCCTGTCAAGATCGGGTATCACCGCGCGAAACGTCCCCTCGGGAGTGTGGTTGCGGACATATACGGAGTATATGACCTGATTTTGAAGCCTGATATCGGTGTTTGCTGCCATGATTACTCCTCCTTACACTATAAATCCGCCGCCGAGCAGCCTGTCGCCGTCATACAGCACGGCGGACTGCCCGGCCGCCGGGGCACGCACCGGCTCGTCGCAGACGATGCGCACCGTGCCGCCGTCGTTATAGACCGTGCACGGCGGGTTTTCCCATTTCGTATGCCGCACGCGCACGCTCGCGCGTATTGGCTTGTCCGGCGCGTCGATAAGCCAGTTGAAATCGCGCGCCGTGACCTCCGTTTTGAAAAGCTCCTCCCACAGCGCAAGCTCCACCGTGTTCATGCGCGCGTCTATGCGCGAAACGTACACCTTGCGCCCGTCTATCATGCCGGGGCGGCGCTGGCCGACGGTGTAGCGGTATATCCCCTCGTGCCGGCCCACGACCTCGCCGTGGAGCACGAAGTCGCCCGCGCCGGGCAGTTCCGCCCTGCGGCCGAGCCACCCTATGTAATCCTTGTCCGGGATGAAGCATATCTCCATGCTGTCGCCCTTGTGCGCGACGGGAAGCCCGAACTCCTCCGCCATGGCGCGCGTCTGCGTCTTTTCAAGCTCCCCCAGCGGGAACACGGCGCGCGCTGCCTGCTCGCGCGTGAGGCGGCAGAGCATATAGGTCTGGTCGTTCGACGGGCGGCCCTTGTATATCGCGCCGTTTTCCGCGCGTGCATAGTGCCCCGTGGCGACGAGCTCCGCCCCGCGCCTGTCCGCCGCGGACAGCAGCGTCTTGAACTTCACGGAGGGGTTGCATATCACGCAGGGGTTCGGCGTCTCGCCGCGCAGATAGCAGTCCGTGAACGGGCGGCACACGTTTTCCTCCAGCGCCGCGCGCACATCTGCGACCTCCAGCTCTATCCCGGCAAACTCGGCCGTCTCCACCGCGTCGCGCAGAGCGTTTTCGTCGGTGTTGTCCATATAAAGCCCGATCACCTCATGCCCGGCGTTTTTCAGAAGCATGGCCGACACGGCGGAGTCCACCCCGCCGGAAAAGCCGAGTACTATCCTGCTCATTTTCTTTCCCCGCTCTCCACGTATATCATCAGCACCGATATGTCCGCCGGCGACACGCCCGATATGCGCCCCGCCTGACCGAAGCTCACGGGCCGTATTTTTTTCAGCTTCTCGCGCGCCTCTATGCGCAGGCCCGGCACATCGTCGTAATCTATGCCCTCCGGCAGGCGGCGCTCCTCCATGCGCGTGAACTCCTCCACCTCGCGGAGCTGCCGCTTTATGTACCCGTCGTATTTCAGGCGTATCTCCGCCTGCTCCGTCACGGCGGGCGGCAGAGGCGCGCGCTGCGGGTCGAAGGGCGCGGTGTCGGCATAGCTCACCTGCGGCCGCCGGATAAGATCCGCCAGCGACACTCCCGTGCTCACGCCCGCCGTGCCGCGTGCCGTAAGCATCGCGTTCAGCGCCTCCGACGGCGGCGTGTGCGTTTTTTCAAGACGCTTGAGCTCCGTCTCCACGGCGGCATATTTCTCCTGCACTGCCTGATACCGCGCCTCGCTCACCAGTCCTATGCGCCGCCCTACCGGCGCAAGGCGCTGATCCGCGTTGTCCTGCCGGTGCAGCAGCCTGTACTCGCTGCGCGAGGTCATCATGCGGTACGGCTCGTTCGTGCCCTTGGTCACAAGGTCGTCGATAAGCGTGCCTATGTACCCGTCGCTGCGGCGGAGGATGAGCGGCGGCTCGCCCTTCAGCTTCAGCGCCGCATTCACGCCTGCGACGAAGCCCTGCGCCGCGGCCTCCTCATAGCCTGACGAGCCGTTGAACTGCCCCGCGCCGTACAGCCCAGATATCTTCTTGCATTCCAGCGTCGCGTAAAGCTCCGTCGGGTCAACGCAGTCATATTCTATCGCGTAGGCGCAGCGCGTCATCTCCGCGTGCTCCAGTCCCGGAATGGTGTGCAGCATCTCTATCTGCACCTCCTCCGGCAGCGACGAGGAAAAGCCCTGTATGTAAAGCTCCTCCGTGTTCAGGCCCATCGGCTCCACGAAGAGCTGGTGGCGCGGCTTATCGGCAAAGGTCATCACCTTTGTCTCTATGCTCGGGCAGTAGCGCGGCCCCACGCCCTCTATGACGCCGGAGTATATGGGGCTGCGGTCGAGATTTGCGCGTATCACCTCATGCGTGCGCGCGTTCGTGTATGTGAGATAACATACCGCAGAGTTCACCGGCGCGCTTTCCGTTGAGAACGAAAACGGCTGGGGCTTTTCGTCGCCGGGCTGTATCTCCATCTTTGAAAAGTCCACCGTGCGCGCGTTCACGCGCGGCGGCGTGCCCGTCTTGAAGCGGCGCAGCGTCAGCCCCAGCTCCTTCAGCCGCGGGCCGAGGGCCGTCGCCGCGGACAGTCCGTCCGGGCCGGAGGTCCGCAGCACCTCCCCCACGATGGTCCGCCCGCTCAGATACGTGCCCGTCGCTATCACCACGGCGCGGCAGGCGTACACCGCGCCTGTGTGCGTCGTCACGGAGACGACGCGCCCGTCCTCCACACCTATATCCACGACCTCCGCCTGCTTCAGACGCAGGTTCTCCTGAAGCTCCAGCGTGTGCTTCATTATCTCCTGATAACGCCGCCTGTCAGCCTGCGCGCGCAGGGAATGCACGGCTGGCCCCTTGCCCAGATTCAGCATACGGTACTGTATGCAGGCCCTGTCCGCCGCCTTTGCCATTTCTCCGCCGAGGGCGTCCAGCTCACGCACGAGATGGCCCTTCCCCGTGCCGCCTATCGCCGGGTTGCACGGCATGTTGCCCACGGAGTCAAGATTCACCGTGAAGCACACCGTGTCCAGCCCCAGCCGCGCCGCGGCCAGCGCCGCCTCTATCCCCGCGTGCCCCGCGCCTATCACCGCGACGTCGCATTTTCCCGCATCGTATTTTATCAACGGAATTACTCCCATACTATAATAATGAAATATTATATTCCCTGCCGCGCCGCGCGTCAAGAATCGGTATTGACGTATGCCGCCCATATACAATATAATTTATACAGTATTCATCGCATCGCGTTCACGGCGGAACATTATCCCGGCGGCGGAGTCTATAAGGTATAGAGCTATCGGCAGGAGGTATCGTCATGGCGAAAATGAAACGGCCCATATCGGTTTTCCTTGCGGCATTGTGCATTTATGTCTGCCTTGCCGCGGCGCTGCCCGCATCGGCGCAGGCGCAGGAGCTTGGCTACAGTCCCATTACGAAGGTGCTGGCCACGACCACGGCTACGCCTGTCGCGTCGCAGAACGCGCTGGAGATCGGCGGTGCGACGAGCACGAGCGGCTGTTATTTCACCGGCATAAGCTGGTATGACAGCGCGGGGCAGTTCATCGACGGGGCGTTCACGACGGATTACGCCACGGTGAACATCCGCCTCGACGCGGCCCCCGGCTATTACTTTGCCGAGGGGATGGAGGCGTATCTCAACAACTCCGCGGTCGAGTACACGATATACGACGGCGGGAACTACGTCATCCTTTCGCGCACCTACGCCCCCGACGTGTGGGCGCCCACCATCATAAAGCACCCCGGCGGCGAGACCGTGGACGAGGGCGGCTGGTGCTCCTTCGTGGCGACGGCGTCCTCCGCCGACGCAAGCTCATGGACGCTTGTGGACGCCAGCGGGAAGAGCTATACTATGGAGCAGCTCGCCGCGGCCTATCCGGGGCTGACCTATTCCGAGTCCATGGGGAAGATAGTCATTCACAATATCCCCTCCGCGCTCGACGGCAGCAAGATATACTGCACCTTCTCCGGCTCCGGCGGGAAGAAGGACACCAATGCCGCCTCGCTTAAGGTGAAGTACGACAAGCCCTCCCCCAGCCCGTCGCCCACGCCCAGTCCGACGCCGTCTCCCTCCCCCAGCCCTGCGGCATCCGGCGCGGACGCCTCCGGCGATGCGCATGAGCACAGCTTTTCCCGCGCGTGGAAGCATGACGCGGACAAGCACTGGCACGAGTGCGAATGCGGCGAGAGGTCTGACGAGGCCGCGCACGTGATGAACTGGACCGAGACGCGCGCCGCCACGAAAAAGCAGCCCGGCGAGGAATCCGGCGAGTGCGGCGTGTGCGATTATACGGCTACGCGTGAGGTCGAGTATGAAAAGCCCGCCTCAAGCGGCCGGTGGATACTCTATGTCGGCATCGGCGTCGCTGCGCTGGTGGTCGTGCTGATGCTGCTGTCCTCCGCGCGGCAGAAGCGCGCCGCGCGCCGCCGTGCACAGGCCCGGCGCAGGAGGTATTACGACGAGCAGTAAAACACGCCCCTTGAGGGCAAGCTGAAATGACCCGCCGTAAACCGGCGGTATACAAAAAGCTTCGGGAGTGTATTTTCAACACTCCCGAAGCTTTTATTCTTGCTTCAATTACTCTGTCAGCGTTATCGGCGACGCGCTGTATACGAATATCATCGCGTCATACAGCTCCGCCGGGATATCCGCCGTCCTGTACGACTGCGGCAGAAGCTTCATCAAAAAGGTATATCCCTCGCCGAGGCTTCCCATCGTCATCGCCGAGTGCAGCAGCGTGTACGTCTCGCCGCCCTCGCTCACTCCGGCAAAGTCCAGATAATAGCTTCCGCCAAGGCGCTTCGCCTGCGCCGCCAGCGGGTCGGCGGAGCAGAAGCTGTGGTTCCCGCGGCCGATCCCGTCGCTGCTGTTGATGTTGCAGCGCGTTTTGAAGAAGTCCGTTCCTATGACGAAATATCCGTCGCCGAAGCGCTCTTTCAGGTGCGCGCCCATCGGCGTATAGTACGGCGCTTTCGCCGCGACGTGCCCGTCGTGGCCGGATATCATTATCGCGCCGCGGCCCTGCGCGCTCTCCCGCGCGGATATCCATGCGACGTTCTCCGCCATGAAGCCGTCGCGGATGTTGTTGTATTTGATGTAGTCGTCGCCCGCGTGCGCCCGTGCAAGCTCCGCCGCCTGCAGCGCACATTCCGCGGCATGCAGCGCGTATTCATATCCCTCCGCGCCGTCATAGCCTGCGGCGTTGTCTGTAAGCTCATCATGCACGGCGCTGACTATGTCAAAATCCGCGCTCTCGCACAGCGCGGAGAACGCCCCATCGTCCTCGGCAAGGGCGTCCAGCTTTTCCGCCGCCGAAAGCTCATCCAGCACGCCGTTTTCCGCGCAGAACCCGCTCAGCAGGCGCAGATCTGCGTCAGGGTTCTGCATGTCGAAGCCGTAGAAGCTCAGCTTTTCGCCCTCCGCCGCGCCGTCGTTGTATGCGCGCATCCACTCTATGAGCTGTTCCATCTCGCGCGTGTGGTAGATGGTGAAGGAAAGGCCGTTCAGCGCCTCCGCCGCCGTGCCCGCGCCACCCTTGATGTATTCGTCCACCCCCGCGGCCTCGCCGAAGTCGGCCTCCAGCGCGAAGGAGCGCACGCCGTATTCCTCCGTCAGCCGCTCCAGCACATCGCGCCGCAGACGCTGGAACTCGGCGTTGCCGTGCGTGGCCTCACCCAGCGCGATGATCCCGGCCCCCTCGCGCACGGTCAGGGCCTCGACGGGGGCTGCATACGCGTCCACATCGTCTATCCTCTTCGCCGCCTTTATCTGCGGAACATATATCCACGCCGCGTCTGCCGCCGCGATCAGCAGCACCAGCGCCAGCAGCAATATCCCGAGTATTTTTAATATTTTCCCTATGACCTTCATTTTTTCTCCCAAAATATAAGTTTATTCCCCGTAAGCAAAGCCCCCGGCCGCGGCCGGAGGCTTTGCCCTTTTCCTTATGCGAGGTTGAGGTGCTTTTTCAGCAGCATCGTCGTTGGGAAATAGAATATCGCGCTCAGCGCCGCGGATGAAACTATGTTGCCCAAAAAAACGATATGCGCCGCCGTCAGCATGCTTCCGGTGTCGATCGGGTCTATGCCGGTTCTGTTTATCACGCCCAGCACGAAGCCGGTAAGCACCGACACCACTATGGCTATTGCGAAGAAGGCAAGCACGCTCCACATGCCCCGGCGGTTTGCGAAGCACTGACCGATCGCCATCGCAAGGTAGAAGTGCAGGCAGGTTGACACGGAGGCGAGAAACAGCGCCGCCGCGAACTCAAGGATGTAGCCGATGATGTTGCCCACGCCCACATTGTTCAGAATATCCTTCACGCCCTGCATGACATAGCGCAGCTCCTCGCCCGTGAAGGCGAAGCTCGCGCTGACGGTCATCAGCACTATCATGGCCAGCACGCAGACCACGGCGGTCGCAAGGAACCACACGAAGGAGACGATGAGCTTTGCCCACACCAGCGCGTCCACGCTGACCGGCAGGGTGAACATCATATACCCCTCGCTGCCGAGGAGGTTGTTGTAAAAGCGCTGTATCATCACCACGAACGCCATCACGCACACGGCAAAAATGCATACAAAGAACGCCATCAGCGTCGCTACGAACACTGCCGTCAGAAAGCCGTAGTCCTCCGCCTTGTCCAGCATCATCACAGACACGCCGGACAGCGCCGCCAGCGCCACCACGGCCGCCATCAGCGGCAGCATCTTGCGCGCCGTGGCCTTGAATTCGTATTTTATAAGCTTGCTCAGCATTTGAATACCTCCCTGAAGAGCGCGTCCACGCTCTTTCCGTGCTTCTCTCTTATCTCATCCACGCCGGACTGGAGCACCACCTTGCCCCTGTTCACAAATATAACCTCGTCCAGCACGTTCTCCACGTCGCTTATAAGGTGCGTGGATATCACGACCGCGGCCTCCGGGTCATAGTTTCTTATGATCGTGTCGAGGATATAGTCCCTCGTGGCCGGGTCAACGCCGCCTATCGGCTCATCCAGCAGGTAGAGCTTCGCCCTGCGGCTCATAACAAGGATGAGCTGCACCTTTTCCTTCGTGCCCTTCGACATCTGACTAAGGCGCTGCTTTTCCGGCAGGTTGAGGCGGCCTATCATGTCCGCGCATCTCTCGCGGTCAAAGTCCGCGTAGAATTCGGCGTACAGCTCCATAAGCTGGGCGACGGTCATCCACTCGGGCAGGTGCACCTTGTCGGGCAGATAGCTCACCGCGGCCTTTGTCTCGGCGCAGGGCGCCTTCCCGCGGACGAGAATCTCTCCGCCGTCCGGCGTCAGAAGCCCGTTCGCCAGCTTTATCAGCGTCGTCTTGCCGCTGCCGTTCGGCCCCAGAAGGCCGACTACGCGCCCCGGCTCTATCGTCAGGTTCACGTCCTCCAGCGCCTGCAGGCTGCCGTAGCGCTTGGATAATCCCTTGCATTCAAGTACTGCTGTCATTTTTCCGTGTCCTCCCTTTCGCTGCTTTCGAGCAGCCTGATTATTTCCTCTCTGCTGTAGCCTATGCGCCGCATGGAATCCATAAAGCTTTTTATGTTCTCCCGCGCCAGCGCCTGCTTTGTGTTCTCTATCACTGTCATGTCCTCCGTCACATATCTGCCGCTGCTTCTCTGCGTATATACAAGGCCCTGCCTTTCAAGCTCCTGAAAGGCGCGCTGCATCGTGTTGGGGTTCACGCCCGCTTCCGCCGCCATGTCGCGCACCGCGCTCAGCCGCTGTCCGCGCACGAACTCGCCCGAAACTATCGCCAGCTCTATCTTATATACAAGCTGCGTGTATATCGGCATGCTGCTGTCAAACTGCCAGTCCATGTCGCACCTCCTTTGTGTCACTGTATTAAGCGATTAGTACAATAACACGGTAATACACATTTGTCAAGAGGAAATTGAAAAAAACGAAAAAAGAGCTGCAGCGATTTTTTTGCTGCAGCTCTCCCAATATCATCTTTTCATCTTTTTCCCTTGGGGCTTTCCTTACTGCCCTGCAGCTTTTGCCCTCCGCGCGTCAGTCGTGGCAGTGGTCGCAGTCGTGTATTTCAAGCTCCTTGGGGTCGTATGCGATGCCGTTTCTGTCGTAGTAATCCTTGACGGCGGCGCGCACGGCCTCTTCCGCAAGGACGGAGCAGTGTATCTTCTGCGGGGGCAGCCCGTCCAGCGCCTCCACAACGGCCTGATTGGAAAGCTCCAGCGCCTCCTTGACGGACTTGCCCTTTATAAGCTCCGTCGCCATGGAGCTCGTCGCTATCGCGCTGCCGCAGCCGAATGTGTTGAACTTGCAGTTGGTGATGATGCCGTTGTCATCGACCTTGATATACATGCGCATGATGTCGCCGCATTTCGCGTTGCCGACCTCGCCGATGCCGTCGGCGTCCTCAAGCTTGCCGACGTTGCGCGGATTCTGGAAATGGTCCATGACCTTGTCGCTGTAAAGTGCCATTGTTCTGTCTCCTTCTCTTTATTATTCAAGTCGTTTCCGTTTGTTTTATACTTATATAAGGTGCTTTCTCTCGCCCTTTTCAAGCTCGTCCCACACGGGGGACATGTTTCGCAGATACTCCACGACCTTCGGCACGGTGGCGATGATGTGGTCTATCTCCTCCATGGTGTTATACTCGCCTATCGACAGGCGCAGGGAGCCGTGCGCCACCTCATGCGGCAGGCCGAGACTAAGCAGGACATGACTCGGGTCGAGAGAGCCGGACGTGCACGCCGAGCCGGAGGACGCGCATATGCCATTCATGTCCAGCATCAGAAGCAGGCTTTCGCCCTCGATGCCTTCAAAGCACATATTCACCGTGCCGGGAACGTGGTGCTCAAGACTGCCGTTTATTTTGCTGTGAGGGATCTTGGAAAGCTCCGTGAAGAGCTTGTCGCGCATGGGGATTATCTTGGCGGTATTGGCCGCCATGTTGTCGCACGACTCCTTCAGCGCCGCGGCCATGGCCGCGATACCGGCGACATTTTCCGTGCCGGCGCGCTTTCCGCGCTCCTGCGCGCCGCCCTCGATGAGGTTGAACAGCGGCACGCCCTTTTTCGCGTACAGCACGCCCACGCCCTTCGGCGCGTGGAACTTGTGCCCGGACATGGACAGCATGTCTATATTCATCGCCTCAACGTCGATGGGCATGTGCCCCGCAGCCTGTACGGCGTCCGTGTGGAAGGGCACACCATGCGCACGGCACAGCGCGCCTATCTCCGTGATGGGCTGAACGGTGCCAATCTCATTGTTGGCGAACATCACCGTCACAAGGCAGGTGTCGTCTCTCAGCGCCGCGGCGACGTCCTCCGCGCGCACGACGCCGTCCGCGTGCACGTCCAGCAGCGTCACGTCATAGCCCTCTTTCTCCAGCTTTTTCAGCGTGTGCAGCACGGCGTGGTGCTCAAACGCGGTGGAGATGATGTGCTTCTTTCCCTTCCTCGCGCCTACCTTTGCCGCGGACAGGATGGCCTGATTGTCGGCCTCGCTTCCGCCGGAGGTGAAGTATATCTCTCTGGGGCTTGCGTTGATGCATGCGGCGACGGTCTCCCGCGCGGCGTCAAGCCCCTCCTTCACGTCCTGCGCGAAGCCGTAAAGGCTGGACGGATTGCCGTACTTCTCCGTGAGGTAGGGCAGCATTGCGTCAAGCGCTGTCTTGCTGACGCTGGTGGTCGCGGCGTTGTCTGCGTATACGAACATTTCTCTCTTTCCTTTCCTTATTTTATTTTCTCCATTTATCCCCCGTGAGCAGATCTTCAAGACTCACGGTGTCAAGATATGCGTTTATAATGTCGTCAAGCTCCATCCACATGGGTACGGTCATGCATTCGCCGGCCCTTTCGCAGCAGACGCTTCCGCTTTTGATGCACGACACCGGCGCGAGGTTGTCCTCAATGCAGCGCAGGATATCGCCCACGCCGTACTCCGCCGGGGTTCTGTTGAGCTTATAGCCGCCCTCCTTGCCGCGCGTGCTGTCCACAAGCCCGGCCTTTTTCAGACTGCTTACTATTATCTCCAGATACTTCATCGACACGCGCTGCCTGTCCGCGATGGTCTTGAGCGAGATGTACCCCTCGTCCGGGTGCTGCGCCAGATCAAGCATCACGCGCAGGGCATAGCGCCCCTTGCTGGTCACATTCAAACCGAAAGCGCCTCCTTACCATACCATATATCATACGGCTTTTCATACGGCTTTCGCCGTGCCTAATTCCTATGTTTATAATTTACCATAAAGTCAGTAGGTATTAAATAGACATACGCAACATTTTCGTAAAACTGCTGTGCAAATTTTGCACAGCAAATTTCAAAAAACCTCTTGCTTTATTTCGCTAATGTGGTATTATAGCAGCGTGCTAACAAGTTAGTAAGTAAATGAAGTAAAAAACATTTGACCTGACAACTACGGAGGAACAAAAAATGAAAAAGATACTTTCCATGATTCTCGCACTGACCATGATCTTCGCGCTGTGCGCCTGCGGCCAGTCCGCCGCCCCCGCTGCGACGGAAGCTCCCGCTGCCGCAGATACCGCCGCCCCGGCAGAGGCCGCCGACAGCGACCTTGCATACGTGCAGGGCAAGGGCACTCTCATCGTCGGCATCACCGACTTTGAGCCGATGGATTACAAGAACGACGTCGGTGAGTGGATAGGCTTCGACGCCGACATGGCGAAGGCCTTCGCGCAGTCCCTCGGCGTTGAGGCGGAGTTCATCGAGATCGACTGGGACAACAAGATCCTTGAGCTGAACAACAAGAGCATCGACTGCGTCTGGAACGGCATGACCCTCACGCCCGAGGTCCTCAACTCCATGGGCTGCTCCGAAGCGTACTGCAACAATGCGCAGGTCGTCGTTGTCAAGGCTGATGTCGCCGACCAGTACCAGACGGTTGAAAGCCTTTCCGACCTTGCGTTCGCGGTCGAGGCCGGTTCCGCCGGTGAAGAGGCCGTGAAGGCGCTGGGTATTGAGCCCACCGCCGTGCAGACTCAAGCCTCCGCGCTTATGGAGGTCAAGGCCGGCACTGCCGACGCCTGCGTCATCGACCTTCTCATGGCCGGCGCAATGATCGGCGAGGGCACCAGCTACCCCGATCTGACCTACACTGTTGAGCTTACCAGCGAGGAGTACGGCGTCGGCTTCCGCACCGGCAGCGACCTTGCCGCCGCTCTCAACGACTTCTTCAAGGCCAGCTACGCCGACGGCAGCATGCTCGACATCGCAAAGACCTACGGCGTGCAGGAATCCGTTATTGCAAAGTAAGTCGAATCAGTGTATTATTAAGCTATCGTGCTAGCAGGATAAAGCAGAGGGCGCGCCCCTCTGCTTTGCCCGCGTGAAAGACGCTTTAGTGTGCAGGCTGCTGTACGCGTAAACTATTACATATGAGGTTCGCCATGTTCCAGACCGTTCTCGCTTCCCTCTCTCTGGGCTTCCTGAAATCCCTGGAGATATTCGCGCTCACGCTTTTGGGCGCGATCCCGCTCGGGCTTGTGATATCGCTCGGCTCGATGAGCCGGTTCAAGCCGCTGAATTATTTTGTCAAGCTCGTCGTGTGGGTCATCCGCGGCACGCCGCTGATGCTCCAGCTTCTGCTGATCTACTACGGCCCCGGCATCGTGCTGGGCAACAACTGGTGGGGCAGCGGCGCGGGCGGGCGCTTCCTCGCGGCGATGGTCGCCTTCATATTCAATTATGCCTGCTATTTCTCGGAGATATTCCGCGGCGGCATTGAGGGCGTTCCCCGCGGACAGCGCGAGGCCGGGCAGGTGCTTGGCATGACGAACACGCAGATATTCTTCAAGGTCACGCTGATGCAGGTTATAAAGCGCATCGTGCCGCCTATGGGCAACGAGATAATCACTCTTGTCAAGGACACCTCGCTCGTGCGCGTCATCGCCGTGTACGAGGTGATGTGGAACGGGCAGGCGTTTATCAAGTCCGCCGGTATAATCTGGCCGCTTTTCTTCACGGGCGTGTACTACCTCGCGTTCAGCGGGCTGCTGACGGTGCTGCTGTCGCGGCTTGAGAAGAAGCTGGACTACTTCAAAGTGTAAGGAGGAAGAGATATGGCTTTGCTTGAAGTGCGCGATCTCCACAAGAGCTTTGACGAGCTGGAAGTCCTGAAGGGCATCAGCTTCTCGATGGAGCGCGGAGAGACGCTTTCCGTCATCGGCCCCTCCGGCGGCGGGAAGACCACGCTTTTGCGGTGCATGAACTTCCTTGAAATGCCGGATTCCGGCCTTATCACCGTCGGCGGCGACGTGCTGTATTCCTCCGATGAGGATCACCGCCTGACAGAGGACGAGATCCGCCGCAACAGGCTGCATTTCGGCCTTGTTTTCCAGAACTTCAACCTCTTCCCGCAGTACACCGCGCTTGAAAACGTGTCGCTCGCGCCGCGTCTCCAGGCGAAGGGGCGCGCGGATTACCGCGCCGGGAAGAAGGAGATAAACGCCGCCATCGAGGAGAAGAGCGTGGAGCTTCTGCGCCGCGTCGGCCTCGGCGACAAGCTGGACTTCTACCCCCACCAGCTTTCCGGCGGCCAGCAGCAGCGCGTGGCCATTGCGCGCGCCCTCGCCCTCACGCCGGAGGTGCTCTTCTTCGACGAGCCGACCAGCGCCCTCGACCCGGAGCTTACCGGCGAGGTGCTGAACGTCATAAAGCAGCTTGCGGGCGAGAAGATGACCATGGTCGTTGTGACGCATGAGATGAGCTTCGCGGAGGCCGTTTCCGACCGCGTCATATTCATGGCCGGGGGCACTATCGTCGAGCAGGGTCCGCCGTCGCAGATATTTGAAAACCCGCAGGAGGAGCGCACGCGCCAGTTCCTCAGCGGCTACGGCAATTGATCGCCGCGTATAATCGCACAATATGGATAACATTCAGCGCCCCGGATTTTTATCCGGGGCGCTCAGCTTGTCAAAAAAAGCCTCGCAGAGTTTCGCGTCCGCAGACGCGAAAGCA
>OLOV01000756.1_pt1 | contig 28039 bp, 24 predicted proteins | sample 1672931 | NCBI WGS metagenome assembly OLOV01 (sample SAMEA3136738, study PRJEB25190) | human gut metagenome | biome: human gut; feature: human-associated habitat; material: faeces | place: Austria | collected 2013 | reverse complement strand
CTTACGAAGAAGAAAGAGCTGATGGGAGGTCAATTTGCTTCTAATGAAACAGTTACCATTGTGGGACTGAAACTTCGTGCCATTGAGAATGTAAGAATCCTTGGACCGGTGCGTAAAGCTTCACAGGTTGAGGTATCTGCTACAGATGCCATCAAACTCGGCATGAATGTTCCGGTTCGTATGTCCGGTGATATTGCAGGAAGTGCACCGATCGCAATCGTCGGACCGAAAGGCGCTATCTATCTGAAAGAGGGATGTATCGTGGCTATGCGTCACATTCACATGTCTCCGGCAGATGCGCAGGCAGCCGGTGTCAAAAACGGCGATATCGTTTCTGTTAAGGCAGATAACGAGCGTGGAACTATCTTTAATCAGGTTGCTATCCGTGTAGACGACAGCTTTACACTGGAAATGCACATTGATACAGATGAAGCAAATGCAGCAAAGATTGCCACAGGCAATACAGTTACCATCATAAAGTAAATACGAATCTCCTGGATCAGCCGGTGGCGTATGCCACCGGCATTAGGGGATTATATAATAATGCGGAGGCACACACATGATAGTAGGTAAAGTAGTTGGAAGCGTGGTTTCCACGCGGAAGAGTGATAAGTTAATAGGACAGAAATTCATGATCGTGGAGCCGGTGCATCATATGAAAACTGACTTATCCCAGATCGTTGCGATCGATATCATCGGCGCAGGAATCGGGGAATATGTATTGGTGGCACAAGGAAGCGCAGCAAGGATTGGCTGCGGTGAAGAAACAGCACCGATCGATGCCGCAATCGTCGGAATCATCGATGATGGTGCAGGATTGGAGTAACGCCATGGAAATCAAAGATTTACAGAAAATTATACAGGACAGTGGCGTCGTAGGTGCAGGTGGAGCCGGTTTCCCGACATACGCCAAGCTTACTGACAAGGCGGACACAATTCTTATGAACTGTGCAGAATGTGAACCATTGCTGAAACTTCACAGACAGTTACTTGAAAAACATGCATATGAGATCATGAAAACTTTCCATATGGTTATGGAAACCGTTGGTGCTTCACAGGCAATCATCGGAATCAAGAAATCCTATGTTCAGACGATCAAGGCACTGCAGCAGCACATTGAGGAATTTCCTGGCCTGAAGATCCATCTTCTTGATGAAGTGTATCCGATGGGCGATGAAGTTGTGCTGATCTATGAAGCTACAGGACGTGTTTGCAGACCTGGCGGACTGCCGATTGAGCAGGGCGTCATTGTATTCAACGTAGAGACGATCTACAATGTATATCAGGCAGTGACATCACAGAAGCCTGTAACAGAGAAATACGTGTCTGTAGTAGCAGAAGTCGGTCATCCTGTAACAGTCAAGGTTCCGCTGGGCTGTACACTGGATGAAGTAGTAGCACAGGCTGGTGACATTACCACAAAAGATCCTGTTTATTTTGTAGGCGGACCGATGATGGGACGCATTGGCAACGGATCAGATCCGGTGACCAAAACAACAAACGCAGTTCTCGTTCTTCCACACGATCATCAGATCGTCATGAAGAAAAGAAGAACTTCAGCAATCGACTTAAAACGTGCAGCATCTATTTGCTGCCAGTGTAATACCTGTACAGACCTTTGCCCGAGACATAACCTCGGACACCCGATCGACCCGGCACGCTTTATGAGAGCAGCATCTGCCGGAGATTTCAGAGATGTAAATCCATACATCAATTCCGCATTCTGCAGTTCCTGCGGTGTATGCGAAATGTATTCCTGCCCGCAGAGTCTTGCACCAAGATCACTTCTTGCAGACATGAAGGGCGGACTTCGTAAAGCAGGTATCAGACCTCCTCAGGGAGTTCAGCCGGTACCGGTTAAACCTTCAAGAGAATATCGCAAGGTTCCGGAAGAACGTCTGATGGCCCGTTTAGGACTGACAAAATACGACAAGGACGCACCGATGGACGAGAACGTAGTTCCGGTATCCAAGGTTAAGATCCTTCTGAGCCAGCATATCGGAGCACCGGCACAGGCAATTGTGAAAACAGGCGACACAGTAACAAAGGGACAGATGATCGCGCAGCATGCTGACGGATTAAGCGTAAGCATCCATGCAAGTATCTCAGGAAGAGTAACTGAAGTAACAGATCGCCATATCATAATCGCAGCAAAGTAGAAAGGACGTGCAGAACATGAGTAAAGCAATCGGAATGATTGAATTTAAAACGACTGCCACAGGTATCACAGCAGCAGATACCATGGTAAAGACCTCTGATGTAGAGATCGTCGAGGCACAGACCGTATGTCCGGGAAAATATATTGCAATTATCACAGGCGATTTAAGTGCAGTAAAAGCCGCTGTTGACGCAGCAGTAACCACATATGAGGACAAATGTATCGACAGCTTTGTACTTGGTAACCCGCACGAATCCCTTTTCCCGGCAATGTATGGAACAACACAGGTAGAAGGAATCAGTGCTCTGGGAATTCTGGAGACATATGATGCCGCTTCCATTATCGAAGCAGCAGACCAGGCAGCCAAGACTGCGATCGTAGACGTTATCGAACTTCGTATCGCAAAAGGTATGTGTGGAAAATCCTACATGCTTCTTACAGGAGAAGTTTCAGCAGTAGAAGCTTCCATCGAGAAAGCAAAAGAATTCGTGGCAGAAAAAGGTATGTACCTGGATTCATCTGTCATTGCACATCCGGATAAACGAATGATGGATTCTCTTTTATAAAAAATAAATGTTCTCAAAAGGGGGCAAAGTAAATGCTGGCATTAGAAAGACGGAATTTAATTCTGGAGAAACTTCAGGCAGAAAAGAAGGTCGTAGTAAGCGAACTCAGTCAGCTCTACGAAGTTTCAGAAGAAACGATCCGCCGCGATCTTGACAAGCTCGAAAAGGAAGGGCTTGCTATCAAAAGCTATGGCGGTGCAGTCATAAACGAGGATGTAAGTATCGATTTGCCCTTCAATATCCGCAAAAATCAGAACGTAAGCGGAAAACAAAAAATGGCGGAGATTGCCGCCTCTTTGGTGCAGGAGGGAGACCACATTTTTCTTGATGCAAGTACCACAGCTGTCTTTGTGGCAAAAGCACTTAAGGAGAAAGAGCGTCTCACTGTAATCACAAATTCCATGGAGATTCTTCTTGAACTTTCTGACGTATCCGGCTGGAATATTATTTCAACCGGAGGTGTCATGAAAGAAGGATATCTTGCATTCCTGGGCTCCAGAACAGAGGAGTCGATCCGGTCCTATTATGTAGACAAGGTCATTATCTCCTGCAAGGCACTGGATCATGAGTGGGGAATCATGGAATCAAAGGAATCCTTTGGCACAACAAAAAAAGCCATGATCGCATCAGGGCGTGAGAAGATTCTGGTTGTAGACAGCACAAAATTTGATCAGACCGCTTTTTCTGTAGCAGGAAAACTGCGGGATGTAGATGTGGTTGTAACGGACAGGAAACCATCAGACAAATGGATGGGCTATTTCAAAGATGCAGGCGTAAAATGTCTCTATCCTGACATGCAGCCATAGAAAGGGAGCAACAGATATGAAGACCTTTGAAATGAAAACAGCGATTCATTTTGGAGAGAATGCACTGGAACGTCTTGAGAACATTCCATACAAAAGAGTTCTGATCATTACAGACCCATTTGTAGTGCAGAGCAAAATGATTGATCTGATTACCAGACCTCTGGAAAAAGCTGGTAAGGAATATGATATTTTCCATAACGTTGTACCGGATGCACCGGTCGACAAAATCGCAGACGGAGTTAAGAAATTCCTGAGCTATCAGCCGGAAGCAATCATCGCAGTTGGCGGTGGTTCTGCAATTGACTCTTCCAAGGCAATCCGTGAGTTTGCCCTGAAGATCAACCATTACGGCGAGGTTGGACTGATCGCAATTCCGACCACAAGTGGAACAGGATCAGAAGTAACTTCTTTTGCAGTTGTAAATGATACCGAAGCAAAAGTTAAATACCCACTGGTTTCTGACAGCCTGACAGCTGATGAAGCGATTCTGGATGCAGAGCTTGTTAAGAGCGTACCTCCGGCGATTACAGCAGATACAGGAATGGATGTGTTCACACATGCACTGGAATCCTATGTAAGTACCGGACATAACGAATTCTCAGCAGCACTCGCAGAGAAAGCAATGGAAATCTGCGGAGTATTCCTCCTCAGAGCATATCTCGACGGAAGTGATATGCACGCAAGACAGAAGATGCACGTGGCCTCCTGTCTGGCAGGACTTTCCTTTAACACAGCGGGACTTGGTATCACACACAGCATGGCCCATCAGCTTGGTGCGATGTTCCATATTCCTCACGGAAGAGCAAACGCGATGCTCCTTCCTCACATTGTGGAATTCAATGCGAACATCAACAAGAGAAGCAGAAGCCAGAAGACATATCTTCCTGCAGTAGAACGATATGCGTCAGTTGCACACATCCTGGGACTGAGCAATTACAACCAGGTTATGAGTGTACGTTCTCTTGTGAACTGGATCCAGTTCATGCAGAAGGAAATGAATATTCCGATGACTATCCAGGAGCTTGGTACCATCACTCCAGATGCATATTTTGCAGCAGTGGATAAGATGGCTGAGGCGGCACTTGCGGATGCCTGCACACCAACGAACCCACGAACACCGACCAAAGAAGATATCATCAAGATCTACACCAAACTTTGGTCCTTCTAAATCAAAAATGACATGGGAGATGCCGAGATGAGCATTTATACAACAAACGGTGACAAGGGGACTACGAACCTTGTCCGTACAAAAAATGTCTCCAAGTCAGATGACCGTATTCAACTGGTAGGAACGATTGATGAGCTGACCAGTCATCTTGGACTTATCAAGACCATGATGGATAAAGCTGAGGATATCCACTTTCTTGAGGATATCCAGAAGAATCTGAATACGATCGTATCAGGCGTGGCAGATCCTTTTAATAGAGAGTTCAGGACAGAAGATGATCAGACAGGACAGCTTGAAGACGAGATCGATCGTCTGGATGGCCTGTTCAGCTGCCCGAAGGAAGAAAATATCCTTCCGGGCAGCAGCCGTCTGTCAGCAGAACTGGATATCGCAAGGGCAGTTGCAAGGAGAGCGGAGCGTGATCTGGCAGCTGTCAGTGTGAAATTCGGAGCAGACAACGGCGCAAAGAAATACATGAACCGTCTGAGTGATTATCTGTATATCATGGCCAGATATACAGAAACCACAGAGCAGCCGGTACAAAACCAGGAAGAAAGCAGACCTTCCGGTGGAAAAGAGGCAGAACCAGTGGCAGCAGTACAGACTCCGGCGACAAGCGAGGCAGTGATCCAGGAAGTTCTCAAACGAATGGGAATCCAGGGACGGATCACTCTGGACAGCGCAAAGCGCCTGATAGACAAAATCGAACAGGAAGCAGCGCGTCGTGGCAAGAAAGCGGTGATCGCGGTCTGCGGTCCGGATGGAAATCCGATCGCAGTCCATGTCATGGACGGAGCATTCCTTGTAAGTTTTGATGTAGCCACCAAGAAAGCCTACACAGCAGTCGCAGTCAAGATGTCTACGAAGGAACTCAGTATCCTGGCACAACCGGGAGGAACTTTTTACGGCGTAGACAAGATGGATGGCGGTAGGATCGTGATCTTTGGCGGCGGTGTACCACTTAAGGTTGGAGATACGATCATCGGAGGCCTGGGAATCAGCGGAGGAACCGGTGAGGAGGATCACAGCCTGGCAGAGTATGCACTATCTGTTTTGAATGAAGTATTATGAATATCATAAAGTATTTTACATAAGATAAAGAATCTGTTTTCACTTTAAATGAGACAGATTCTTTATTGTGCTTATGAAAAGAAAAGGAGGAGCTATTTATGAAAAAAATTGGGATTGCATTACTGGTGTCTGTATTACTGGTTCTGATGGCAGTTCCGGTGCAGGCAGATAACATCAATTATACTACAATTCGCGCCAAAGGCCGCACTTACTATCTTTCCATTGAATTTAACAGGAAATATCAGATGAGGAGCCGCCTCTACCAGAAGACATCATCCGGCAAAAAGGTTGTGGCTGCTACAGGATTTGCCAATGAAAACCGTCTCGAATATGTGGGAACGTATGGCAATAAACTGTACTTCAGTTATAAGTATAATACACGCATCAGAACTTACAGTTATACAATTGGAAAGAGCGGATTTAAACTGGAGAATGGAAGCCTTTATTTGCAGGCAATGCGTGGAAACTATGCATACGGGTACAGACAGATCCCAGACGACAACTCACCCACAAAGCTGTATATTTATAATGTTGCGACCAGAAAATCAACATACATTGGCCTGGGATACTTCTCTGATATCAAATATATTGGAGGTAAGATCTACTACGTGCGATACTCCAATCGCTACAGAACAGCGTATATTATGAGATGCAATCCGAACGGCACAGGAAAGAAGATTCTCAAAACGCTCAAAAATAAATACCCAATGTATGTATTTACAATAGGAAAAAACAGAGCAACTTACTATATTGACAGAAATGACGAATATCGCGAGGCGAGCGTTCGTTATTAAATAAAATATTCAGGAAAGCAGGTTTTGGATGACAGACGAGAAGTACGACATTTTAAAAAGATATTTTGGATATGATACCTTCCGTGAAGGACAGGAACAGGTGATTGACGAACTGCTTTCCGGCAGGGATGTGCTTGGCGTGATGCCGACAGGTGCAGGGAAATCTTTGTGCTATCAGATCCCGGCATTGATCTTTCCGGGGATCACGCTGGTCATTTCCCCGCTGATCTCTCTCATGAAAGATCAGGTGCGGGCGTTGAATGAGGCGGGTGTCCACGCGGCATATCTCAACAGTTCACTGACGCAGGGACAGTATTACAAGGCTTTGTCACTGGCAGTAGAGGGAAGATATCCGATCATCTACGTGGCACCGGAGCGGCTTCTGACAGATTCGTTCCTTTCATTTGCGGTGAATGCAGATATCGCGATGGTTGCTGTGGATGAGGCACACTGCGTTTCACAGTGGGGACAGGATTTCCGGCCAAGTTATCTCAAGATCACAGAATTTATTGAGAAACTTCCGAAGCGCCCGGTCGTGGCAGCATTTACGGCGACTGCAACGAAAGAAGTCAGGGATGATATCCAGAATATCCTTATGCTTAAGGCACCTTATGTCGTGACTACTGGATTTGACAGGAGCAATCTCTTTTTTCAGGTAGAATCACCGAAAGATAAATACGCAGAAGTGAAGAATTACATAGAGCAGCACCCGGACGAGAGCGGGATCATCTACTGCCTGACCAGAAAACTGGTGGAAGAAGTCTGTGGGAAACTGATCCGGGACGGATTCAGCGCGACGCGTTATCATGCCGGACTTTCCGATGAAGAACGACGCATCAATCAGGATGATTTTATCTATGACCGCAGTCCGATCATGGTGGCGACAAATGCGTTCGGAATGGGAATCGATAAGCCGGATGTCCGCTACGTCATCCACTACAATATGCCGAAAAACATGGAAAGTTATTACCAGGAGGCAGGAAGGGCAGGACGTGACGGAGAGTCGTCAAAATGCATCCTTCTGTACAGTGGACAGGATGTGATCACAAATCGCTTTTTCATTGAAAATAATCAGGACAATGAGGAACTGGATGATGCTACACAGGAACTGGTCATGCAGCGCGATGAAGAGCGACTGCGGCAGATGACTTTTTACTGCTTCACACATGACTGTCTGCGGTCCTATATTCTGAGATATTTCGGAGAATACGGTGCAGCCTACTGCGGAAACTGTTCCAACTGCCTGACAGAATTCGAAGAAAAAGATGTCACCGAAGAGGCAAAAGCAATCGCGGAGTGCATCAACAGCAGTCATCAGAGATACGGTGTGAATGTGATCCTGGACACCTTGCACGGCGCAAATACTGCCAAGATCCGACAATACCATATGGAAGAAAATCCTTCCTATGGAAAACTCTCCAAAGTCCCGGCCTATCGTCTGCGCCAGATCTTCAACGAACTTCTGGTGCAGGATTACCTGCGGCTCTCAGACGACGGCTATACGATCGTGAAGTTTGGCCCGCGGATCGGTGAACTTTTGGCGCAGGACAGTACGATACAGATGAAACTTCCAAAAGAACAGGAAAAGAAACCAAAAGAAAAGCTATCCCGGAAACGCAAAGCACCGGTCAGCGGACTCACCGAAGAAGACCAGCCGCTTTTCCAGAAACTCCGTGAACTCCGCACCGAGATCGCCCGCCGGGAGAAGATCCCGCCGTATATGGTATTTTCAGACAAGACACTGATCCACATGTGTATCCTGAAGCCAGTAGATAAGGAAAGAATGCTCCAGGTAACGGGAGTTGGAGAACATAAATATGAGAAGTACGGCAAAGAATTCGAAATCAGGATAAAAGAACTCATATAAAATGTAAAACTCAGGGTTATTGTGTGCCCTGAGTTTTGTTACATCATGAGATAGAGTTAGGAACGCTTATATTTCCCAGGCGTCATCCCCTTGTACTTCTTGAATGTTCGAATAAAGTAGCTCAGATCATTGAACCCATTCCGATAAGCGATCTCCGTGATCGAATCATCCGTAGTCGACAACTGATAACACGCCTGCTCGATCCTCTGATGGTTCAGATAATCCATCGGCGTCTGATGTGTCATCTCAGAGAAAAATCTGCAGAAATACTTCGGCGACATGGACACCGATGCAGAAAGCTGCTGCAGAGTGAGCGGCGAAGCATAATTATGCTCAATAAAGTCAAGCACCTGCTTCAGCTGCAGGATACGCTTATAATCACGCCGCGCCCGTGTGACGCTTTCCAGGTAGTAATGATTACCAAAAACGATACCAAAAAAGTGGTAAAATTGTCCAACAACCGTCATTTCATATCCGGCGGGCTTCATCCAGAGCGCATCAAAAATACTGTTCACAGTGTCACAGATCTCCTTATATTTCGGGGAAAAGTGGTGATAAATGAGGATTTCCTGATGGATGATCTTCTGCATATAAGTCGCACAGACGGAATTATATTTCAGAAAAGTATTTCCGTCAAAAACGATGCACTGATACACACAATCCTCCGGAATCCCGCTGTGCAGGATACCGCTGTGTACAAAAATGACATCTCCTGCCACTGCGGTGAAACTTTTTTCGTCTAAAGTGACAGAGAGTGTCCCCTTGAGGATACGGATGATCTCATATTCGACATGCCAGTGGTAGGACATGACATAGCGGGGATGATTCTGTTCTATATGATGAAATTCAAATGGGAACTCATAGGTTCCTCTCAGTCGGTCTTCATTACGGTCAAGGTCGTGCAAAAAAATCTCCTCCTTGTATGTTTTTCACAGAAATTTCGCATTTACTTTCAAAAAAAGTGAATATTGTACTACTTTTTGCTATTATAACACAAGTAATTATGCCTTGGCAATTGTATACTATGAAATATAGAAAACACGGGATGTTTTTGTGGACTGTTCACAGTTGCACTTTTGAAACTCCCGGCTGACAATGCACTTAATTAAATGGAGGTAATAAATATTATGGCAAAGAGCAGATTAATCGGAAGCTATCCAGTAATCGGTATCAGACCTACCATCGATGGACGTAGAGGAGCACTCGATGTAAGAGGATCTCTGGAAGAACAGACAATGAACATGGCAAAATCCGTTGCCAAATTATATGAGGAGAACCTGAAATACTCCAACGGTGAGCCGGTTAAAGTTGTTATTGCTGATTCTACGATCGGACGTGTTGGTGAGACAGCAGCATGCGCTGACAAATTCCGCAAAGAAGGCGTTGATATCACTGTAACAGTTACACCTTGCTGGTGCTACGGTGCAGAGACCATGGATATGGACCCACAGACGATCAAAGCTGTATGGGGATTCAACGGAACAGAGAGACCTGGTGCTGTATACCTGGCATCCGTTCTTGCTACACATGCACAGAAAGGACTTCCGGCATTCGGTATCTACGGACATGAAGTTTGCGAAGCAGACGACACAGAAATTCCGGAAGACGTTAAAGAAAAATTACTGAGATTCGGACGCGCAGCAGTTGCAGCAGCATCCATGAGAGGTAAATCCTACCTTCAGATCGGTTCTGTTACAATGGGTATCGGCGGATCTATCATTGATTCCGACTTTATCGAATCCTATCTTGGAATGCGTGTTGAATCCGTTGATGAGGTAGAGATCATCCGTCGTATGACAGAAGGTATCTATGATCATGAAGAATTTGAGAAAGCTCTCAAATGGGCAAAAGAAACCTGCAAGATCGGCTGGGACAAGAATCCAGAAGAACTTCAGTTCTCCCCAGAGAAGAAAGAAGAGCAGTTTGAATTCGTAGTTAAGATGGCAGTTATCATCAAAGAACTGATGAACGGCTGTGATAATCTTGATCCTGCATTCTCTGAAGAAGCAATCGGACACAACGCTCTGGCAGCTGGTTTCCAGGGACAGAGACAGTGGACAGACTTCTATCCGAACGGTGACTTTGCAGAAGCTATGCTGAATACATCCTTTGACTGGAACGGAGCTCGTGAGCCGTACATCCTCGCTACAGAGAATGACGTTCTCAACGGTCTTGGAATGATGTTCATGAAACTCCTTACAAACAGAGCTCAGATCTTCGCTGATGTTCGTACATACTGGAGCCCGGAGGCTGTTAAGAAAGCTACAGGATATGACCTTGAAGGTGTTGCCAAAGAAGCCGGCGGATTCCTTCATCTGATTAACTCCGGTGCTGCATGCCTCGACGCTAACGGCGAAGCAAAAGACGAAAACGGCAATGCTGTTATGAAACAGTGGTGGGATATCACAGAAGAAGACCAGAAAGCAATCATGGATAACACAGAATGGTGTATGGCCGACAACGGATACTTCCGTGGAGGCGGATACTCCAGCCGTTATGAAACACGTGCTCAGATGCCTGCAACTATGATCCGTCTGAACCTTGTCAAAGGACTTGGACCGGTTCTGCAGATTGCTGAAGGATGGACAGTAGCTCTTCCGGCAGAAGTATCTGACAAACTTTGGAAACGTACAGACTACACATGGCCATGTACATGGTTCGCTCCAAGATGCGATGGCAAAGAAGGACCGTTCAAATCCGCTTACGATGTAATGAACAACTGGGGCGCAAACCACGGCGCAATCTCCTATGGACATATCGGTGCAGACCTGATTACCATGTGCTCTATGCTGAGAATCCCGGTATGCATGCACAACGTACCGGAAGAGAAGATCTTCCGTCCGGCAGCATGGAATGCATTCGGAATGGACAAAGAAGGAGCAGACTTCCGTGCTTGCAAGAACTACGGACCGCTGTATAAATAAATTAAACTGTTAAACTGATTTTAATCAAATGCCATGATTAAAGGACATCCCCGAGGATTTCTTCGGGGATGTCCTTTTTTATCCACAGAGTTTTCTGTAAAAGTCGAAAAAATTCCCATTTTTTATGATAAAAAGGATTATCATTAGAGCTTCACTATGGTATGATAGAAACAGAATTTGTGGATAAAGCCAAACCATACAGGAGAAGATAAAATGAAAAAGATAATAAAGAGTTTTCTGGTCGTTCTGATGGGATTCCTGATGAGCGTAAATGTTATGGCAGATGTACAGCAGGAGAAGCAAAATCCTGATTATACGACAGATTATTACATGATCGTAGAATCTAAAGCGGGAGGAATCGACATATATTCTCTGCCGGATCTGAGTTCTTCGAAGCTGAATGACAGTCAGATCCCGAACGGTACAGCCTTACATATCGAGGGCGAGACAGAGGATAAGGAGAATAACAGAACCTGGGGCTATACAGAATATCATGGCATGCATGGATACGTGCCGCTCGATGACTGTAAGCCGGCACAGTCCCGCAAGGAAGCAATAGATTCCGAACTGTATATCGCAGGAAGTGACAATGTGGATTACAATGCAGATTACGATGTCAAAGCTTACTCCGAGGACGGAAGTCAGAAACTCTATCAGGGTCCGGGAATCAAATACGGTGAAGTTCCAGGAGTTCGTGATATCCAGAATGGAGAGACTCTTCATATCACAGAGGATGCAGAACTTGTCGATGGAAGTCACTGGGGTGTTACAACGATCGACGACCAGGAAGGCTGGGTAGATCTTGAGAAGACAGAAGAATGGGCGAAGGAACATGGTACTTATGAGAACTCTGACGGGACAGAATTGCTGGATATGACACCGGTACCGGGAAATTCCGGCACAGCGGCAGCAATTTCCGAAAATACTGCCACACCATCGACAGCACCTTCAACGACAGAGAATCCACAGGTGACAGCAGTACCGTCCGTAACAGGAGCAGCAGATTCAGTTACACCAACGGAAGCACCGGAAGTGACTGATATACCAGAGGCAACCGACACACCGGTACCGACAGAGACATCAGCACCGACGGAAACTCCGGAGCCAACAAATACACCGGCATCGACAGAGAGACCAGAGTCGACCGATGCACCAGATTCAGAGACCACCGGACAGCCAGAGAAGGACGATATTCAGACTTCAGGCCAGACTGTAACCACCAGCAAATCTTCCAAAAGCCAGAATCCACTCCTCTGGATTGCTGGAATTGCGGTACTTGCAGCAGTCGGAGTTATAATTTATCATTTCATGAAACGAAACTGAAAATTTATCCAGGTATAATGGCAGGCACTCAATCAGAAACTTTCTGGTTGGGTGCTTTTTATGTAAAAGTTTATCGTAAATTTGTACAAATGTGAAAAATCGGAATTGTGAAAGTTGTCGAAAATAAAAAAAATCTGTCATTAAATTTACGAAAATAAAAAAATACGATAAAATGATAAAAAGAACATCAGGAGGGGTGAAAATGAAGAAAAAAATAATAGGGATTTTGCTGGCAGTTACATTGACTGTATCACAGGCAGGAATTGTTGTTTATGCAGAAGATGTAACCTGGGAAGATGAATTTACGCAGATGGATGAAGCGGATGAATCAGAAACTCCTGAAGCGGATGTGACCTGGGATGGAGAATCAGAAATCTCAGAAACCGAAGATGATGAAGAACAGGTGGAAGTGACCGAAGAGGACACAGAAGCGGGCGAGGAGGAAACAAATACAGAAACCGAAGAATCACCTGTCAGTGAAGAAGAAAGCTTATTTTCAGATGGCGTAGGAGAACTTTTTTCTTCCGGGGACACAATCGTATACGATGCAGACGAAATGGAACCGTTCAAAAGCAGAACCTTAAAAGAGGTTGCTGATGAATATGCAAAGGCAAGATATGCCGGAGCAACTTATTCAAATTCAGACAGTTCCACATGGTATCAGGAACCGTGCTCTACTTCCGCGCCATATGCGGCAGGAGTGCTGACCCAGGATACACATACAGCGATGACAGCAATGACAAATTTCTATCGCTGGCTGTCAGGTCTGAATTCACTGAAGAATAGTTCCACACATTCGGATTCTCTTCAGGTGCAGGCTCTCGTTCGTAATTTTGAATTCAGCCATTGGGTGAGTGATTCCAGCAAGCCGGCTGATATGAGTGACGAGATGTGGAATGCAGGCGCTCCGTGCAGACATAACATTCTTGCGAGAGGATATACTCCTCAGGGAGCTATCACAGGCTGGATGAACGAGGGATATTCTCTCAGATCCCAGTCATGGGATACAACAGGACACAGATATGCATTGATCGAAGCTTCTCTGTCAGATGTTCAGTACGGATTCTCCGGAGGCATTGCAATCGGAGCAGGTGTAGCATCTGGAAATACTTCAGACCTGCCGTTCAGTGCGTTTCCGGCACCAGGATATATGCCGTCCCGGCTGGTGTCACCGTCTTCAAGTGCCTGGTCCGTACGAATAAACAAAAACACACTGAAAATTGCGGATTCCACGAAAGTAACCGCAGTGATCACAAACCTTAACACCGGAAATTCCTATGAATGCACGAAGGAGAACGGGAAACTGAGAGTATCAGGAGTCGAGATCGACATGGTACAGCCTTCTGATTATTCTGGTTCCAGATATACAGACAGCTATCGGGTGCAGATTACGGGACTTCAGGATGCAGCAACAGGTTCAGAGGCACAGATCAGTTATACAACCAGATTTGCGGACATCACAGAGGAAATGCCATCTTATGTGACGAGTGTGACGGCAGATGCCAGAGAATATGTTATTTATAAGACGATGGATAACATAGAAAGCATCAAAAAAGTTGCAGCAATTCTGCCGAAACAGGTATGGGCAACAGCAGAATCCGGAAAGAAGATCAGAGTATCTGTAAAAGGAGAATGGGAAATAAATGAAGCAGATAAATGCTTTGTAAACTCTGCAGATCCATCTGGACTTCCGGAAAACATAACCGACAAAAATCATCTGCTGGATGAAGTTAAGGTTCCGTACAAAATCTCGGATGATTACTATGATTCCTATAATACGCTGTATATTTCTCCGCAGAAGGTCAAGGAGGGAGAAAACATCGAACTGGGGGTATACAGAACCAATATTTCTACAGATACCAGCCAGATCTATAAACTTACCGCAAAAGAAGACGGAACCTATTCCGCAGTAAAGAAATACGATTCCTCAGAATCACCGGAATTTGACAAGGAAGCATCGGATGCGTCGGTATATTCTGCAACACACATATATAAGAAATCGGGTGTGACGCTGGACGATGCAGGAGAATATATTTCTGTGTACTACAGTTCCTCAAGTCAGAGCAGAATTTACGTCTGCAGAGCCACAAAGACCCTTGAGGTTGAACATACACACACCTGGGATGAAGGAAAGATCACAACAGCAAGCACCTGTACAAAGAAAGGTACAAAAACATTTACCTGTACGGTATGCGGAAAAACCAGGAATCAGGAAGTATCGGTTGTGGCACATAAATTTACAACATGGAAAACGACAACAGCGGCTACTGCCCTGGCATCGGCAAAACAGACCCACAAATGCAGCATCTGTGGCAAAACAGAGACAAGAAATTACGGAAATAAACTGAAACCATCCATAAAAGTAAACATAAGCAGCATCCTCCTGAAAACCAGACAGAAAACAACACTTCTGAGAGTTTCAGGACTTGCAAAAGGAGATTCCATCGTATCCTGGAAATCCAGCAATACGAATATTGCAAAAGTTTACGGAAGAAGCAACGGAACCTGCACGATCCAGGCAGGAACCAGAAGTGGAAAGGCCATAATAACCATAGCACTGAGAAGCGGACTGAAGAAGAATATCACTGTGACAGTACAGAAAACAACTGTAAAAACCACGAAGATCACAGGCGTTGCCACTTCTCTGAAACTAAAAAGAAATCAAAAAGCAACACTCAAACCGGTCCTTCAGCCACTGACCAGCGGAGAAAAAATCACTTATAAATCCAGTAATACCAAAATAGCCATTGTAAACAGTAAAGGACAGATCACTGCCAGAAGTAAAGGCACAGCAACAATCACCGTTACATCCGGCAGAAAATCTGTCAGATGTAAAGTAATAGTTAATTAATCAAATAAAAAATAAAGAAAGACCTGAGTTCTGTTCAGCAGTGGAACCCAGGTCTTTCTTTCTCTTATACGGGAAAACGAATAAAATTTTCAATTTTGTCGCTACAAATGCGAAAATTGGTAGCCTTGACGCATTGCTGAATGGAAATCAATGTGCTATTATAGTGTATAAATGGGATTATTATGTAGAAAGAAGGGGAGGTGTCCATAATTTCCAATGTTATGGAACAGGTAAATAAATCAGACAAAAAACAGCTTAAAGGCAAATTAAGAACAGGCACAGTTGCGCTGCTTATCGCATTGCTTGCAGCCGCATCAGCAACATATGCCTGGTATGTATATAATACCAGCCGCCATACAACAAAAGTCCGTATGGCAGCAGGCGCAGGCGTAAACCTGCAGATCAGCAATTCATATAATGGCACCTATGGTTCAGCCGCAGTCCTGGACAGCTTTTCCGGACAGCTGAATCCGGTTTCTACCAACAGGATCAGCGGCGGTTTCCAGAAAGTACTTGGCTTTACCAATGGAACCGAGAACCAGTCCAATCTGGTGGCAAATCTGTTTGGAAAGGGTGCATATACCGATTATTACAAGACAACCCTTTTTCTTAAAAGCAACGGGGAGTCAACCGATATTTATATTGCGGATATCGGCTTTGAGGATAGCGATGAGAAGAATCCGATTTCTTCCGCGATCCGTGCAGGTTTTGTAGTACACAAAGCAGGCAGGAACCAGCCGACAGAAGCAGAATATATTTTTGCAATCAGCGATAAGAAAAACCCCGAGGCAGAATACAATACAGCAACAGGTAAGGAAGGAGATGTACTGGACTGCACCAAAACAGACGGAACAACCGTCTCCTTTACGCCATATACCTCAGCGGCTTATTGTGCATATGACAAAAATACAGGAACTGTCAGTCTGAAGTCAGGCTCACTGAAATTATGTACAACAACCGGAAAGAATGGTTCCGCAGGAGATCCGGTACAGATCGATCTCTATATCTGGCTGGAAGGCTGTGACGAGGACTGTACCAGAAATCTTTGCAGCCAGACACTTAAGAACCTTTCTGTGTCTTTTGCAGGAGTCGTAAAAGAATCCTGAAAATAAGGAGGCAAGGCTTTGAATACAGAAGTTGATCAGTTAAAAAAATCATTTTCAAAAGCTGTGCTGTGGATTCTGCTTCTTCTGGCAGCAGCAACCGGTACTACATATGCCTGGTTTACACTTACAGGAATCAATTCCACCAATGTTACTCCAATGGCAGGAACTGTGAGTAAGGGTGAGACCGTTTTACTGATATCGACAAGTGAGAGCGGTCCTTTTGACAAGACCTGCGATCTGGTTCTGAATGGAAATCCGGATTCACTGAAACCACTTTCAACAGAAAATCTGGAACATTTTTACAGATCGACTGCTCAGAACAAGAATGGAATTGCAGTACTTTACAGCAATGCAGACAGCAGAGTGGATCAGGATGCAGTGCATGGAACGGTTTATCTGCAATGCCAGAATGCACCATGTAAGGTATATTTTGACAGAGAGAAACTGAGCCTTGGAAGCGATGCGCAGGCACTGGCAGCAATGAGACTTGGAATGAAAATCACATCACATGAGGGAACCAGTACCTTTATCTGGAGACTGGATGAAATGGGCAGCACATCAGGTGCACAGTCTGTACTGACTATTCCACGAAGCTCAACAGTTGTTTCCTCTGTTTCTGATAATGGACAGGCTTCTTATGCAGATGACCCGGCACAGGACATCACAGCCTATATGGCAGAGAATGGCGAGGCCGAAAATGAATACAAAGATGGAAGCCAAATTCTGGTGCAGTTAAATGCAGATGAAGTGGCTTCCGTAAAATACTGGCTGTATCTGGAGGGCTGTGATGAACAGTGTTCCAACCCGGTACAGAATAGAGATTCTGAGATACAGCTTGCTTTTGCAGGTGTTGATCTGGAAGAAAGTGAGAAGGGAGAACAGCCATGAAGCGTAGTTTCAGGACATGGTTCCTGACAGTAACAATCATTTTAATTTTGTTTGTAGTGGTATTTTTCACTTATGCATGGTTTACTTCCAACAGGGCAGTTTCGACCAACACTGTAACAGCAAGAACCGATGAAGAAAATCTGGAACTGCAGCTCAGCAGCACAGGAGGCAGCAGTTTTCGGGATTCACAGCCGGCATCCATTACGCAGGTCAATAAGACTGATGCAGAGTATCTGATTCCGGTTTCGACAAATGACCTTCAGAACTTTGCTTATTCACCGTTTACAGATTCCGGAATGGCATCTTCTTTCGAAAGAGTCCAGAATGAAGAATATTATTACCACGGACGGGTTTATATCCGTGCGGTTGGCGAAGGAATGGACGATGGAAGTACGATGAAGCTGTATCTGGACCAGAGCGATGGCATTCTGGGACAGAAAGTATCCGGTCAGATGCTGAATGCGGCAAGACTTGGGCTTGTATTTGACGAGAATTATTCTTCAGAAGTGATTTTTAAGTTGAGTGAAAGTCAGAATGCATCAGGTCAGCAGACATACAATACAGTCATTAACGGGCAGACACTTGGGAACAATCAGGTACTGTCATACACAAACGGGACAGTACGGGCGGTTTCCGACCCGTCTGTATCGGCAGATGGATATACCATCAGTTTTTCAGACGATTCTGTAGATGTTCCGCAGAATGCGCTTCTGACAATGCAGTTTAACAAAATATATACCGTAGATATTTATTTTTATCTGGAAGGCTGCGACCCGGACTGTTCCAACAGTATACAGTACAGTACGGTAGACCTGCAGCTTGGATTTTATGGCGTGCTTAGCCAGGAAGGGGCATGAGCATGAACAAAAAAGAAAACAACAAAACAGTCCGGAGCAGGCTGTATACATCAGTTTTGCTGGTTCTGCTGGCACTGGTCGCAGTTACAGCAGCCACGGTAGCCTGGTTTTCCATTGCGGACAGGGCAAAAGTAAAGACCATGAGCCTGGATATCGTGACAGATGCCGATCTGAGAATGGATCTTGATCCGCACAGCACGATCGACCAGTATGTAAAGACTCTTTCGTTTGAGCAGATCGCGGCGAGGATCCAGCAGGAAAAGGGATTTTCCATGGAAACAACCCCGCTGGAACCAGTGACAACAACCGATTATGAGAATTTTACCTATGAGAATGACACAACAGTCGAAAACACCAGCGGAGCATATCTTGAATTTACGCTTCATTTTATGGCAGCCAAGGATATGGTCGTCCACCTTACAAGTGCCAACAGCAGCTCCGGTGCAGAGGATGGAACGCTGGTCATGTCAGAGAATGCAGCACTGCCGGAATCCATGCGAATTGCTTTTTCCGCAGACGGAACGATATGGAATTACGATCCGGGCATGGGAAGCGCAAGCAGCACAGAAGGTACAGCAAAGACATTCGGGCTTCCGGAAGCCTCCACAATGCAGATAAACGAAGACAATGCCATGTTTTCTCTGAAAGAAGGAGTGGACAAAGCAGTAACAGTCCATATCTGGATGGAAGGAACTGATGAGGCGTGTACAGATGAACTGAGAGGATCTGATTATTCAATCCGGCTGAGATTTACCGGGGATAAAACAGATGATCAAAATAAATAAAATAACCAGGGAGAAGAAACTATGAAAGCATTAAAGAAAACGGGAACAATTGTGATCAGCGTATTGCTGTGGCTGGTAATACTGGTAGCCGCGCTGTATGCCTTCACAACAATAGCAACAAGAGACAATCAGAATGTATCAAGCCTTCTGGGGTATACCCCGCTTGTCGTAAAATCAGATTCCATGGCACCGACATTCAGTGCAGGAGACCTGATCTTTATCAAAAAATGTGACACATCCACCCTCAAAGAAGGCGATATCATCTGTTTCCATACGATCATTGACAACGAATATGCACTGAATACCCACCGTATCCAGAAAATCGATACAGTTGGAGACGCAAGAAGCTATACAACACTCGGTGATAACAACAATGGTATAGCAGATACACATATCATTTCCGATGGTGATATTGTAGGTAAATATGTCGGAGATCTGCCAAAGGCAGGAAAAGTCATGGATTTCCTTTCTAGCAGCATGGGATTTTTGATCGTGATCGTACTTCCGATGCTTTTGTTCTTTATCTATCAGGTTTACAATCTGATCATGATCGCTATCCGCCTCAAAAAAGCAGTTGCAGTAGAGACTGCCAGAGAAACAGCAATCGCACAGGAAGAGGCCGCACAGAAAGCAGCAGCACAGAGACCGGAACCTTCCGAAGCTGAGAACGAAGCAGAGGCAGCAAAAGCAGCTCTGGAAGAAGCAAGAAAAATGCGTGAAGAAGCAGAAGCAATCCGTGCCAAAGCAGAAAAAGAACTTGCAGATGCCAGAAAACAGCAGGGTCAGAGCGATTCCGGCGATGCCCAGACCAAAGAGGAGGGTACAGAGTCTTGAGCGAATTCCTGAAGTTTGCATTTGAGGTTCTTTCACAGGTTGTCTACAATATCGTGACCTGGCTGGTTGCTTTTGCCAAAGTGTTTGTTACCGGCTGGTTTGAATATTTTGTGATTTTCAAAACTTACTTCCCGACGCTGAGCATTGTAGGCAAAGTTCTTTCGGTTCTGCTAATGATCCTTCTTGCGGCAATTCCGATCGTGATCATTCTGCTTCTGATCCGCAGGGCGATTCTGAATTACCAGTTAAAGGCTGACAAATCAGACAATGCGGCATTATACAGAGAGATCGGAAGACTGAACAAGCAGGTACTGGATCTGATGGAAGAGAAGAACAGCATCCTTGCCCTCAAGGTAAATGCCATGGGAGGCACAGAGAGAATTCCATATATGGGAGCTTCTGCACTGACTGATGACGTGATCCCAAGTGTTGGAAACGTTACTGATCCAGGCAAGGCTGTACAGGGAGCGGCAGCAAAAGCAGGAGCTGCTGCGATCATCTCGGGAACTGACGATCCGAAGAAAGCACCTGTTGTACGTGCAGTAGTTTCTTCTGACCCAGGAGAAACCGTAGAACACCGTTTCCCGAAACTTACACTTGTCGATCAGAAATATGCAGCTTTCCAGTATCCGCAGTATAACAATGATATCACACTGGAAGAATTCGTAGAGGGCTACAGACTTTTTGCCGCAAGCCAGATGAAACTGTATTATACACCTGAGATCATCCGGCGATTTGTTGCAGGTATGGCAGCAAGTAAGCTTCTGATCCTCGAAGGTATTTCCGGTACCGGTAAAACAAGTCTTCCATATTCCTTCAGCCGATATATGGAAAACCCGGCAACGATCGTATCTGTACAGCCATCCTACCGTGACCGTACAGAGATCCTTGGTTATTTTAACGAATTTTCAAAGAGATTTAATGAGACAGAATTTCTCCGTGCACTGTATGAGGCAAATTATCGTCCGGACCCGACTCTGATCGTACTCGACGAGATGAACCTTGCACGTATCGAGTATTATTTTGCAGAGATGCTTTCTGTACTGGAAATGCCGAACGAGGATGAGTGGGTACTTGACCTTGTGCCGACGGCATGGGAGGGAGATCCTGTCAAAATGGAAGGCGGCAAGATCCATGTAAGCACCGCTACCTGGTTTGTCGGAACCGCGAACAACGATGACTCCACCTTTACGATCACGGATAAGGTTTATGACCGTGCTATGCCGATTGAGCTGAATGAAAGAGCAGATGCTTTTGAATGTGAACTTCAGCCTCGCTGCGATATCACAGCAGAGCATCTTCAGTACCTGTTCCAGAAAGCAAAAACAGAACATCCGATCAGCGAGGAATCCCTGGAGAAGCTGCAGAAGATGGACAATTACCTGGTTACCAGGTTCAAGCTTTCTTTCGGAAACCGTATTATGAAGCAGATGTACGACTTTATCCCGGTCTATGTTGCCTGCGGTGGCACAGAACTTGGCGGTATGGACTACATCATTGCACGTAAAGTACTCAAGAAATTTGAAAGTATGAACGTTACCTTTGTAAGAGATGAGATCACAGGTCTGATCAACTACATTGACAAAACATTTGGAAAAGCAGAGATGGAAGACAGCAAGTCATATCTGAGAAGAATCCAGAATTTGTATTAATCGCAGTAAAGGGATAAGACGATGGCAGAAACAACAATCAGTGATTTATATGAGAAATATACGAATCAGGTTGGCGAGGCTCTTGAGGATGACCGGTACTTCCAATATCTGTTTGAGATGGTTCAGGCAGGTGACAATACCCTCGAGCAGAAAAACAGGATTCTCCACAAAGTGATCGATGAGCAATGGCTCACCGTAGTAGAGGAAGGAATCGAAGCTATTTTTAACATTGTGGATAAACCACGTCGTTTTATTGTCACCTCAGAAGAAGTAGTACCGGTGGCACTTGCCAAGAAGATTACGGCTGACAGTGTGCGGCACTTAAGCCAGCATACGCAGTTCATCACAGAAAATGCAGCAGGAGAGATCCAGCCGACCAGGATCCTCAATGTCACGACCGAAGAAAGCTATGATCTGTATGAAAACCGTTTCGTATATCATCTGATCCAGCGGCTATTTGCATTTGTGGACAAGCGAACAGATGTAATCTTCTGGTCAACAGGAGATGAAACCTGCAACGTCATGAGCATGGAAAGCAAGATCGACGATGCTTATGAGGAAATTTCTTACAAAGTAGAAATGACGATCAAAAACCGTCAGAGCTATGTCGAAAACGACACCGACCATATGGACCTCTTCAAAAGGATCGACCGTATACGAAGACTGTCAAGGACTTTGCGGACAAGTTCTTTCTGCGATATCATGAACGGCTGTGCCAAGGTGCGAAGCCCGATCCAGAGAACCAACCTTATGATGAAAGATCCGGATTACCGCACCTGTTACAAACTATGGCACTTCATTGAGAGCTATGATGAAGTGGGATATACCATTGAGGAACAGGATTCTGCGTTACAGTTCGATGAAGAATATCTCCTGCAGATGTACATCAACTTTATCACAAATTACACCGTATTCAAGAGTCTTCTGGAATCTGACCAGAGAAATGTGACAGAGCTTGCCAAAGAGAAGCGGGAACCTGTTAAGCCGAAATTTGTCAAAGAGATCAAGGAACAGATCGTAGAGGACAGAAACATTCCGGATGTTGAGATCCGACAGGTGTTTGTAGAAGAAGTCACACAGGCGCAGCTGGATGCAGAGGCGAAACTGGAAGAAGAAACGAATCGAAGAGAAGAACTGGAACGTTCCCTCTCAGAACTGGAATTTCAGATGGACTCCCTGAACCAGCAGATGGAATTCCTGGAGCAGACCAGAATGCAGATGGAGCAGGAGCGGGCAGAACTGGAAGAACAACTCCACAACGAACAGAAAGTCCGCCAGGAAACAGAAGCTGCGATGGCAGCAGTAGATATTGAGGCGAAAAATTCAATAGAGATTGCGCAGGCAGAGGCAAAGCGTTCTGTCGAGAATCTCCAGACGATACTTGACACTGTGCGAAAAGAGAAAGAACGGGAGCTGACAGCAGCACTGGATCGTGCAGAAAAAGCAGAAAAGGATGCAAAAAACTCCCGCAAAGAAAAAGAAAAGAAACAGAAAGCTGCATCAGAAGAAATCGACAGGATCCGAAAAGAAGCAGCAGACGCGGCAGCAAGATCAAAGAAAGAATCACGGGCAGCCGTTGCCGCAGCACAGCGCGAGGCAGCCAAAGCGATCGAAGAAGCCAGACGCAAGCAGGAAGAAGCCGAGGCAGCGATGCAGAAAGCCCTGCAAAAAGCAAAGTCTGCCAGCCTTTCCCATTATATTGTAAAGCGTTTACAGGAACGCCGTGACCGCAAAAAGACAGACGAGGATGACAGCAACTCATGATAAAGAAATTTTTTCTGACATTGATAAATATTATTTCCGTAATGATCATTGCGGCGGCAGTCGTGGTTCTGTGCCTGGTAGTCTTTACAAAACAGGGGGAGGCTCCGAATCTTGGAGGGTATACGGTCTTTCGTATCACGACAGGAAGTATGCGGCCTTCTTATGATACAGACACCCTGATCCTTGTAAAGAAAACCGATCCGTCACAGATCCAGGTCGGAGATGTTATTTCCTTTTATTCCGCAGACCCGGCGCTGGATGGTGCTGTAAATACGCACAGAGTCATAGCAATAGAGGAGGATGGAACGGAATGGAAATACACAACACAGGGAGATGCGAACAATATCCCTGACCAGTACGGAACCGATTCCGAGGCTCTGATCGGAAAGGTAGTCGCGTCGTCCCTGGTACTTGGAAAACTCGCACGTCTGGTAGCGAATCCGCTTGTTTTCATACCAGTGATCCTCATACCACTCGCAGTGATCCTCATCAGTAATCTGGTTCGGACTATCAGACTGGCAGGTAAGATTGCCAAAGATGAGGAAGAGGCAGCGGTCAGAGAAGCAATCCGTGAGATCCAGGAAAAAAGACAGAAAGAAAAAGAAAATTCTTCAGATAAAGAACAATAAAACAGGATTTATTAGGAGGAAAATAACATGGCAGGAAGTATACAACTGAAGAAAGGTACCAAAATGCAGCTTGCATTTGACGTACCGGTAGGGCAGGAGCCTCAGTTTAATATGCTCTGCACATTTAATAAAGCACTGGACGAATCAGCATTTCTGGTATCTGCCCCAATGGTGGACGGCAAAAGGCTTGTGCCGGATGAAAGCCAGAAATTATTGTTTAAATATACCGAAGGAGAGGAAAGCAACATTCTTGCCGGATACGTGGATGATGTTGTAAAAGAAGGAATCCGACATTATCTCAAAGTCAGACGTGTGGCAGAACAGAGACAGTTCATCAAACGTATGGATGTCCGTATGAAAGTTGAGCTTCCGATTACCTATATGCAGGATACGTGGGAACTGAATTCCGAGGGAGAAGTGGATAAGGAAAAAGGACAGACCATGGATATCTCCAACAACGGTCTTGCGGTATACATGAACCGTTGGTTTGAAGTAGGAGAGTCCTGTATCTTCACCCTTCCAAGACTTGGAACGGCAGCCGAAGGACAGCCTGCCAGAGAAGTCGTGGGAGTCATCTGCTGGACGAGGGAAATGCCGAAAGGCAGCCCGTTCCGCTTCGTAGCAGGTATCCAGTTAAGATTTGCAGACCAGCAGGAACGTCAGGATATGCAGGATTACGTGGCATACGTAAAGAAAAGGTATAAACTGTGAAAAAGAAAGCCGAAAAAAAGATAAAAAAGCTCGAAAACAAGGCAGAAAAAAAGAACAAACGACATTTTTTCAAAAAGAAAAAATCAAAGACGGACCAGATCATCCGAATTGAGGAACTGGAAGCCCTGATGGAGCAGGAGGGCGGAGATGTCGATCCGGAAAAGATCGTCAGTATGTATCGGCCTCACAGGAAACGGCGCCAGATCGGTGCGGCTCTGCTCCGACTGGATAAACTGAGCCTTGCCCTGCTTGCAATGCTTGTTACAGTCGGTATTTTGTTTGCTGCCGCATTTATGCAGGAAAAAATGGGTAACTTCACGATTAACCTTGACCGTCTGGAAATGTACAGAAGAGGTATCAGCATTGCTGACAATGGTGATTTCAAGGGTGCAACTGCGAGACTTACCGCAGCCATGGTCAAAGATGCCACGAATATTTCGATCGAAGATCTTCCAGATGACCTGGACGATCATGAAGGTGCACACAATGGTAAAAACTATATGGCATATACATATTTTGTCAGAAATGCAGGAAAGATCGACCTGAGTTATAAGGCCAGGATCACTCTGGATTCCTGTTCCAAGGGAGCCGAGAACGCTGTCCGTATCGCAGTATGGCGAAACGGAGAGAAAATCATCTACGCAGAACCGGCAAAAGATGGAAAACCTGAGAAAGACTGCACAAATTTCTTGTCAGACGATGTCATATGCGAGTATAAGGAAGATAGCTTCCTTGTAGGAAATGTCGATAAATATACCATTGTCATCTGGATGGAGGGTGATGATTCGGAATGTGTAGACTCCATTATCGGAGGCAGTGTGGAGATGAGCATGCACATCGACACAGACTTCGACGATGACACCAGTCTCCTGTCGAAGTTTATACAGGATATCAAAGATACCCTTAACGGAGACAAACCGATCAATGCAGCCGGTAATGAAGCTCCGAATGACAGCTATTACACAGATAAGGAAGTTACCTGGAAGACCAGAAGAAATCAATAATATCGTTATAACCGGCGCCACAACCACCGATTATATATATTACAGAGGGAATTCCCGTGGCAGGGAAGCGATTTTGTGGTTAGCTGAAAGCCTCACCGGAAACGGTAGAGGGAAACTCTCCTAACCGGGCCCGGTGGGAGTTTGATCTAAATACAAAAAAGAATTCTAACTGCAGGAAATTCCCAAAACTGTACGAAGGAGAGAATGACATGAACGAAACAAAAAACAACAGCGTAAAAGCGCTGAAAAAACAGATGGCAGCAGCTGTTGCCATGGTATGCGTTGCCGCTGTAGCGCTCGGATCAAGTACATATGCTTGGTTTGTAAGTAACAATACGGTAACAGCTAAGACTGCTAGCATCAGTGCTCAGTCGAATGCACCATTCTTGAAAATTGCTAAGATAGGTGAAGCATTAACAGAGACATCCGCTACACAGGTAGCAGGAACCAATGATAAAACTGAGCTGTATCCATCGCAGTGGAATCATGTAATTACAAATGGCACTTATCAGTTTGAATCTGCGTATGCTTCTAAGGCAGGAGAAGCAACTATGTTAGCTGGTTCTCGTTTTGCAGTCGGCGGAGTTGATGCAGAAAAGAGACCGGAGTATGCATTAAAACAGTCCTTTGACATCGGTACAACAGATGCAAAGGCAGGTTCTTTCCAGAATTTAAAAGTTGCAAATGTAGCAATTGATGCCGGTGCAAATTCAACTGGCTTAGTTGACGCTATGTGTGTACTTGTTAAATGTGGGGAAAATTGGGGCGTATATAAAAAATCTGCAGATGCTCAGGTAACAGACGCTCTTGAACTTACTGAATATGGCGATAAAACTACAATCATGAACAATTTGACTGGTACTGCATCGGTGACAGATGCTCTTGTAAACACAATTGCAGCTGGAAATAAAACTACAGTAGATGTTTATGTATTCTATGATGGATCTGCAAGCACAGTTTATACAGACAACCTTGCAAATCTGAAAAACTGTGGCGTAACTGTAACCTTTACAGCAACACCTGTCAACACTGATGGTAATGCCGTTGATGGTGCAAATAATGATGTAACTAAAAACAACTAATAACTATGATGTTTCCCCACGGTTGTGGCGTGGGGGACATTTTAAAGGGCAGAAATCTATTTCTACATTTTAAAATGTCATAACACTTAAGGAGAGAGCAGATGGAACAGATACGAAAATTGCGCAAAGAATTGATAATTTCAATTATTTCTGTAATAGTTGCTGCAGTGGCTTTATCATCTTCTACATATGCATGGTATGTTGCAAATAATACAGTTAAGGCGAAAACTAGCACAATTACAGCAACTACTAATGGATTTATTTTACAGATTACAACCGCCGAAAAAGGTGGCGTACAGCATGGCGGTGCGCAGGAATCATTGGAGGCATTTACAACAGGAGAAGTTCTTAGTCCATCGTCTACAGACGATATTATTAATAACTGGTATGTGTGTCAGAATTGGAATGAGCGTGGAAATGTAACCTCATATTATACTCCAAACTTTGCAACAGGAACCAAGCCAGGAAACTATAAAGAAAATAATCAAAATTATTATGCTTTCATTAGAAGTGATTATATTTTATATACGATTACCGAAACTGGTAAAGCAGATGTATATTTAGATGCAAGTGATGGAAGCCCTATTGTTGTTAAAGCTGATGAGGGAAACGGTGTATCCACTGTTATTGATTCTATGCGTGTAGCAATTACAACGCAAGAACTGGATACAGACGGAAAAACACCAATCGGTGAAGAAACATTACGAGTCGTTTACTCCACAAAAGATGAAACTGGAAAGGGTAATGATGAGAACGGTGTCAATGGATGGAGTTGTATTTCTAATGTAAACGGAACTTTAAATCCCGTTGCTGTAACCTATCCACATATTTATAATGGACGATATACCGATCAGAATGGTAACAACTGGGCAGCATTGAAATCTGGCGATTCTTTTACTGTTCCAGAAGGTTCTCTTCCAATCAAGGATGGGGTTGGATATGATGGAGTTGCTGTTCATGTGTATATCTGGATGGAAGGCACGGATGCGGATTGTGTAAATGGAAAATCCGTAGAAAATGATGATAGCAAATATAGTGTGACTGTAAAATTTGCTGGTGTCGCAACTGGAAATTAAATGCAAACTGAAGAAAAGCTATGATGAGTAGGTAAACGTTCGTCATGGCTTTTCTTTTAGCCATTTTTCTTCTTTCTCCTCTTTTCTCTATCTAGGAACTCTAATGCAAATTTGTTATATGCT
>OLOV01000755.1_pt1 | contig 28050 bp, 19 predicted proteins | sample 1672931 | NCBI WGS metagenome assembly OLOV01 (sample SAMEA3136738, study PRJEB25190) | human gut metagenome | biome: human gut; feature: human-associated habitat; material: faeces | place: Austria | collected 2013 | reverse complement strand
GCTTATTTTATACCCCGCACCCCGAAGAAGATAAGCGGCTGGGTACCGTTGGCCACGTCCGGATGGACTTCGGGCGCAGCGGCAATGAGTTCTGGCATACATGGTGGCCCCGCGGCCCGGAGGAGCTAAACAGCCCCGCATTCAAGCTGGAGCTGCAGGAGGTCGTGGACACGCTGCGGGAGAGTGTGCTGAAAAGCCGCTTTGCTATGGAGCGTTTTTGCTATGAACACGGCGGCAAAATCAGCGGCGGCTGGACACAAAACTACGGTTACATCGTGGAAACCGAGCATTACCGCTACTGCCTGCGCTGCAACCCGTCCCCTGGGGATTATAACTGCTACTGTACGGCCTATGATCTGGATGCCCAGCGGCAGAACATGGCGCGGGAGGAAGCACCTCACATGGAGATGGGAGGCATGGTATGAGCATGGGAACGGCTTGTGCCAGAGGGCCTCCTGCCCTGTCAGACCATTACAAATCTTTCCGTTGACTTACGGATGGTTGTGTGGTAGTTGTTTGTGCTACCAAAAACATAGAAAGGAGAAACGTACATGAAAAAGAGAATCATGACCCTGATGGCGGGAATGCTCCTGCTGCTCACAGCCTGCGGGCAGACGAGGGACAACTCCACATCGACGATGCTGCCGGTGGCGGCAGTGCAGAGCGCAGCACAAGGTGTGGCTGGTGTAGCGGACAAGACGGCGGACAAGGCTGAAATGCCGCAGAAAAACAGCCTGCACCCGTTGAAATGGCACCGCCCACTGCACCGAAAGAGCCGGCAATACCCGCGCCTGCACCGGAGGATACACCTGCTTCCACACCCACACCGGCACCTACACAGAAACCGGCAGAGAAACAGGAGGAAGAGCCTGCGCCTATGCCCGAACCTGTCCCTGCACCGGAGCCGAAACCTGAACCGGCAGACCGCCGGGCGGCTGTCGAGGCGGCCAACGCCTATGCCGCCGCACAGTACGGCGTCATCACAGATAGCAGCCTGACGCTGGACAACAGTGCCTACCGCTTCCCTGCATCGGTGGCAGCGGATGCTTCACAGGAAGTGCTGGAGGCCAAGGCGCGGGACATGGTGGACTACACCTTCCGGCAGCTCATGATGCAGGCGGGCATGGATAGCATCGCGGATGCAGGCTTCCATTGCAACGTCTGCATCGTAGAGGACGGCATAAGCCTGCTCATCTATGTTCTCTATGCAGGCTGAGAAAAAACAATACGCAAGACCTCTCTGGAAGCAGAGAGGTCTTATCTTTTGTAGAGGAGGAAGCCATTTGAAAGCATTCAAACACATGACAGCCTTTGTGCTGGCGTTGGTCATGGCGGCAGCACTGGCGGTGACCGCCTATGCTGCCAGCGTGACGGTCAAGTACAGGGTCTACGTCTATTCTGACGAGATCACATTTCGTCAGTATGATTATAGCCAAAGCACAACGCCGTCCATTACAAATCTGACCATCTCGGCTACCAGCGGCCTCGGCAGCGGCAGTGCCCTCTACCACATGAAATATGCGGATGGCGCGGTGGCCTACTGTATCGAGCCGGGTGTTCATTCCGATGACAGCGGCACCTACAAGGAGGGATCCAGTGCCAGCTGGTATAACCTGCCCGCCTCTGTGCAGAGCGGCATCGCGCTGGCAATGTCCCTGGGCTATCCCAGCGCCGACTACGGCGCGGTGCCCAGCGACCGGAACAGCAGTGCCATCATCAACGCGGAAAAGTGGGCGGCCACGCAGGCCATCATCTGGGAGCTGATCTGCGAATACCGCAACGCCTATACCTACGATGATTGGGGATACAGCCCATTTTATGGCTGCGTGGACACGAGCCGCTACCCGACCTTCGAGCTGTGGTATGACAAAATCGCGGCGGCGATGCAGAACGCCACGATGATCCCCAGCTTTGCAGAGTACGCACCGCGCTGGTGCGACACCATTGAGCTGAAGAGGAACGCAGCGGGCAGCTATACAGCTACGGTCACGGATGACAATGAAGTACTGAGTGACTACAATTTCGCCGCCAACAGCGGGAGCGGCATCACCTTCACACGGAAGGGCAACGCCCTGACCATCACGGCGACGGCAGCGGCGGCCAAGAATCTCGACACCGAGAAAACCTACTCGGCCACCGGCAGTGCCTATGAGATCGATCCGGATCGAGCGGTGGTCTGCTGGTATGATCGGACGGGACGGTATCAGGCGATGGCCGGTTACACCGGCGTGGGGCGCGACCCCGTGAAGGCGTACATTAAAATCAAAGCCGTGGAGGAGAAGGGCAGCATCACCGTCCACAAGGTGGACGTGACGGGCAGTCCGCTTGCTGGTGCGGAGCTGCTGCTGGAGACTTCCACAGACGGCAAGACATGGACGGAGGTGGGCAGAGTGACCACCGACAGCACCGGTGCAGCCAAGTGGGAGGAACTCACACTCGGGGCGAAGTACCGCATTACCGAGGTCAAAGCACCCGCAGGGTACACGCTGCTGACTGAGCCGCTGTTTACGGGAACGCTGGACAGCAATAACCGAGATATTACCATCACCGCCTGTAACAATGCAGGCTTCGTGCTGCCCTTCACGGGCGGCATGGGATTTACAACCTATTTCCTGTTTGCAGCACTCATGCTTTGCATGGGTGTTTATTTTTGCAAAAAAATCGAAATGAAGGAGAACACCAAATGAAAAAGATCCATCGTGTATTGGCACTGCTGTTGGCGGCGCTCATGGCCATCGGCCTCATGACCACGGCATTTGCCGCAACAGATTCTGCGCCTATCATCGATCCCAGCAAAGAAAGCATCCCTTTCTATCTACAAGTATGACATCACCACAGCCGGCAATGACGGCGCGTGGGACGCGGAGTCCTACGTTTCCACCGGCCTGCACGATGATGCCGCCGTCGTGGATAAGTTGGCAAAATACGCCATCCAAGGCGTGGAGTTTACCTACCTCCGCGTGGCTGACATTGCCATGAACAATGAGGTCGTGGACGGTCAACGTCAGGTGGGCGTACTGTATGGCTTCGACAGCTCCGACCGCAGCAACGCCGTGCTGTCTGCCATCGGCCTGACCGGCGCAGACGCTCACAAGACTGAGGATGACGTCAACTACTTCACCAGCGATGTGCTGAACAGCAAGCTGGCCGCAGCACTTGCAGCCAATGCCACCATCGTCAAGAACACTCTGGAAACCGCCGTGAAGAACGGCGGCGTGGCTATGCCCGAGACGGATGCCACCGGACACACCTCCGCTTCTGATATGGAGCAGGGATTGTATCTGGTGGTAGAGACCAGAGTCCCTGAAATGGTCACCAGCACTTGCAATCCCTTCTTCGTGTCCCTGCCCATGGCTACCATTGACGGCGTGGCGTGGAATTACGATATTACCGTTTACCCCAAGAACCAGACTGGCAATCCTACGTTGGATAAGACTGTGCGCGAAGCAAAGAACTCCACCGGCAAGAACACCGGCAGCCTGACCGACATCCAAAAACCAAGCTGTGATCCACCTAAGACCAGTAACCACCAAGGGAGGGACTTCCGTCCCTCCCTTGGTGGTTGTCCAGCAGTTTGCCGCAATCGGGGCGGGCTTATGCCGGCAGGTTGATATGACCGATTTTATCCAGCGCAGAGAGATCAACGCTTTCCACATATGCTTTGATCTCGTCATCGCCGAGAGAGTCACCCGGCTGAGAAACCAGGCTGATAAATGCGTTCTCGCCGTTGTAAAGGACAATGAACTGATGGTTACCGGAGTAAACAGACACTGTCTCGCCACGCGCGGTGGTATACGACCATTCATGGTATTCATGGGCATCATCCAGAGAAAGGCAGTCGATGCTCATGCTTCCCTTTACCCGACGGTTTATGGCGATGGTGCAGAAGCTTTCCTCCTCGCCGCCCGTACGCCAATCATCCCCGAGGGAGAAGGAGCCGTCGTTCCATACCCGATAATCGGGGACGCCCTGCCGTGACGGGTTTTCCAGCGTCAAAAAGCCATCGCTGCCAATGATCTCGCAAAAGCTCGTATATCCGGAGCCTTCGTATAGAGCGTCCCACGGCTTGAGATCGTATTTCTCGCTGATCTCAAGGAACTTGTTGACCAGCGTTTCCGTGTAAAGACCGAGGTAGACCCCTCGATGGGCTTCGCCCCAGTCGCCCAGAGGCTGGTGCAGCGCATCTCCGTTATAACCGTTTGCTTCGTAGGAGCTGAAGAAGGCGTTGAACTCGCGGGAGGCCTCGTATTCGGGGGAGCCGATGCAGCCCTGCATGCTGATGGTCATTCCGTCAGCCAGCTTTTTGCCTGCATATTCACCGTTCACATAGCTGTCGGAAACGATCTGTCTGCCCATCACAGCGTCTCTGATACCAAACAGATTCACCGCGTAGGCCCCCACGCACATGGCGCACAAAAGCGCTATGACAGCCGCCGCCACCAGTACCGATCTTCTGACAGGTCTCTTTTTGTGAATCGTATAGTTTTCCATGTTCATAATCTCCTTTTCGGCATCAGATGCCTCAACCGTCTGCATCAGGTCGATGGCATCCAGTATAAACTTCGGATCAATATTGTTGAACCCGGACAGAAAGTCAAACGATGTCATAGCAATCCCTCCTTAGATAAATATAGCCGTAATTTCTGCCTGGTTCGGAAAAGCGAGGTTTTTACTTTGCTTTGTGAACACTTGAACCTCAATGCAATGTCCGCTATGGAAGCAAAGAACCAGTAGCGGCACACAAAGATATTTCGGTCGTCTGCTGAGAGTGTGCAAAGAAATTGATTGACCGCCGCGGCAAACTCCTTCCTCTCGCATTCCGCTTCCACGGAATCACCGGAAGCGATGGTGTCCTTCAGCTCGTCCAATACAAGATCAAACTCACCGCCGCCGCGTTTCCGGGCGTACTGCTCCCGCAACTTCATCAGGCTGAGATTTCTGACAATGGCTGCCGCAAAAGCCTGAAAACACGTTGGCCGCTGTGGGGGAATGCTGTTCCATAGGGCCATGTATGTATCAGACACGCATTCTTCCGCGTCCTGCGCGTTGGATAGGATATTGAGAGAAATTTTCGTGCAAAGCCTGCCGTACTTTTCATCGGTACGGGAGATGGCCTCCTGACTTCGCTGCCAGTATAGATCAATGATTCTTTCGTCTTCCATGACGGCCTCCTTTAAGAGCTCTCACCCAGTAAGTTGCAAAAAGCGGTGGACAGGTTACAGTTTTTTCAACGGTGAATGTGGCAGCGCAAAACGCCCGAGGATAAACGGCGTCATCGTCATATTTTAGCGTCTTTCCGTCCGACAGGCAAGGAGAGGTACCGCAACGCCGCAGACAAGGGTGCGATCCAGGTCATCGCCGGACGCCGGGGCTGGCGCGGTGCGGACTGCTTCCGGTATATCGACCGCTTGCAGGCGGGCGATGCCGTGAAACTGACAAACCTATGGGAAACGCTGACCTATACCGTAGCTGACATTCAGATCATCAAGCCCCATGAGGTAGAGAAAATCAAAATTCAACCGAACCGCGACCTGCTGACGCTGTTGACCTGCCACCCCTACGCCAGCGGCGGCAAACAGCGGTATGTGGTGTACTGCGAGAAAACGGAGGTGAGATAACTATAAGCATTTTCGGCAAGGTGACCTTCGTAGGGGACGACGATATCTTCTACGACGATCCCGCTATCCGCAAGGCAGCAGATGATATCCTGTTTGACTTTCTTGGTGAGGAAAACCCATGTGAGCTGGAAGACTACACACAGACGATGGGAGGAATTTAGTATGAACGTAAATCGGAAGCTGCTGGCGTTCCTGCGGAAGCAGTACCCTGTGGGTACACGCATCCGGCTGGACTCCATGCAGGATCCGTACGCACCGGTGGAGGCTGGCACGACGGGGAAACTGGACTATATCGACGACGCCGGGCAGTTCCATATGAAATAGGACAACGGGCAGGCACTGGCGCTCATCCCCGGCGTGGACAGCTTTACCGTTTTACCGCCCGAACTCAGCATGACGAAGCTATATACCACGAGTTCACAGTTTCATCGGTATCTCTTTCTGAATTGGATACCACCCAGCAGATTGCCATACCGCAGCAACTATTGGAGCAGGCAGGCATCGACTCGAACGCAGAGGTGCAAATTGCCTGCATGGACGGAGCTATCATCATTACGGGGGACACACCCCTGACCGAAGATGAATTGAGTGAGGTCGTTGACCGTCTGCGGGCGGTCAATAACCTCACTAAACATTTCCCCAGTGAATTGGATACTGAAGAAGGGGGAACAGGCTATTCTGTTATACCATACACATGAGAAAAAGCCCAGCATTTGCTGGACTTTTTCGACGAGCTGAGCAGGATGGCGATAGGACCTATCGCCATCCTGCTGATGATGTTAAGTTGTGTAAAGGTTCTTCAGCCATCAGAGTGCTGCTCTGAGCACGATGCCCTGCGTTGTTTTATAACATTCATCGCAGCTGAAGTGGTGCGTTTCAGCATTTTTGCTATCAGAACTGCCAGAACGAAATATATTACAAACAGTACCAACACATAGCGGTATGTAAAATGCGCTAAATCAAAGCCCTTCACCATCAGGCTAATCAATTTGTGGTGTACCAAAAAGATCGGGTATGTCAGCGCAGCTGCCGATATAATTGCAGAACTTATCGCCTGGAAAAAGGCAGGGAAGCACGCGACAAGCAATGAGATCAGCAGAAATATCATCCAGCATACCACAGAACCAACCGTTACTGCGTGTATGTATTTCTGCGCCATAATCACGGCGATCGTTACTGCCACAGTTGTGCCTATCAGCGGAATATTCTTCATCTGTTTGATATAGCGTGCGAAGCACCCGCCTGCAATCATTTGCGTTAATCGGACCGGTACTGTGATTAAATTCCCGTCGGTTGAAAAGACAGTAATGCCATACATCAAAGCAACCAGCGGCAAAAACACCCAAGCTGGAAGGTGATCCCACAGATACATTACCAACGGCCAAAGGAGATAGCAAATAATCGCGCACCCCAAGTACCACTCACCGACCTGATAGAAATTATTGGTGAACCACCCACGGGCACTTCCATAACCGTCCATTCCAAATAACGTCAAGAGCAGGCTCGGTATGGGCGCACCGGAAATCGTTTTATTCATCAGCAGCTGTGCGCATGTCGCCCATAACCAGGCAATATAGAATGGTGGCATCAATTTTTCTGCACGATTCAAGTAAAAGTGGGTCAAATCTTTTCCACTTGCAATTTTACGGCTTCCCATTAAGGCCGCTCCCGAAAGCATGAAGAACAGATTATTTCCAATATCGCCCAAGGACACACAGCCAAAATAGACACTCGGGATAAGTTCATTCGGGTATACCAACTGCCCCACAGTATCAAACCCGCACACAGAAGCATTAAAATGGAAAATCAAGACAGATGCACAGGCGAGTATGCGAATCAAATCATAATCTATCCGTCGTTTCCCTGCCGTTATCTTCATATTGCCACTCCTCTTGTTGAAATCGCTGTTCATTCATTCAATGAACGCCCTGCGCAAAGATGTCCCAGCCTCTGTGCAGCAGTCACCTTTCAAGCCCGGCAGGCCAGTGACCTGCCGGGCTTGAAGGGATTATACGTACTTAGGTCGGGAGTTACATAGTCTCCGCTCAACCCACCTGCTTGGCGCTGTTTGTCACAACGACCCGCGTATGGGCGATCAGAGTCTGCGTGCCATTTTTAGTGCCGTACACATGGATCTGATACGCACCTACCGAATTGTGCTGCTTCAGGTTCACGGTGTACGTCCAGTTCCCGTCAGAACCCTTCTTGGCAGCGTACCACACTATATCATCCTGACCGTTGGCCTCGCTCCAGACGGGGATCATGACCTTTTCGTATGCTCCCGCGTTCTTCACGGTGATCTGCATCGTGCCGAGCTTCTCAGAGACGACCGCTTTGACCATCGGAGTCTTTGTATCAGGCAACTTCGCTACATTGGCCGTGGTTCTTGCGATCAAGGCCTGCTTTCCGGCCTTTGTACCGTATACATGAATCTGATAACGGCCCGTGGAATTGTGGGCCGTCAGGTCCACCGTATACGTCCAATTCCCGTCAGATCCCTTCTTGGCAGCGTACCACACCAGATCATCCTGACCGTTGGCCTCGCTCCAGACGGGGATCATGACCTTTTCGTACTCTCCTGCGTTCTTTACGGTGATCTGCATTTTACTGTAATCCGCGGAGACGACCGCCTCAACCGTCGGTCTCTTTGTATCAGGCAGCTTCGCCACATCGGCCGTGGTACTTGCGATCAAGGCCTGCTTTCCGGCCTTTACGCTGTAGACATGGATCTGATAACGGCCCGTGGAATTGTGGGCAGTAAGGTCCACGGTGTACGTCCATCTGCCGTCAGACTGCTTGGTCGCTTTATACCAGCTGATGTCATCCTGACCGTTGGCCTCGCTCCAGACGGGGATCATGACCTTTTCGTATGCTCCCGCGTTCTTCACGGTGATCTGCATCGTGCCGAGCTTCTCAGAGACAACCGCTTCCACCGTCGGGTTCTTCGTTGTGGGCAGCTTCGCCACGCTGGCTGTTGTATTGGCGATCAGCTCCGTCTTCCCAGCCTTCGTGCCGTACACATGGATCTGATAACGGCCCATGGAATTGTGGGCTGCTAGATCCACATCGCACGTCCAGCTGCCGCCGGCCTGCTTGGTAGCCTTATACCACTTGATGTCATCCTGACCGTTGACTTCACTCCAGACGGGGACGGAAATCTTCTCATACTCTTCAGCATTCCGCACGGTGATCTTTATCATGCTGTAGTCCGCTGTGACGGTGGCCACCACCTTCGGCGGCTTCACATCATCGAACGCGGCGATCTGCGCCACAACATGGCCCGCCATGCGCATGGTGTCAGAATCTCCGGTGCTGGCATAGGCATGGACCTGATAATTGCCGGTGGAATGATGCTTTGTCAGATCGACCTTACAGGCCCAGTTCCCGTCCGCCTGCTTTTCCGCATTGTACCAGGCCAGGTCATCCTGTCCGTTCTCCATGCTCCAGACAGCGAACTTGACCTTGGTATGGCCGTGGCTGGCCACATCGGCCATCTTGACAGTCAGGACATTGTTATCCTGTACCGCCGTCACGGTATGATCCTTCTCGGTCCAACCGATGACATCCATCGTGCCGCAGCCGTAGTCGCAGTACGCAACCTTCGTCTCAGCACCGACGCAGTTTTTGGTGCTGACCGTATAGTTGGTGAACCTGTGGGTGACGGTTTGGACGATGTTGATCGAAGTACCAGCGATGAGATTCGAGCCGTCATAGGCGTGGATCTGGTATCTCCACAGATCCTTATAGATGCACATGGGAACCTTAACGACCCAGGTTTCATCCGCCTGCTTTTCGCCGCGGAACCACTTCAGGTCATCCTGACCATCCTGCTGACTCCACATGGCGATCCTGCCATTTGCGAAGGTCTGGCCCTCCATCGGCGTGAGAGTGACCGTCAGCACGCCGCTGTCGTCGCTCAAACTCGTTTTGATCGGACGCCACATACGGCCGTCCTCATAGAAGTAGCACCGGCCATAGCCCAAGCCCGGAATAAAGCGCCAGCCGGTGACCATTGCACCATAATTTGCGCTGTTTTTATCCGGCTCGAAGTAGTAGGTGTCGTCACCGATCTCTGTGATGCCGAGGGCCATCTTGCCGTTGTCATAGTAGTAGGTCTTGCCGTTGGTCTTCTTGATAAAACCAGTATGACCGCTAACTACCAGGCCATTTTCGAACACAAAGGGCACTTCGTCCACTACCTGCTCGCCGTCATAGGCCACGCCGTTTTCATCGAAGCAATAGTTGTCCTCTTCCACCAAGAACCAACCGGTCTGCATGACACCGCGCAGGAAGTACATCTTGCGGCCGGTGGCTTCGTCACGAGCCCAGCCGGTGTATTTCCACTCAACGGGATCAACGGCGGCATGGCAGTTGTTGCATATCAGCTTGCCGCTGCTGCAGACGGCGTCTGCCAGCTCATGGCCCTTTTCGGCACAGCTGCCGGTCAGAGACTTGAGGGTCAGACTGTCCAGACGCTGCTCGCTGCCGTCAGCCAGAACATCATAGACGTTGATCGTCATCTTGGCCTGGGTCGCTTCCACGCTCAGATAAACCGCGTTGAACTCGGTGGTCGCCTTTGCGAAGACCTTGCTGTAATCGAAGACGTTTTGGCTATTGATTGAATAGGATTTCTCGCCGCTGGAGCCGCAGATGTAGTAGTACACACCGTCCTCCGCGTCGATCTCACCGCCCTTCAGGGGGTTAGTGCGGGCGAAGGAGTGATCATGGCCGGAGAACACCACGTCGATGCCGGCCGCCTCCGCCGCCGCCGGGATATACTGGGTCATGGGTGCGCTGCCACCGGTGGCATTGGTGTAATAGGCAGGCTGGTGAACCGTAAGGATCTTCCAGGCGGCGTCGCTGTTCTGGGCATCCTGCACCAGCCACTCCGCCGCCGTCTTCATGTCGCCGGCATTGCCGCTGTAGTTGATGACCGCCACATAGACGTCGCCATAGGTGGTGGACCAGCAGCTGCCCATGCTGTGGGCAGGCAAGGCGAACACGCTGCCGGCGATGTCGGCATTGCCGTCTCCCTCGAACTCATGGTTGCCCAGGACGTGGATCACGTCGGCGCTGCCCAGCTGTTCGGCGTTCAGCAGCCCAACCACCTCGTTCAGCTTGGCGAAATTTGTGGGCTTGTCTACGGCGTCGCCGGTCTGGATACCGAAGTTGTAGTTACCGTCTCGCAGCTTCTCGAAGATGTGGGTGATATTGGTCAGATCATCGGCCTGAATGTCGCCCAGCACGAAGAACTTTTGGGACGCGCCGGACGCGCCGGCGGTGAAGCTCTCCACCGTATCCGGCCATTTGTCACCGGCGGCGGCCTGATACTCATAGGTCGTGCCGGCAACCAGGCCACCCAGTGTGACGCTGTTCACGTTCACCGCCTGGTAGCCGCCTGTAACAAAGGTGCGCAGCTCCGTTGTCGCCGGAGTGGTGGCAGTCCAGTTCTCAGTCCCCTGCACGCGCCAGCGCAGGAACTGTCTCTCCGTTACCATTGGATCGGACAGCCAGGTAACGTTCTTCGTCGCACTTCCGTTCTCCGTGGCGTTGAAGAGGAACGTGGTCTCCGTGAGCGTCACCGGATCGTAGGTATAGACCTTGTAGCGCATAGACAGACGTCCATCGGTGTCCTGAGCATAGACGGTGATCACACCGGCGGCATCGAAGGCATTGCTGGTCAGCGTACCGTCTTCACCGGTCGTTCCCAGCTGCGTATTGTCCTCCTTGAAGATCTTTGCGTTGGCTACCGGCTTGCCCTCCAGGTCTCTGACCGTCAGGACGGCATCCCGACCGGTAAGCACCGGATCGCAGGACACGCTGATGGCCGCGCCCACCGGCAGCGTCACCGCAGGGGCGGAGAAGGTCATCAGGTCACTGTCCATGTTGTAGCACATACCGGACTTGACCTCATAGAGGAACGTGCTGCTGGACGTCAGGCCGGCGGGTACTTGCACCCGCACGGTGGCGATCAGGTTGCCATCCTTGATGGGACGGCCGCCGGCACGCACAGCTTCGACGGTGACGGTGTGATTCTTCGCGTCATAGCACTTGGTGTCGTCATAGTCATCCGCGGCTTTGAAATTGGGAGAGAATGTCACAGCGCAGTCGCTGTACTGCCGATCCAGGCGGATGACCGTATCGCACTCGCTGACGTTGCTGCTGGTACCCCGGATCTCCAGGGTCACATAGCCGCCCACGGCGGCCATGGACTCCACACTGGTCACGCGGACCGGGTTTTCCGCATTGCTGTCCGCCACGGTGAAGTAGCGGGTCTCGGAGGTCTCGTTGCCGAAACCGTCGCGGAGAGACACCGTGACGGAATGTGTGCCGTTGGCGAGCTTCATCTTATACAGATCAATGTGACCGTCGCCAGCCACCAACACAGCCTTGTCCGTCACATTGACGCCGTCCACATAGAGACGTACGGTGCTGCCGTCCACGCCGGTGGCGTATTTACCGGGTGCATCGCTGAAAGAAGCGCGCAGATCGAAGGTGCTTCCGTAGACGGTGCCGCCGTCGGGCAGCTCCTCGTTGTTGAAGGTAATGGAGTCCACCTGCGGGTTGTCAATATCATCCGTATTTGTGCCGTACACAAACTGGAAGTTATCCAGGTAAATACAGCCGGCCGTCTGGCTTCCCATATGGATACCAGGAACATACATCAGTCGGAATGTCTGATTGGGGAACGTCTTATACGGGCCCGGGAAATTGGTAATGTCAGCCTCCAAATACTTCCAGCCGCTCCAGTAAATGCCCGGTTCTCTTTCTCCGCTAACTACTCTCGAGTCCTTTGTCTGTAAAGTGAAGTCGGCAGTTACATTTTTCCCGTTTACATCATAAGCATAGCCTCGCAACCAGAAGCCCGCTGTTGTTCCGTCGTATTCCACGCCCACACCTTCCGGTGCATATACCCAGACGCCCAAGCCTGTGGGAGTCCCGGGAATGTCCTCAGACTCCGGCAAGCCGATATAGACACCATCTGTACTTTCACCAGACACTTTGGTGAAGTCATAGTTCATTTTCAAGGAGTGCGAGCCAAACCGAACCGGCTCTCCATCATCAATGCTGACAATCTCGAACGATCCGGCTGTGTTCGCCTCGTTGCCAGAGAATGTGCACTTCATGGTACTTTCATAATAGGTCTTTGCCGGTACAACCGTACCATCCTCATTGACAAGATCCTCGAAGTCCCACACAACAGTAGGCAGCATACCAATTACGGCCTTAATCGTTCCAGTCACGCCCGCGTCAAAGGCCGAGGTAGCGGTGATGGTGGCTGTTTTACTGTAACCGTCCGCAGAACGGAACGTGTTACCTGTCATCACACCCATCTCCTCGTCAGAGAGCGTCCAAATGATGTCGCCAACCTTGTAGTTCACATCCCGCATCTGATAGCGCACCACCAGACCCAGATCGGACTCTTCCTCAAAGCCCAGGCTGATCTCGTCGGAGTTGAAGGTGACCGTGTCCGGCTTCACCAGCTCCACAGAGGCCGTGCCGACCACGGTGTCGCCCTGGCACAGAGCCACGGTGACAACACCGATGCTGTCAGCATTGGCCGTAAACAGGCCGGTGGCCGGGTCGATCGCGCCCAACTCGGTGGAGTCCTCCGCCAGCTGCCATACCAGACCCTCCGGCAGCTCCGCTGCGCCGCCGCTGCGGTCTACGCCCACAGCGCCGAACTGCACGGCAGAGCCGGGCGTATACAGCTCATCGCGGGGGGTCACCAGCGCGTGGTCAAATACGCCGTCCTGCGCAACGGTGGAAACGCAGACGAAACCGGAGCTGATGGTTCTCTCCTGACCGTCGGAGGGCTTGCTGAGCATCTTCAGCTCGCCGCCCTCTTCGCGGGCCGCGAAGGTCGCGGAACCGCCGCCATCGAGGTACAGAGCCGTCACGCAGCCGGCATCCTTCAGAATAGCCGCCACCTCATAGCAATCCATGCCGATGGAACGGGGCGCCAGACGGCCCTCCGCCATGAAGAACACGACGCTGCCGTCAACCCGGATACCCACACTGTTTCTGGGGTTCATCGATCCGTCGCTGGCCACCTGGATCTCACCGTTCCGCAGAAGGTAGAGAGGGCCGGAGACGGCTTCCATTACATCGTCCGTCGGGGTTCCGGCGTCACGGATGACCGCCGTGCCGTCCGTCAAGATAGCGAAGTAAGGCTCATAGGAGGTCTTGACCACGTTGCCCTCCATGATCAGATACCCCGTGGGTTCGCCGGTGCCCATGTTGAAGTAGTCGCCGTTGGTGGCCATGACGACCGTGCCTGCCGGATCGGCGATCTTGCCGTAGTCCGCGGCCAGCCGCGTGGTCTCCTTCAGGCTCCACTGACCCTTGCTGATCGTCTGAGCATTCCCGACACGATCCGCCGCCGTGCTTCCGGCCGTGTAGTAGCCGTCGTAGGTGGCCTTGAGCGTTACGTTCTTGGTCAGGTCGATCTCCGTCATGTAACCAATGGCCTGATGATTGTCCTTGTTACGCATGACGATCTTGTCGTAGGTCACACCATTGGCAATGGCGTGGTGCGTCTGTACGACCGGCGTCAGGCCCGCTGCGGCAGCTGCGCTGCCCAGCGTGACGGCGCTCTGCATGGCGGGCTGAGAGGCGAGCGCCGCCAAGATATTCATCTGGTTCTCGCCGTCGTTCCCCTCCGTTCCCGGCTCTGCCTCGTTGGCATCCTCGGAAACGTCCGCTTCTTCCCCTGTGCCTTCCGGAGCTGCGACGTCCTCGTCGCCCCCGTTACCGGCTTCTTCCTCTCCGTTCGGGTCAACCTGGGAAACTTCTGTGTTTTCTGCCTGTCCTGCGCCGTCCTCGACCGCAAATGCCAGGGGAACGGTGTTCAACAGGAATGAAAATACCAGCAACAGTGAAATCAGTTTCTTTTTCATCGTTTTCCCTTCCTCGTTTTTTGTTTTTTTGCACAAGGTCTGTGCTTTTGTCAATTACTTCGCCATTATGCGGCGGCCAGCTTCACGCTTGGCGCAGCAGAGGCAAGCAGCTGCAGTTCACCTCCTTTTTCGCCATATACGTGCACATAATATGTTCCGGCAGAATGATGGGCCGTCATATCCACCGTATACACCCAAAGTCCGGCCTTGGTCCGCTGGGCCGTGTACCAGGTCAGGTCGTCCTGTCCGTTGATCTCGCTCCAGACGGGCAGGTAGACCCGCTCGTACTTGGAGGCGTTCTGCACTGTGAGTTTCATCGTGCGGCAGTCCGCGGAAAGCTCCACGGTGACGTAGGGATCGTCCGGCAGGATCGCGCGCTTTACATAGGCCGTCGTGTTCGTCAGCAGATGCAGCTCGCCGCCCTGTTCGTTGCGGCCGTAGACGTGGATCATGTACTGTCCCGCGGTGTGGTGCTTCCGCAGGTCCACCGTATACGCCCAGGTTCCGTCCGCTTGTTTTTCGGCGGGATACCAGACAATGTCATCCTGACCATCGGTCACGCTCCATGTAGCCAGATACACCTGGTCGCAGCCGTCTATATTCGCCGCGATGAGCCGCATGGTGCGGCAGTCCGCAGGAACCTCGGCTGTGACCCGAGGCGGCAGTTTTTCCACATAGGCCGTCGTGCTGGTGATCAGCTCCTGTTTGCCATCTCTCTTTCCATAGACATGGATCATGTAATTCCCTGTGGAATTATGATTTGACAGGTCCACCGTATACGTCCACGTTCCGTCGGCCTGCTTGACGGCGGGATACCAGACGATATCGTCCTGACCGTTTACCGCACTCCATGTAGGCAGATATACCTGCTCATATTCGCCGATATTCGTTACAACGAGCTGCATCGTGCGGCAATCCGCAGAGACTGTGGCCGTGACCCGGGCCGCCAGCTTTTCCACATATGCCGTGGTGTTGGTGAGCATCTCCATTTTGCCGTTTTTCGCGCCGTATACGTGGATCAGGTAGTTCCCGGTGGAGTTGTGATTTGCCAGATTCACGGTGTACGTCCACGTTCCGTCGGCCTGCTTGACGGCGGGATACCAGACGATATCATCCTGACCGTTCACCGCACTCCAGACAGGGAAGTAAACCTTGTCATACCCCTCAATGTTTCTGGCAACGATCTGCATTGTCTGGCAGTTTGCCGAGACCTCGGCCGCAGCCGCCGGACGTACCGTGTTGAACGCCGAGACATACACCTGAGTAGCCAGCTGTGCCGCCGTGGGCTTTCCGGCGTTACCGGCCCATACATGCACATTGTAAACGCCCGTGGACTGATGCCGCACCAAGTCGACAGCGCAGTGCCATTTGCCGTCCGCCTGCTTTGCGGCAGGGTACCAGACGATATCGTCCTGACCGTTTTCCTCGCTCCAGACCACGAACCACAGATTCTCGCCGGCATCCGCTCCCATAAAGGAGAGGTCCATCCTTGCGCGGTCCAGATCCACAGAAACGCTGATCCGATCGACGTATTGCAAGATCCGCTCCGCCGTAAAAGCCGTCTCACGCTTTCCGAGCCATGTACTTAGATTTTCTTTTGCCTCCTGATATGTTCCTGCAAAATAAGTGCCTTTTCCACCGAAGCCGCCCTTCAGATCATCCCATCTTGTATAATTCATGGACGCAGAAGCCTGCAGCAGGGTATACAGTGACTCGGTCTTATCGTCCATGCCGCCGAACGCCGCTGCATAGTCCAGCAGAAGTCTGCTCATTTCATCCCGCACGACAGGGATTGACAGCAGCTTGCGAAAAACGATGTGGTTGTAGATGTGGGCAGTCTGGTGACTATCCGCATTCTCCACGTCATTTCCCATGCAGGTATCGAAATCCCACACAGGACCCAGATGCAGCACATCCTGCTCTCCGTCCTTATACCAGTAGAAGCTGGACCCGGCGGATTCGCGGTTCAATACAAATTCATTTACCAGATAGTACTGCAAAAAAGAGTCCACATCGATGTACCGGGACAGAGATTGCAGGGTGATTGCGTCATCGGGCGTTGTCGCTGCGTACTCCATAAATGCGTTGAGCGCATCGTCAAAGTCCTTGACAGCCTCCTGCAGCAGAGCGGGATCATCCTCTGTCACAGATTCTTTTACTACGAAGTGCTTGCCTGTGCTGTGGTTCTCGATCCAAATATCCTCGGCTGCAAAATACGCCTCATCCTGCTCCATAAGAACGCCCTTGGGATCGTTCAAATTCAGGCGGGTCGTGCCGAGCTCCACCTTTTCGCACACCAGATATGTCCCGCGATATTCCCCGTTGATCCAGAGATCTACGTACGCGCAGTCCGGTGCATATGTCATCCCCAGCTGGTCGGCCAAGCTGAAGGAAAGCTTGTTCCGCATCATGCTGTCATCCGATGCGTTGGCCAGCAGCACCCATTTTTTAGCCTTTGCCATGCCGAGGACGCTGGTCTTCTTGTCAAATTTGATCTGGTAGCCCTTTTTCTGGTAGTACGCCCAAGAAGTGTTCCCACGTCCCTTGAACGTCGCATTTGTCACGTGCAGGTCGTTTTCCTCATTTTCCGTATCCGTCAGAGTGACCGCCGTGCCGGCGTATTTCACACTTTTGTCCTGATGCACCGTGTCCAGCGTGACACCGTCCAGCGCAATATACAGGCTGGGCAGCTCCGACTGCATCACCGTGATGGTTTCCGACGAACCATCCGCAAGGCTGACAACCACACTGTCGCCATTCTGCGTAAAGGCGCCGCGCAGCACATTCGTCTGCGGATCCAGCGTGCCCTTGTCGGCCGAAACGACCGCACCCTGCAGCTGTACCTCTGCATCAGAAATGACCACCTGATTCGTCAGGAACAGATACCACTGCTCCTTTTGCGTATCGTGGTAGCCATGGATCACATTCCCCTTCTGGTCTGTCACCGCGCAGGAGAAGGTGTCGTCGGCATAGGCTGTCAACACACACAGCACGATTGCCGCCACCAAGATAAAGGCATTTGCCAACTTCTTTCTCATGCTTCTCCTCCCACTCATTCGTTCTCTCGTTTTGCTGAAAAATCTTCCCTTACTAGAGTAAGATTTGGATTGTAATAGGGATCTCCCTCGGCAAGTTCACTCTTCCAACGCGCCTGGAATCGCTGAATCTCTCCTTCGAAACGCTTCTGTTTCTCCGGTGTATCTTCTGCGCCTCTGCTCTTTGATTCATAGTGATACAGCTCTGCAAATGGTGTCCACACAATGAGGTAGCCGGCTTTTCGGATTCTCATGCACATATCGACATCATTAAAGGCAACCTCAAAGGTTTCATCAAGGCCGCCGATTTCCTGCCAGACATGGCGCGGAAGCAGCATACACGCGGCTGTCACCACCGAAAGGTCCTGGGCGATAGTCGCTCTAGACATATAGCCGAAATCACCTCTCGGAAAATACTTATGGGCGTGTCCGGCGACACCACCGATCCCCAGAATAACACCGGCGTGCTGGATTGTATCATCCGGATAATAGAGCATAGCCCCCACCGCACCGACATCGGGCCGCTGGGCAAACATCAGCATCTCCTGAAGCCAATCCGGCGTGATCACCTCAATGTCGTTGTTCAGCAGCAGTATGTACTCCCCTGTCGCAGCTTCCCTGACCCCGAAGTTATTGATGGCTGAATAATTGAACTTTCCTTCCCAGGTGACGATCTGAATACGCGGGTCGGTTTTCAGTTCATCGTAATACGCGAACGTCTCTTCTTTCTTGCTGTTGTTTTCGATAATGACGATCTCGAAATTCTTATAGGTAGTCTTCTCTAGAATGGAGGAAATGCACGTTCTCAGCGTATCGGCGTGATCCATATTGGGGATAACAATAGACACCTTGGGGCAGCCGGAGATCGCGTATTTGATCCGATACGTCGACGGGATCGATGAATCCTCCACCTCGCCGACAAGACCGACCCGATCCAGATGCTCACGCAGGGCTCTTCGCGCGGCATCCAGCGTGTACGGCTTCGCGGAGATACCGTCCGCCACGGAGCCGCTGTGCGCACGCCAGAAGTACAGAATCTCCGGAATATGCACGATCTTCGAGGCTTTCTCCGTCAGCCGCAGGACCATGTCGTAATCCTGACTGCCGTCAAACTCCCTACGGAACTTCCCGACCTCGTCCAGAAGTTCCCTGGAGAACACCGTGAAGTGGCAGATGTAATTGTAGCTTCTCAGCGTATCCGGGGCGTAATCCGGCTTGAAGTGCGGGCAGAACGCGTCCTCCGGTTTTTCATGGAAGGTGTTTTCATCCGTATAAATGAAGTCTGCGTCCTGCTCGCAGATCACCCGCATCACCTCATGGAGGGCTGCCGGATGCAGCAGATCGTCGTGGTCAAACAACCCGATATAGTCCCCTGCCGCCATTTCAAGACAGGCGTTTGTGTTCCCGGAAATGCCCAGATTCTGTTCCAGTCTCCGGTACTTGATCCGCGGATCCTTCCGCATATACTGACGGCAGATCTTCTCCACGCTGTCATGGGCCGCGTCGCTGCCGTCCGCCATGCACAATTCCCAGTTTGCGTATGTCTGGTCGATGACCGACCGGATCATCTCGTGCAGAAACTTCTCCGGGGTGTTATAGAGGGGCACGACGATGCTGAACTTGATGCTCCGCGGAAACACCGTGTTTCTCTGGTGCTCCAGTTCTTCGTCGGTGAAAAGGGGCTTATTGGCCAGGGCTGTAAATTCCTGCCGGTGCGTCAGCTTGTTTTTTACTTTTCGCCATGTATAGCGCCAGCCGTTCTGGTGCAGACACCGAAGCCCCTTGCCCAGCAGGCGGAAGAATGCCACCTTTCCGCAAATGCGCTTTAACGCATCGAGGCATACGCGGAACGGCTTTGTGATTTTCCAGAAAAACGCGTTGGAGATCACACTGTACGCATACTGACTATCCGCCAGCTGTACCTTCAGCGCCTCACGCTGGCCGATCGCCGCTTGGTAGTGCTCCTTGTAGTGGGCCAGCTCCGCAGCCAATTCCTCACACTGCTCGGAAGCCGCATGATACTGCGTCTCACGGTGCGCCAAATCTGCTTCCAGCGCCTCACACCGCTCAGCCGTCTCGTGATACTGCTCCTTATAGGAGGTCAGCTCTGTCTGAAGCGCGCTTGCCCGCGCCTCACATTCCGCCTCTTTACTGCGCAGCGTCTGCTGCATCTGCGCTATCTCCGCCGCGGCCGCAGCCTCCCGCTGCTGCTTTTCTTGGAGCCACTCGTTTTGCTTGTTGGCCCACTCGGCATTCTCCGCCGCGTGCAGCGCCGTAATATTCTGGATGTGCCGCTCCTTGTCCTCTACCGCCTTGTTCCAGCGCGCACTTTCCTGCTGCCGCGCACACTCGGATATCCGGATGTTCCGCTCATAATCCTCGACCTGCCGCTCGATGTTTGCACTGCGCCGGAACAGCAGCGCATGGGCGGTCAAATATGTCGGACGGTAATTGATGTCATCCACAAAGCCGTTTTCGAAGAAAGTCCGGCACCAATATTCCCGCTGCTGCACATTCACATGGGTAGGCTCGGTAAAATCGTCGGGAGTAGAGGTGAACAGCACCTTATCCGTAAGCTGGCAGAGATTCCGGATCGCCTGCCTGCCATCTTCCGCATACAGATGCTCCAGTACCTCTATTGTCACGACCAGATCGTACCTGTCCGGCAGTCCGGCGGGCAGCGGCTCTGTCAGAGAGCCTACCTTGCAAAAGGGACGGACATCCTCTCGTACCTTTGAAATGGCATACTTGGAGATATCGACGCCGTAGGCCTCCACGCCAAGATCCCGCAATGCCGCCACCAGGTGGCCCATGGCACAGCCGGCATCTAAAACCGTTCTAGGGTGCAGATCATCTGCGATTTTCTGCGCGATCTGCGTTAAAAAGCCTTTCGTATATTCCGAATCGCTGTAGTCCACTTTTCCGCAGCCCACATCGTATTCCTTGTAATACCCCGCATTGTAGATCTCGCTCATATGCACCTCAGCGCGATGCCTCATACGCATCGCAAATTTCTTTTGTTGCGCCTATCGCCTTTATCTGGCCATGCTCCAGCCAGATGACCCGGTCGCACATCTCCCGGATCTGCTCCAAACTGTGGGAAACGAACAGCACCGTTGTGCCACCGCCCATCAGCTCCAGCATCCGGGTCTTGCTCTTTTCCTGAAAGGCGGCGTCGCCCACCGCCAGGATCTCATCCACGATCAATATCTCCGGCTGCACGACTGTTGCAATAGAAAACGCCAGTCTCATCAGCATTCCGGAAGAATAATTTCGAATGGGGACGTCGATAAACTTTCCCAGTTCGGAAAACTCCACGATCTGTTCATACTTTTCCTTCAGATACTTCTCGCTGTATCCGAGGATCGATCCGTTCAAGAAGATGTTTTCCCGGCCGGTCAGGTCATGGTCAAAGCCGCTGCCCAGCTCCAGCATGGGGACGACATTTCCGTGGACCTCCAACTCGCCGCCGGTGGGCTTCAGAATGCCGGAGATCACCTTCAGCAGCGTGGATTTGCCCGCTCCGTTGTGGCCGATGATGCCCACCACCTCGCCGCGCTCCACCTCAAAGCTGACGTTTTTCAGCGCCCAAAATTCCTCGTATTTAATTTTCCCCCGAAGCATCTGCACAATGTATTCCTTGATGCTCTGAATGCGGTCATAGGTCATGAGATACCTCATGGAGATGTCATTCGCACGAATTATCACGAGTCTTACTCCTATCAGATGTTGAGGACGAAGCGGTCCTGCGTCCGCTTGAACACCGTGATCCCGATGATCAGCGGCACCACAGACGCGATCAGCGCCAGGACATACGCCTTCGGCTCTGGAGAAACGCCATTGATGAGAATGGTCCGGATGAACCGGATGATATGATACAGCGGGTTCATCTTATAAATCAGCATGAACCGCTCCGGAATAATGCTCTCCGGGTAGAAGATCGGGGTCGCATACATCCAGAGCATACTGACCACGCCCCACAGAAACTGCGTGTCACGGAAAAACACCATGGCCGCCGCCAGCAGCATTCCAACGCCCAGCGCCAGCGCAAACAGGCAAAACACACCGAAGGGGAGCAGCAATATCGCCGGGCGGATCGGTGTCCGTGTGATCAGCAGAACTGCCAGCAGCGGCAGCAGGGAGAGGCCGAAATTGATGGTAGAGGACATCACCCGCGTCAGCGGATAGATGTATTTCGGCACATAAACCTTCGTGATCAGGGATGCGTTGCCCACGATGGAGGTCAGCGACATGGACGTCGCTTCACTGAAAAAGCTGAAGCACACGATACCGGTGAGCAGGTATACCGCGAAGTTGGGAATATCAGACTTGAACAGTGTGGAAAAAACGATGTACTGGACCATCATAGTCAGCAGAGGGTTCAGAAAACTCCACAGAACGCCGAGGACGGAACGTTTGTATTTCGTCTTGAAGTCTCTGGAAACAAGCTGCCGCATGAGGTAGCCATACTTGCTGAACGCCGCGAACACGTTCAGAACGGCCATACGTTTTCCCTTCTGAAATCCGCGGAGCAGATACAGGCAATACCCCGCAAGGGCAGCCAGTCCTGCCGCGGCCAGCGGCCAGTAGTGCGCGCCGAACCACAGCTCCTCGCGGCTGCGTACTTCCATGCACAGCGCGCCGTCCTGCGTGATGCCGTTGAGCCTCACCCGCTCATCCTCTGCCAGCTGAACCACCACCTGATTTCTTGCGGTGGACATGGTATTGCCTCTGTACAGCGTGACGGCATTCCCCTCTTCGCAGTCCGGTGCGGTGATCCGTACCTCCGCCGTGCCGCCCGGCACAGAGACGCCGGGCGCGAACGAAACAGAGAAATTCTCGTTGTCAGGCAGGCCAGCTATATCCACGGTCCGCGTGTCCAACGTCTGCCCATCCACGCAGATGCCTATGACCAGAGTTCCCTGGTTCTGGCGCGCATACGTTGCCCCCCGGAACGTTATCTCCATCAGCCGGCCGCTCACACGGATCTGTTGTGTAACGACGGTATCCCGAGTGATCTCGCCCACCGGTTCGCCGGGTGTCAGCATATCGGTAAGGCTGTCCCGATACCGCAGCTGGTCGCCGCCGATCCAATAGAACAGCATCGCCGCGACCACATAGAGCGCCAAAGCGATCCCGCACTTTTTCTTCAATGATTGTAGGTTCATGCTTTCCCGGTGATCTCCTTCAAATATCGCGCCAATGCGTTTTTCCACTCCGGCAGTTCCTGAAAGCCGTTGCTGTGCAGACATTCCTTGCTCATCCGTGAATTCAGCGGCCGCACCGCCCTTGTCGGATAGGCGCTGGTGGGAATGGGGTGTACCACCACCTGCCTGCCCGCCAGTTCAAAGATCGCCTCCGCGAACTCCGACCAGGCGCACGTCCCCTCGTTGGTGGCATGATAGACGCCATATCGCTCCGTCTGCACCATGTCGCACAACAGCGGCGCAAGGTCCGCCGTGTAGGTGGGCGAACCGATCTGGTCGCAAACCACGCTTAGCTCCGCTTTGGTTTCCGCCAGACGGAGCATTGTTTTCACAAAATTATTTCCGTTTTTCCCGAACACCCAGGAAATGCGGACGATGAAATACTTCTCCAAAAGACTCTGCACCGCCAACTCGCCCGCCAACTTGCTTCTGCCGTAGGTGTTCACCGGTCCGGTCGGGTCGCCCGTCTCATAGGATCGCTCACCCGTTCCCGGGAACACATAGTCCGTGGAGATATACAGCAGCTTCGCGCCGATCTCCCGGCAGGCGGCCGCGAGATTGCGCGTCCCGTCTGCATTGACCGCCCAGCACCGCTCCGGCTCATCCTCCGCCAGATCGACCTTGGTGTAGGCCGCGCAGTGGATGACTGCATCCGGACGGTATGATTGCATCAGATGCTCTACCGCCTCCCGGTCCGTAATATCCAGTTCCCTGGACGACGTTCCCAAATGCTCGATCCCGCGCCGTTCCAGTTCACGTTCTACATCATAGCCCAGTTGTCCGCTGGCACCTGTAACCAGTATCCTCATGCCGATCCCCTTATATACGGTTTCTCCTGGCCCACTGCATGACTTTGGCAAACAAGCCATCCGGGGCATACTTCAAAAATATCTCGCCCATAGACGACAGCGGGCTGAACTTCCGGTATTTCCACACCGTCCCGCTCCCGCCGCGATGATGCCAGTTCCGATCCCGCGCCTGCGCCCAAAGGAGCGCGTCGCGTATGGATGCCTCCAGCTCCGCGCCGCAGACGAAGTTGTCCTTCAGCCATTGCATCCGGGCCAGCATAGGCTCGATCCGTTCCTTTCCGTAGCTGGCCTTATCCGCGACCCCCACGACCAGCCCGGTCTGATTGCCGCCGTGGATACGATAGCGGATGGTCCTCTCCGGCGAGGAATACACCATACCCTCCGCCGCGCAGCACAAGGCAATATAATGATCATGTACCATATACGGGCAGAACGGAATGGCACGCTTTGCCGCATCTGATTGGACCAGCATCGTGCAGCCGGTGACAAAGTTGCTGGTCAGCAGTCCCCTTGCCAGGTCCGTTCCGCTCCGGAACACATGATGCCGGCGTACCTTGGTGATGCTGTCCGCCACCTGTTTTCCATCGCCGTCGATGATGTACATATCTGAGCAGACCAGCACGGCCTGCTCCCGTTCCATGGCCTCCTGCAGCACCGTCAGCTTCTCCGGCAGCCACACGTCATCCTGATCGCAGTAGGCAAAGAGTTCCCCGTCTGCTTCTTCTGTCAGCAGCTCAAATGTCCCGTTAGAGCCCAGGTTTTCCTCGTTGCGCGTGATGACATAAGGAAAGCGCGTGATACAGTCCCGCACGCAGGACTGTATCTGTTCATAGGGTACGGTAGGTGAGCAGTCGTCACGGATATACAGCCGCAGGTTGGGATACGTCTGCTCGTTCAGACTCACCAGCTGCTGCCGCAGCCAGTCCATCCGCGGCTCGTATACCGCCATCAGAATGGAGATCAGCGGTTTACCGGTTCCCATACATCCGCTCATAGTAGTGCTGGTACTCCCCGTTGATGATATTCTCCCACCAGTCGCGGTGGGTCAGATACCAGTCGATGGTCTTGTCGATGCCATCGGCGAACTTCGTCTCCGGCAGCCAGCCCAGCTCGTTGTGGATCTTCGTGGGGTCGATGGCGTAGCGCATATCGTGGCCCTTGCGGTCGGTGACGTAGGTGATCAAACTCTCCGGCTTGCCCAGCTTTTGGCAGATCAGCCGCACGATGTCGATGTTCCGCATCTCGTTGTGGCCGCCGATGTTGTACACCTCGCCCACTCGTCCGTTGCGAATGATAAGATCGATGGCCTTGCAGTGATCCTCCACATACAGCCAGTCCCGGACGTTCAGCCCCTCGCCGTACACCGGCAGCGGCTTGTCATTCAGCGCGTTGGCGATCATCAGCGGGATCAGCTTTTCCGGAAAGTGATACGGGCCGTAGTTGTTGGAGCAACGGCTCACCGTGACGGGCAGACCGTAGGTGCGGTGGTACGCCAGCACCAGCAGGTCCGCGCCCGCCTTAGAAGAGCTGTATGGGCTGGAGGTGTGGATGGGCGTCTCCTCTGTAAAGAACAGGTCAGGACGATCCAGCGGCAGGTCGCCATACACCTCGTCGGTGGACACCTGATGGTAACGCTGGATGCCGTATTTCCGGCAGGCGTCCAGCATGACCTGCGTGCCCAGAATGTTAGTCTGCAAGAAGACCTCCGGGTTCTCGATGGAGCGATCCACGTGACTTTCGGCGGCAAAGTTCACCACCATGTCGGGATGCTCCTCCTCAAACAGGTCGTAGATGGCCTTGCGGTCACAGATGTCCGCCTTCACGAAGCGGAAGTTGGGCTTGTCCATGACGCTCTCCAGCGTGGACAGGTTGCCAGCGTAGGTCAGCTTGTCCACGCAGACGATGCGGTCCTCCGGGTGTTTGTCCAGCATGTAAAAAATGAAGTTGCTGCCGATGAAACCGGCACCGCCGGTGACGATGATGGTCATAGTCGTTTCCTCCTCAAAAATCGGTGATGGCGTCCTTCAGCCACGGGGAAGTCTGATCTTTTTGTGACAGGATGGGTTCATCCACGCCCCAGTCAATATTTAACTCTGGGTCGTTCCAGCGGATACCGCCGTCGGCCTCCGGCGCGTAGTAGTTATCCGCTTTATAGAGGAACTCCACCTCATCGGTCAGCGTCACGAAGCCATGGCCGAAGCCACGGGGGATCAGCAGCTGCCGCTTGTTCTCCTCACTCAGCTCCACCGCCACCCACTTTTTGTAGGTAGGGCTGTTTGGCCGCAGGTCCACCGCCACATCCAGCACCGCGCCGCGGACGCAGCGCACCAGCTTGGCCTGCGCCTTATCGCCCCGCTGGAAGTGGATACCGCGCAGGGTGCCCTTCACCGTGGAGGAGGAATGATTGTCCTGCACGAAGTCATAGTGCAGCCCCGCCTCCTCAAGCACGCGCTTGGAATAGCTCTCCATAAAGAAACCGCGATGATCGCCGAACACCTTCGGCTCTACGATATATACGCCGTCAATGGCAGTCTTAATAAATTCCATTTTCCCGTCCTCAATAGATGTATTTGCCCTCAGCCACATTCTTCAAATGCTGGCCATAGGGAGACTTGCCGTAGATATTGGCCGCCAGCAGCAGCTGCTGCTTATTGATCCATCCGTTGCGGTAGGCGATCTCCTCCAAGGCGGAGATTTGGATACCCTCCCGGGACTCTACCACACGGACGAACTCCGTGGCCTCCGCCAAAGAATCCATCGTCCCGGTATCCAGCCAGGCGTAGCCACGCCCCAGCGTTACCACGTGCAGCGTACCCTCGTCCAGATATACCCGGTTCAGGTCGGTAATCTCCAGCTCACCACGAGCAGAGGGCTTCAATGCCTTGGCCCGCTCCACTACCTTTTTGTCGTAGAAGTACAGGCCGGTGACTGCATAATTGCTCTTGGGCTCTTTGGGTTTTTCCTCAATGGAGATAGCCTTGCCGGTGTCGTCCAGCTCCACTACGCCGAACCGCTCCGGGTCGTTGACGTAGTAGCCGAACACGGTCGCACCGTCCTCCTGCTCCACCGCCTTGCGGAGCTGCGTGGTAAGCCCCGCGCCGTAGAAAATGTTGTCACCCAGTATCATGGCAGCACGATCATCGCCGATGAACTCCTCACCCAGAATAAACGCCTGCGCCAGGCCGTCCGGTGAGGGCTGTACCTTATACGAAAAATGAACGCCGAATTGACTGCCGTCTCCCAGCAAACGCTGGAAGTTCGGCAGGTCGGTCGGCGTTGAGATGATGAGAATATCCCGAATCCCCGCCAGCATCAGCGTGGAGATGGGGTAATACACCATGGGCTTATCATAAATTGGCAGCAGCTGCTTGGATGTGACCATGGTCAGCGGATACAGCCGCGTCCCGCTTCCGCCTGCTAATACGATACCTTTCATGTCTGTTCCTCCCTATATCACTCTTTCTGCTCCCAGAACCTCTCTGCAAGAACAGCTGTGTCATCTGTTGACCACGCATTTTGCAGCACACCTGCCGCTCCGGGGCATGAACGCCGTAGCGCGTGATACGTCGCAAAATTACTTCTTCTAAACTACCATTTTTTATAGGGAAAGTCAAGCCGCATAAGGCGTTTAACGCGGCGACAGTGCGGAATATGGCGGACATATTACACTTTATGTACACATTCTGTCAAAAATTGGCAGACAGTACGTTCATTCTTTGCACAGTCTGTCGAGAAGCCCGGTTGCGCATCATATGGCAACCGGGTTTCTGGTATATTCAAGGAAGAAAATGTGGGGAATCAAGAGCTGGAACTGGTCGTTCCATTTCCAAGTATCCAACGCTTTCCGCGCTTGGGTCAGACCGATAGCGGTGTAAAGGCGTAAAAATGACCACGCCGTGGGATGCAATCAAAGAATAGGGGCAGCTGCTTTATACGCTCTCCGAAGGCAGAGGAAAAGAATATCTAATGGTTAGTTGACACTAACCATCGGCGGTGCTATACTTTGGAGCAGAAATGGGAAGTAATGATTTTCTAAGAAAATCATCCGAAAACGCTAAATTAAGCAAGAATAGCTTTGGGAGGGGTGCCGCAGCAATGCGGCTTTTCCAAGACACGGTAGTTAGCTACATCTAACTGAAAGATGTGTGCGTATAGGTTAGATACATCTAACGACTGGGGAGTGATAGCGATGCAGGAACACAAGAATTCCTGGGACAAAAATGCCGGTCGGTATGACCGCTTTATGCGAAAGGATCGGGCGGCGTATTGGAAGATCTATGCGCTGCTCCGGCCAGTCGTGAAAGCAAAAACGGTGCTGGAGCTGGCGACCGGCACGGGATTGATTGCAAAGCACATCGTAAACGCGGCGGCGCACATCGAGGCGACGGACGCCTCCGCGGAGATGATCACCGAGGCCAAGCGGGACAACCGCTCGGCGAAGCTGCACTTTTCCGTGCAGGATATGTTCCGCCTGCCCTATG
>OLOV01000752.1_pt1 | contig 28147 bp, 27 predicted proteins | sample 1672931 | NCBI WGS metagenome assembly OLOV01 (sample SAMEA3136738, study PRJEB25190) | human gut metagenome | biome: human gut; feature: human-associated habitat; material: faeces | place: Austria | collected 2013 | reverse complement strand
TAAAAAGTATGTCGAGGAGGGGGAACAGAGCGGATGGGACTATTCAAAGCACGTCGGCGGAATAGGTCAGGTCGTCTTTTTTGTCGCGCAATTCATCGGCAATGTCCTGCGCGGTATACATGAGGTCGTTCAGCTTTCCGCTGAGCTGCCGCATTTCATCTGACACGCGGCTGACCCGTTCCAGCGCGTGCGCGGCGTTTGCGATCATGGCTGCCGCGCCGTCCGACGTTTCATCCCCATAGAGCGCGGAAACAGCCGCTTCCATCGCGTCCGTCAGCTTTTCTGCGTTTTGGAGCACCTTTCTGCGTTCAAGCAGTTCCTCCTCTTCTCCCGGCTGCAATTCCGCGCGTTCGATCTCATCGATCTGGAATTTCAGCGTTTCGACCAGACGCAGCTTTTCTGATTCATCCATAGACAGGCGGCGAATCTCCTGCTGCACAGAACTGACCCTATCATACGCCTGTCGGTAATCCTCCAACAGTGTTTCATCATGTGCAAACAGGTCAAGATATCCGATGTGCGTTGTCTCGTCAAACAACTGTTGGGAATCATTCTGACCATGGATCTGAATCAGCTGGGCGCCAAGCTTTCTGAGTGTCGAGACTGTGACGGGCTTTCCGCTGACGCGGCAGCTGTTTTTTCCGTCAGCAAAAATCTCACGGGAGATACCGAGTTCCGGCTCATACGGAACATGGTTTTCCACAAACCATGGCAGTTCCGGAACGCCGGAAAAAATTGCGCTGACAAACGCCTTCTGTGCGCCGGTACGGATCATTTCGCGTGAAGCCCGTTCACCCAAAATGGCAGAGATCGCGTCTATGACAATGGATTTGCCTGCACCGGTCTCGCCGGTAAGAACGTTAAAACCACTGTCAAAGGCGATCTCTGCCTGTTCGATTACGGCAATATTTTCGATATGCAGGGTAGAAAGCATCGGTCTTCCTCCTGTTCTGTCTGGAACTTAGTGCTCGATCTGCTCCCGGATCTCGGCGCAGAGCTCGGCAGCGGCCTGCGTGTCCTTCAGCACAACGAAGCACGTATCGTCGCCCGCAAGCGTCCCGAGCATTTCCGGGATGTTCAGCTTGTCGATTGCGGAGGCGGCGCCGTTTGCAAGTCCGGGCATGGTCTTGACGACGATCATGTTCTGTGCATAGTCCACGCTGGTAATACACTGCCGGAAGATCAGATTCAACTTGGCAGAGAAAGTATGTTCCGCAGGTTTGGGTGCAGTCGCATACCGATAAACGCCGTCAGGCCCCAGTTCCTTGATGATGCGCAGCTGCTTGATGTCGCGGGAAATGGTTGCTTGCGTAGTGGAAAAGCCAGCCTCGTTCAACTCAGTTAGCAGCTGTTCCTGCGTCTGGACACTGTGGTCTGCAATAAGTTCCAGAATTTTCTCCTGGCGTTTCGATTTCATAGTCGTGTTACCTCATTTTATCAATGAATTTTCGGTTCAGAATCTCAAAAAAGCTGGTATCCTTCAGCCGAACCAGCCGTGTGACCTTCTGCGAACTTTTGACTACGATCTCATCCCCGGTGTTCAGCCGGAAGGCCCGGCCTCCATCGACAGACAAAAACGCGTTGTGTCTTCCGATTTTTCCAACCTTAACCGTTACCACGCGGCTGGGCGCAACAACAATGCTCTTCGCCAGCATGGCGTGTGCACAGATGGGCGTAATCAGAAAATTCTTCGCAGACGGCTCCACGATTGGGCCTCCGGCGGACATAGAATAGGCTGTTGAGCCGGTCGGGGTGCAAAGAATGACGCCGTCTCCAGAGTAGCTGGTAGCCTCCACTCCATCGCAGTAGATTCCAAGCTGTACAACGCGGGCAATCGCCCCCTTGGTGATGACCGCGTCATTGAGCGCCGTTTCATGGAAAATCGTCTGACGGCCGTTTCCGACGCTGACATCCAGCATCGTGCGTTCTTCCACCGTATACTCCCCTTTTGGAATTTTCCGCAGAAGTTCAATCTCACCGGACTCCAACTCCGCAATAAATCCCATTGTGCCGATGTTGACCCCAAGGATTGGGAGATTATGCTCTGTCGCGATTTTGGACGAGTGTAAAATTGTCCCATCGCCGCCGAAGCAGATCAACATATCTGCCGTTTTGATCTCTTTCTGAATGTCCTGAAAACGGAGATCATGCGGAATTTCAAACGTCTTATCAACATCGAACGGCAAGCAAAGCGCGACCTCCGCGCCTGCTTCTCTTAAAATTGAGCATGCCTGCCGGGCATTTTTGAATTGTTTATCGCGGTAAGGATTCGGCGAAACGACGATCTTCATAGCGTATGTTACCCTTTCAGCGCTGCATGCGCCTGCGCGACAAGCGCGTCGATATCAGGAGGCATTTCCTGCCCGGGCTGCATGGAAAGATGCGCAAGAAATTCAATGTTGCCCTCCGGTCCCTTGACAGGAGAGAAGGTCAGATTCCGGATGGTAAAGTTCAGGGATGCGACCAGCGCAGTAAAATCGCGCAGCACCTGCGCATGTACGGCAGGGTCGCGCACAACGCCTTTCTTTCCGACATTTTCTTTCCCGGCCTCAAACTGCGGCTTGATAAGGCAGAGCACCTGCCCGGTGGGTTTGAGCAGCTTCTGAATGGCCGGAAGCACAATTTTCAGAGAAATAAACGACACATCCACGACAGACAGATCAAGCGGTTCTCCGAGATCCTCCGGCGTGACATAACGGATATTCGTCCGCTCCATTACGACCACGCGCGGATCAGAACGAATCTTCCATGCAAGTTGGCCATAACCGACATCAATGGCAAAAACCTTGCTGGCTCCCTGCTGAAGCAGACAGTCGGTAAATCCCCCGGTTGACGCGCCGGAATCGCTGCACACACAGCCCTCGGTTTTTACGCCGAAGTCCCGCAGCGCCTTTTCCAGCTTCAATCCGCCCCGGCTGACGTAGGGGCACGCCGCGCCCCGCACCTCAATTTCCACCGTTTCGTCATAGGAAACGCCGGGCTTGTCTGCCTTCTGGCCGTCCACATATACAAGGCCGCTCATGATGACGGCCTGTGCCTTGGAGCGGCTGTCCGCAAGGTTCCGTTCCGTCAGCAGAACATCCAGTCTCTTCTTTACCTTCACTTAGGACAGCACCCCCTGCGTATAGTTTGCGATGGACTCCCCGTCCAGACCGTAATGCCGGTAAAGCTCCTTCGTCGAACCGTGGGTAACGAAGTCCGCCCCCAGATCGACGCCGTCCACCCGGCAGTCCGGGCAGAGCTTCCGCAGCTCCCATGCCAGCGCCTCCCGGATACCGGAGCCGGTGCAGACTTCCTCCGCCACGATCACGCGGCGTTTTTCGGACATTTCCGTCAGAATTTCCCGGGCGGGCAGGGCGGACACCCCGCAGCGGCGCAGATCGGCAATGCTCTTGGGCTCGGCGCTGTCGCACACCACATAGGCGCTGCCGGCGAAGGCCCGCAGGCGGGCGGCCAGCTGATCGTTGGTCAGCCCGCGCTCGCAGATTTCATCATACACATACACCCGGCGGCGGGCGCGGTCATAGGCGCAGCGCACGCAGGCGCAGGGATCGGCGGCAAAGCCGAAATCCAGCCCGTAGAGCGCGCGTTCCTCGGCGGCGGCGCGGGCGCGCAGATCCTCCTGCCGCCAGGCGCGGAAGATCACATCCCCCAGCACGCCCCAATCGCCCAGGGTGTACACCTGCCGGTAGTAGGGATCGCGCTCGTTTTCCAGCGCCGCGCGGTCGTCCGCCGTCAGAAAGGCGTTGTCCTGATACGTGGTTTTGAGGATGGACACGGTATCGGACTGATACGCGCGCCCGCCCTCATCCCAGCCGCCGAAGAACTCGCGGTAGATCCAGTGCGTTTTGTACACGGGGTTAAAGGAAAGCGTCAGCCGCTTTTCGTGGCGGCTCTGGCCGCGCAGGCGCTTGTCCAGCTGCTTGAAATCCGCATAGCTGATCTCGGTGGCCTCTTCAATCCAGATATCCGTCAACGCGCCGCCGGCGGGGGAGATGGATTTGATCTTTTCCACATCGTCCAGTCCGACAAAGAGCAGCTGCGCGCCGTTATTGCGCGCGGTCACGGTCATCTCGGTTTTGTTAAAGCGAAAGCAGCCCGTCAGCCCCAGCCGCGCGGCCGCCTTGCCGATCTCGTTCCAGCAGCTGGTGCGCAGCGTGCGCGCCACCTGGCGGATCACCAGCGTGCTGCGCCCCTGCAGGGTATCCAGCACCGCACGGGTGGCCAGAAAGCAGCTTTTGCCGCTGGACGCGCCGCCAAAGAAAATCTGGTAGCGCCGGGGGCTTTGCAGGTAGGGCAGGTATACCGCGTTCACCGCGCCCCTGGGCAGCAGCAGCTTTCTCATGGGGTCAGGCGAATTTCAAAATCGCCTATCGCGCCGCCCGCCGCGCCCGGATGTTCGCACACGCGCTCAAAGAGCAGCGACAAGCCCTTGAGCACATCGGCGTTGGAGGCATCCGGATCGCTCAGCAGCGCTTCCAGGCGCTTGAGCCCCAGCAGCGTCACCTGCTGGGTTTGCGCGCGGATCTCGCGCGCGGGGTCTTTTCTGGCAGCCATATGCGCCTCCCTTGGGGAGAATTTCCGCCTTGGAGCGCGGGCGAACGCTCCGTATCGGATGGGATTATTGTAGCAATCGCAGCCCATCCCCCGCCATGGCCGGGCATGACGGATTATGGGGGAATTTCGCCCCAAATCAGCACATTTTGCGAAAACGTAAAAAAACATAAAAAATCGCCCCCGCGCGCACACTATCCGCGGAGGCGATAAGCAATGAAGCGAAATATGCTGCGCCGCGCGGCGGCGGCGCTCCTTTTGTTGGCGCTGGCATGCTCCTGTGTTCAGGCGCAGGGCGCGGTGGCCTGGGGCTCGCGCGGGAACGACGTATCCCGCGTGCAGAGCAAGCTAAAGCAATACGGCTATTATTCCGGCGCGGTGGACGGCATTTTCGGCCAGGGCACATACAACAGCGTTGTGCAGTTTCAGCGGCAATACGGCCTTGCGCCGGACGGCATAGTCGGGCGCGACACATGGAACAAGCTGCAGGCTGTATATAATGATATCCTGCGAACCTTCCCCGGCGAATTTTCAATCTATGATCAATATGCGCGTTTTGCATATCCCGGCTACAATCTGCTCCGCGGCAGCACGGGCAGTGCAGTGAGAAATCTTCAGGAATATCTCCAGGTTCTCTCGCGCGGCGTCGAGAGCGTGCCGTATGTTGCGGCGGACGGCATTTTTGGCCCTCAGACGGAGGCGGCGGTCAAGGCGGCTCGGCGATATTTCGGGCTGACCCCGAACGGCGTTGTCGGTCCGCTGCTCTGGTATGCGATAGCGGAATACTATTATTACAACGTATAATCCCGACAAAAACGGAGATGATATACGGCGTGAAACAATTGCCGTATATCATCTTTTTCTTTTTAAGGGCGGGATATTCATAATGGAAAAGCAGACTTTTTCGGGGAACTACGAAGCCGACATTGCTTCGCTCAATCTGCGGCTTCGCGTGAGCGAGAGCTTTGACCTCGTCAGCCGTCAGATAATGATCGGCAGCCACCGCGCCATGCTCTGGTTCATCGACGGATTTATAAAAGACGGGCTGATGGAAAAAATCATGAGCTTCATGATGAACGCGGACGAGAAGAAGCTCAAAACTGTCGGCACAACGCGCGAATTTGCCGACGCGTTCGTGCCCTATGTCGAGACCGAGGTCGTAAACGACTTCGACAGGTTCGAGACTTTTCTCTTCTCGGGCGCATTGGGCATGATAGTTGACGGATTCAAAGAAGCTATAATTATAGACGTACGAACCTATCCCGCGCGAAGCGTGGACGAGCCTGAAAACGACAAAGTGCTTCGAGGCTCGCACGACGGCTTTGTAGAGACGCTGATATTCAACACCGCGCTCATCCGCCGCAGGGTCAGGGACACGAAGCTCACGATGTATTTGACGCAAGTGGGAACGAGGTCGAAAACAGATATTGTGCTCTGTTATCTTGAGGGCACGGCCGACCCCAAGGAAGTCGAAAGGATAAAGAAAAAGCTGAATTCCATAGACATAAACGCTCTGACCATGGGGCACGAGAGCCTTGCGGAATGTCTTATACCGAAGCAGAGGTTCAACCCCTTTCCGAAGGTGCGTTACACCGAGCGCCCGGACAGCGCGGCGGCGAGCATATATGAGGGCAGTCTGCTGATAATCACGGATACCTCGCCCTCCGTTATGATTATCCCGACGGGCGTGTTCGACTTTTTACAGGACACGAACGATTTCTATTTCCCGAGTCTTATAGGCAGCTATCTGAGAATCGTCAGGATGATAGTTTTCCTGCTCGCCCTGCTTTTAACGCCCGTGTGGTTTCTGCTGATTCAAAACCCCGAATATATCCCGCCGTGGCTCGACTTCATAAAGATAGAGCACCCGACGAGCGTGCCCGTCATAATGCAGCTGCTGATAATCGAGATAGTCATAGACGCTTTAAAGCTGGCGTCGCTCAACACGCCCAACGCGCTGAGCAACTCCTTTAGCGTCATCGGTGCGCTCGTGCTCGGAGAATTTGCCATTGCCGCGAAGTGGTTCACGGCGGAAGTTGTTCTCTATATGGCGTTCGTCGCTATAACGAACTTCGCCCAGCCGAGCTATGAGCTCGGGTATGCGTTCAAACTCTGCCGCATGATGATACTGATACTGACGGCAATATTCAACCTCTGGGGCTTCATCGCGGGGCTTGTGATAACCGCTCTGTTGATTTCATTCAATAAGACCGTCAGCGGGCGCTGCTATCTCTATCCCCTCATTCCGTTTAACGGCAGGGCGCTGACCTCGCTTCTGCTGCGAAAGCCGATAACCAAAAGCAAAAACTGACAAAAATCGTTCCTCTAAAAATAATATCCGCAAATATTGCAATGGGCTCGCTCTTTTGATATAATTATATCGAATCGAAGCATTTTCGCTTCGGTCAATATATCAAAGGAGGAGCCTGTTTTGCCGGAATACACAATGCTTATATTATGGATAGCGCTGCTCATAGCGTTCATCGTTGTTGAAGCCGCGACCGTCCAGCTTGTCACGATCTGGTTCGCCGTTGGTGCGGCGGCGGCTCTGATATCGGAGCTTTGCTCGGCGCCCGTCTGGCTTCAGTGGGTGATTTTCGCGGCAGTGTCGCTCGTCGCGCTTGCGGTGACCCGTCCGCTCGTCAAGAAATTTTCAAAAAAGCGCGTTCAGCCGACCAACGCTGACAGATACATAGGTCTCGAGGGAATAGTCGAGGAGACTGTTGACAACACCGAGGGCACCGGTATAGTGAAGGTCGAGGGCTCGACCTGGACGGCAAGATCGTCCGACGGCAGCTGCATTGAAAAAGGTTCAAATATCACCGTTGACAGAATCGACGGCGTTAAACTTATGGTTTCAAAACACTAAAGGAGGACTATTATGGGACCTGTAGCAATCGGAGTAATCATCGGCATAATCGTGCTCGTGCTCGTTATTGTCGTGCTCAACATCAAGATAGTGCCGCAGTCCAAGGCCTATGTCATCGAGCGCCTCGGCGCATATTCGACCACATGGCAGACCGGCATCCACTTCAAGATACCTTTCGTTGAAAAAGTATCGAAGACCGTCTCCCTCAAGGAGCAGGTCGTGGATTTCCCGCCCCAGCCCGTTATCACAAAGGATAACGTCACGATGCAGATAGACACGGTCGTTTTCTTCCAGATAACCGACCCGAAGCTCTATGCATACGGCGTGGAGCGCCCGATATCCGCTATCGAAAATCTCTCGGCAACAACGCTGAGAAACATCATCGGCGAAATGGAGCTTGACCACACGCTGACTTCGCGCGATGTCATCAACGCAAAAATCAGAGTTATCCTCGACGAAGCCACCGACGCATGGGGCATCAAAGTAAACCGCGTTGAGCTCAAGAACATTCTTCCCCCGCCCGAGATTCAGGACGCGATGGAGAAGCAGATGAAGGCGGAGCGTCAGCGCCGCGAGGCCATACTCCGCGCAGAGGGAGAAAAGGCGAGCAAGATCCTCGTTGCAGAGGGTCAGAAGGAGAGTCAGATACTCGCCGCAGAGGGTGACAAGCAGGCCGCCATTCTTCACGCAGAGGCTGTCAAGGAAGCGAAGATTCGCGAGGCAGAGGGTGAGGCGCAGGCTATCGTCGCCGTTCAGGAGGCTCAGGCGAAGGCTATCGCCCTGATAAACGAAGCCGCCCCGAAGGACGGTTATCTGACGATAAAGAGCCTTGAAGCATTCGCAAAGGCTGCGGACGGCAAGGCGACGAAGCTCATCATTCCGAGCGAGCTTCAGTCTCTCGCGGGACTCGCGGCGAGCGCAAAGGAGATTTTCTCCACCGACGCCGCAGCGGACGCAGAGCAGAAATAAGTTTATAAAAAGCGCAGAGAGTCGGTAAAACGGCTCTCTGCTTTTTGTTTTAGTAAAATAAAAAGAGCCGCCGAAGCAGGCAGCTCAAAAAAATTTTTCTTGTCTTTTCGTGTTTATATTACCACAAAAACGCCGATTTGTCAAGTCTTGTAATCCCCTGCCCCGTGTAGTATTAAGTATACGGAGGTGTTTTGAAATGAACAACATGACTGCACTGGTGAGCTGTTTTGCTCGGTATTACCACACGAAAACGGATGAAGCAAAAATTTTCGCCGACCCGCTCGCAGGAGAGATTCTGAGTGAAGACGAAAAGAACGCGATAGCGGAAAACATGAAAAACGGCATCGCATTTTTTGACCCGAATTACAGTGGCGGCGACCCGCTCGGGCGCGTTATGAACGGCTTCATCGCACCGAGTGTAATCGCGCGTTCCGCATTTTGCAAGCGGCATATGGAAAACGAGATAAGACTCGGCGCGCAGCAATATGTCATCGCCGCCGCGGGCTACGACACATCGGGCTATAAAATTGACAGAGATATCAAAGTATTTGAGCTCGACCGCCCCGAGATGATTGAGGACAAGGCAAGGCGCATTGACGAAGCTGGAATAGACCGCAAAAATATCAGCTATGTCGGCTGCGACCTCGGCAAGGGTTTTATCCCCGCTATGCTAAATGCGGGATATGACCCTAAGGAGAGGACATTTTTCAGCCTACTCGGCATAAGCTTTTATCTGACCCAAGACAAGTTCGCACGCTGCGTTAAAATCCTGTTTGAAAACTCGGCGAGCGAAAGCGCGCTCGTGTTCGACTTCCCGAACGACCGGGACTGCACCCGGGAGCAGAAAAACAGACTGCTTGCCGGCGGCGCGGGCGAAGAGATGAAAGCGCGATACTCACACACGGATATCGAGCGCATCGCGGGAGAAGCGGGCGCGCTCATCTATGAGCTTGCGGACAGCGGCGATATTGACCGCGATTTCTTCAAGGCGCACAACGAAATGAAAAATGCAGAACCGATACTCGCCCCCGAGGGAGTCAGCTATTGCCTGATGGTCAAAAAGGACGGGCAGTATTGATAAAAAAGTATTGATAAAGCGCGTTTTTTTGTTGCGTAATAAGCCGGAATGTGATAATATATTGTCGATGAAATATTCAATTCTTTGTTGGAGGCAATTATATGGATCAAAGATTACAGCCCTTATTCACTCCGTGGAAGATCGGCAACTGCGAGATCAAGAACCGCATCGTGCTCACGAGCATGGGCGGCACCGACCTCTTCGGATGGATGGAGAAGAACCACTTCGATAAAGACGGCGCACGCTTTATCATGGAAGTCGCGAAGAACAACGCGGGTCTTGTTCTCCCCGGATGTCAGCCGGTCTACAACCCCATGTTCGGCCAGTGGCTCCACAAGAACAAGAAGATGTATGCCGACCTCAAAAAGTGGACTCCCGAGCTCCACAAGACCGGCGCGAAGCTCTTCGTTCAGCTGACCGCAGGCTTCGGCCGCTCCTTCACCATCAGCGAAATGATGGAGAAGCTCTACACCAACCCCGCGCTGAGAGTCCTCAGCAAGCCCTTCATGGATCTCGACAAGATCACGGCTTCCGCGAGCCCCTCGCCCAACCGCTGGTCTGATAAAGTTCCCTCGAGAGAGATGACCAAGGCTGAAATCAAGGAGTTTGTCAATGCGTTCGCAGAGAGCGCAAAGATGCTCAAGGACGCAGGCGTTGACGGCGTTGAGGTTCACGCAGTCCACGAGGGCTATCTGCTCGACCAGTTCACCCTTAAATATGTCAACAAGCGCACCGACGAATACGGCGGCTCGTTTGAGAATCGCTATCGTTTCGCAGTCGAGGTAGTTCAGGCTATCAAGAAGGCGTGCGGCGACGACTTCCCGGTCTCCCTGCGCTACAGCATAATTTCCAAGACCAAGGGCTTCCGTCAGGGCGCTCTCCCGGGCGAGGCTTATACCGAGGTCGGACGCGACATGGCAGAGTCCGAGAAGGCTGTCAAGTATCTTCAGGATGCCGGTTATGACTGCCTCAACTGCGACAACGGCACATACGACGCATGGTACTGGGCTCACCCGCCCATCTACATGCCCGAGAACTGCAACCTCGAGGATGTTGAATACATCAAGCAGTTCTGCGACATTCCCGTTATCTGCGCCGGCCGCCTCGATCCGAGAGTTGCCGCGGACGCGATAAAGGAAGGCAAGCTTGACGGCGCAGGATTCGCGCGTCAGTTCCTCGCCGATCAGGAGTGGGTCACGAAGATGATGAATGACGAGGAGGATGACATCCGTCCCTGCATTCTCTGCCACAACGGCTGCTTCAACATGTGCCACTACAAGGGCGTGCCCAACGACCAGGAGCTTTCCGACAGCCTGCATCTTTCCCGCTGCGCTATCAACGCCGAGACGATGCAGTGGAACAAGCACTACATAAAGAAGACCAACTCGCCCAAGACCGTCCACATCGTCGGCGGCGGCATCGGCGGCATGGAGGCTGCCCGCGTACTCAAGCTCCGCGGACACAATCCGATAATCCACGAGAAGAGCGACGTGCTCGGCGGAACATTCATTCCCGCGAGCGCAGAGTCCTACAAGGGCAAGCTCCGCGACCTGCTTGACTGGTACAGACGCCAGATGACGAAGCTCGGCATCGAAGTCAGACTCAACGACGAGATAAAGGACATCGCGGCGTTCGGCAGCGATCCCGTCATCATCGCGACCGGCTCGACCCCGAGACTCCTCAGAAGAGTTCCCGGCTACGAGAAGATGATCGAGGGCTGCGACTACCTCAACGGCGCAGAAGTCGGCAACACCGTCGCTGTTATCGGCGGCGGACTGACCGGATGCGAAATAGCCTACGAGCTCGCTCTCCAGGGCAAGAATCCGATCATTGTCGAGATGAAAGACGACCTTATCAGCCAGACCGGCGTCTGCCTTGCAAACTCCTCTTATCTCAGAGAGTGGTTCGCCCTGCACAAGACTCCCGTCTATCTTGAGACGACACTCAAGGAAGTCAAGGACGGCTCTATCGTCTGCACCGGCAAGGACGGCAAGGACATCAACATCGACTGTGACTCCGTCATCAGCTGCGCGGGCTATATCCCCGCTCCGCTTGCCGAGAAGTCCGGCAACGTCCACCTCGTCGGCGACTGCCTTGCAATAGGCAACCTCCGCTCCGTCGTGTGGCGCGCATATGATGTTGCGATGAAGATCTGAGTTAAACAACAAACAGCAAAGCTGCAATTCACGGTTTTATCCATGGATTGCAGCTTTCTTTTTATATTACATTTGTTTATCAGCCCACGCAGGCGATAAGATCCCTGACTGTCTTGGCGGTGAGTATCGTCCTCTCGGGAATCTTCACCCCGAAGGTGTTTTCCATATCCGACGCAACGCTCATAAGGTCGAGCGAACTCAGACCGATATCGGTTCTGAGGTTCGCCTGCTCGGTAATTTCGGCAGGGTCGATATAGACATATTCGCAGATTATTTCGGCAATCTTTTCAAGCATAACTGTCTCTCCTTTTAAGATTAAAGTATATCGAGTATCTCGCCGAGCGTTCTGTCGGGGTTCTCCGCGCAGAGAAGCAGGGCTCGAACGGTCTTTTCATGCAGAGCTTTTATATGCTCAGAGGTTATCATATTCGTGCGGTGCATATACGAAAATTTGAAGCAGCCGCTGTGCGCGTCGTACATTGCGAAGCTGTAGAGCGGCATGATGTATCTGCCGAGGCTGTAGCCCGTGAACTCATAGTCCCAGCCGTTCATCGTGTCTTTGCCGAGCGGGAACCACGAGAACATCATCGAGGACGACGCGGCTACCGGGCTGTAATCAAACAGCTTTCTCACAAGCTCGCGGCACTCGAGATAGGGGTAATCCATGTGCCTGAACAGGGTCATCTGAAGCTCCGCCATCTTGTCGAGAGCCTCACTGAAGGTCAAACTCTCGGGCAGGACTATTCTCCACGGGAGGGGCTCGGCAAGCGTGCCGCCGGAGCGCTTCTCGCTGAGGGTTCTGCGGCGAGTGCAGAGGGTGACGAAATAAGAATCGTTCGTTCTGTAGTTTATCTTCGAGATATGCAGGCGCATTGCAAGCTGGACAAGGCACTCGGGGCTGACGTCGCTCGACTGAATGAATGCGAGTATCTTGTCACTGTCCTCTTTCGAGACATCGTATCTTGCAAGCTCCGCCTTGTCGTGTATCGGGTCGAAGCAGGACGGTGCTCTGAGGGACGGATCGTGCTTTCTTTTGCGCTCTTTTTCGAGCAACTCGGGACCGTGAACTCCGGCATAGAGCGGATCGCCGTCCTTGAGGAAAAACTGAGTATAGAACTCCTCTTCCTCTTTCATCTTCTTTTCGTCCGCGACTATGGCGAGCTCTTTTCTTATCGTCTTTTTGTATTCGCCGAGCGGACGCGGCATGGGCTTGCCGTTTTTCAGGTGGTCATAGACTCCGAGCAGATCGGAGAAGAACACAAAGACCGCCGCGGCATCCATGCACAGATGGGTGATGTTGATATATATTCCGTAGCCGCCGTCGAACGAGCGGAAGAATATAATGCGAAAATCCTCGCCTTTCAAATGCCGTATGGGTCTGCGCGCATCAGCGGTGAGATAAGCCTGCTGTTCCTCTTCGGTCGAAAAGGTCACGACCGGCACATCGTCAACAACATATTTGTCAAGGAAATACTGATAGAACTCCCCGTGTTCTTTATAAAAGCGCAGCCTCATGCAGTCGTTGCGTTCTATCTCTATGTTGAGCGCCTTTTTGAGCACATCGAAATCTATCGGCGTGTGCGTGACTATCGACATGGGTATCTGAATGACCTGCTTGTGAAAGAAGCTGTATTTGAGCATGAAGTTTATCATCTTCTGCGAGGGGATGAGCTCAAATACCTCTGTTCCTGCCTTCGGTTTCATTTTTCTCTCCTTCTCAGCCCACAACGGTTTCTTTTCTCTTTATTTTGCCGCTCGAGGTCTTTTCAAAGGGCTCGTCGCGGAATCTCAGCTCCGAGACAAAATGCGAGGTCTTTGCGCCCGCGTTTATCTCGTCCATGCGGCGCTCTATCTCGGCGGGGATATCCTCTATCCCCTCCTGCTCCGCGTGCTCGAAATCGGGATATATCTCGGCGACAATACGGTCGTTTTCGCCGTAAACCACGACCTCGTCAACTATATTCAATTTTTTGAACTTCTTCTCAATCGCCTCGGGAGAGACGTTTTCGCCGCTCGAAAGGATTATCAGATTCTTGACTCTGCCGGTGATGAACAGCTGCCTATCCTCGGTGACATAGCCAATGTCGCCCGTCCTGAACCAGCCGTCCTCGGTGAACATCTGCGCCGTCTCCTCGGGCATTTTATAATAGCCGAGCATAATCGTCGGAGTCTTTATCTGGATCTCGCCGTTTTCGGTGCGGACATCGCAGATATTTATAACCCTGCCGACGGACTCGGTAGAAACGCCTCTGTCGGGCACGGAAATGCGGCAGCCGACCTCGGTCATGCCGTAGCCCTGGCGGAGCATTATGCCGAGCTTGTCATATTCCTCGACGAGCAGCGGATCGAGATATGCGCCGCCCGAAACTATCCAGTTGAGGTTCTTGCCGAGCACGATTTTTGCCGCCTCGGCGGGAGTGATATCCGAATTTTTCGCCGCGGTTATCTTTATGCGCTGGAGCAGATGCTGAGCTATCATCGGAACGACGCGCATGGCGTTGGGCTCAAAGCGCTGAAGATTCGGGACGATATCGCTGAGATTGCCGTTGAGGCAGACCTGAACGCCGTCGCACAGGTTTTTCAGATAGTCGCCCGAGAAGCAGTAGATATGGTGCATCGGGAGCACCGAGAGGGTCGAGGTACGCTCGCTGAAAATATTAATATATTCTTTGTACATGATGTTGCCAACGAGGGCGTTGGTCGAGAGCATAACGCCTTTTTTGACCCCGGTCGTGCCGGAGGTGAATATTATGACCGCGCACTTGTCGGGATCGACTTCGTAGTCGGAGAGGGGCGCGTATTCGCTCGCCGCCGAATATTTTTCATAGATACCGGCGAAGAAGTTCTCGTCCGAGAGGTCGACCGCATGCTTTATCTTCGGGCAGTTTGCCATGACCTCGCCGACATTCTCGGAAAATGTGCTGTCATAGAGCACCATGTCGATATCCGCGCGGTCGAAAAGCTCCGACGCTTCTTTAGCGGATATATCGGGCGCAAACGGTACAACGACGCTGCCGCTCATGAGTATTCCGGTGATACAGGTTATGTACTCGTAGTTCGTCTTGCTGACAACGGCGACATGCATGCCCTCTTTCGATATGCTTCTGATCCAGCGGCAGACCGCTTCGCTGTCCGTTTTGACGCGGACATAGCTGCGCTCTTCGACCGCGCCGTTTCGCACGAATTTTATGAATATCTCTTCTCCATACTTCTCCGCCGAAGCGCATAACAGCTGTCTGACGCTCGGCGTTGCATTTTTCTTTTCCATTTCTCCTCCGTGATGTTCCGTCATTTTGGCTCCGCCCCGCGCGGAATATATTTTCCGCTACAAAAGGGTAAAAGCCTAGATGAATTTAATTTATAACAGTGCATAAACAAAGTCAATATAAGGCGCGGTTAAGTTTGGTTAAAAAAAGTTAAATTTGTATTGCATTTATAAAGTTTAAATAAACGCCAAAAATGCAAAAAAGCCGAAAGTGCTTATATATCAAGGCTTCCGGAAATAAAAAAGGCTGTTCCGAAACGGAACAGCCTGAAAATCACAATGTTATATTCTGTTTATTTTTTGACCTTTTTCGAGCGCAGGGCGAGCAGGATAATATGAAATATCAGCTCAGCCGCGGGGATTGCAAAAAGGATAGCAAAATAGAGCGTGTTGTTCGTTTTGAACGGCGCTGCGATGCCGAAGCTCGGCGGGAGGAAAGCCATCATCAGCGGATAGAACAGGCTCATGAGGTCATTGTAGAAGAAGCACATCATCAGCGCATAGGCGGAGCACACGAGCGAAATCGACCAGAACACCGTTCCGACGACAAGCGGACGCTTGTTCATGCGCTTGAAAATAATATAGACAAACGCCGCGAGCAGGAACAGACCAGCCGTTGCAAAGCCGGGCTTTCTGCTGCCCTTGCCGTCCATCATATGCGAAAAATTGAAAACGACGGAAAGCGCATAAGTTATTATAAGAATTATCGTCAGTATCACACTTTTGGGATCGTGCTTTTTCTTCATGGTGATGCTCCTTTTTACCGATATTTACAAAATAACTTTACAATATCTGGAGCGTTTTGTCAACACCGTTTTACTCGATTTTCAGCACATTTTCTATCATTATTTTTCCCGCGTCGCGCAGGTTTTCAAGCTGTTTTAGCGCCTCGGTGCATGCCTGGCGCAGAGCCTCGTCATCGCCTGAGTCGAGATATTCCCTGAGACTATTTATGTTTATCTCGATCTCATCCATCGAGCGGTGGACGAGCAGAATGTGCAGAATCCTTTTTGAATCTCTCCATTCGCTCTCGACTTTATCAAGCGCCTGCTCCTCTCCCTCCCCGGCATCGACGGCGGCGAGCAGGGATTTGAGATCCGTTATCAGCTCACCGGTCTTTTTTGAAAATATGAACTGCGCACCGATGCTCATAGTCAGAGTCAGGGCGAGCAGAACAAGTGCCGTCGCAAAGCGTTTCATACTTTTTTCTCCTTTTCGACTATAACAGCGTTTTTGTCGCGGTCAACGGTCATTATCAGCACATCTTCGACCGTCAACCCCTTTGCCCTGAGCAGGCGTTTGAGTTCTCTGTCGTTCATGCTGCAGTCGTCGTAGTGCTCGCGTATCACTTTTCCGTCGCTGACGACAAGGCACGGCATGCCGGGATCTGGCAGCGAGAGCTGCAAAGTCTTTGCGGTCAGCGCATTTTCATCGGGCTTGAGCATGACCGAGAGCTTGCCGTTCGTCTCAAGCACGGCATAGCCGACGGTCGAGATATCAAAAACATCCTTTTGCCGCAGCGCCGTCAGAAGATCGTCAACGGTATAGCGCAGGCGTTTTATCTCTTTTTGATCGATCTTGCCGTCGCGTATGACTGTCACAGCGTTGCCCTCGAGCAGTCTGCGTGCGCCGCGGCTCTTCATGGAAATGACCGAGCTGATTATTTCGAACGCCACGAGCAGAAGCACCGCGACGACGGAATTGAGCAGCGGGATATCCGTATCCTGCATAGGTATAGCCGCGATTTCGGAGAGCAGAATAGTTATAACAAGTTCAGACGGCTGAAGCTCGCCTATTTGCCTTTTTCCCATTATTCTGACCGCCGCAGTCGCCAGAACATATAATATAAAAATCCTCAGTATCGTCAGAACCATTTTTCTACCTCCGTAAATGCTATATACAGTAGTTTTTCTTGTATTTGCATCTTTATCCGATTGACCGAAAAAAGATTTATGTGTATAATATGTGTGCAGTAAAATCGGAAGTGATTTGATATAATATGAAAAAATATATAATGGGTATAGACATCGGCGGAACAAAGTGCGCCGTTCTGCTCGGCAGAGCGCAGGGAGACGCCGACGATATTATTATAGACAAGCTCCGCTTTGAGACACGGGTCGGGCGCGGCTGGCGCGCCGTGACGGAGGAGCTGCTCGACAATGTTGAAGAGATAATAAAAAAGAACGCCCTCTCCCCCGAAGATATTCTCTGCGCGGGGATAAGCTGCGGCGGTCCGCTCGACAGCAGGCGCGGAGTTATTCTTGCGCCGCCGAATCTCCCCGACTGGGAGTGCGTGCCGATAGTCGACATGATTGAAGAGCGGTTCGGGTTCGACGCGTATTTACAAAACGACGCGAACGCCTGCGCGCTCGCCGAATGGAAGTTCGGCGCAGGAAAGGGACTTCGCAACATGATATTTTTAACGTTCGGCACGGGCATGGGCGCGGGACTGATACTCGACGGCAAATTGTACAGCGGCACAAACGACATGGCGGGCGAAGTCGGGCACATGAGAATCGCCGCGGACGGCCCCATAGGCTACGGCAAGCGCGGCTCGTTCGAGGGCTTTTGCAGCGGCGGCGGAATAGGCCGCCTCGCGCAGGAGATGGCGAGAAAGACGCTCGAAAACGGTGGGAGCACTCTGATGTGCAAAACCGCCGAAGATATTGAAAATATAACGGCAAAATCCGCCGCCGAAGCCGCAGAGAACGGCGACGAGGCGGCGAAAGAAGTATACAGAATATGCGGAGAAAAGCTCGGCGAGGGGCTCGCGATACTCGCCGATATACTCGACCCGCAGGCTATAATAATCGGAAGCATCTTCGCCCGCTCCGGGCATCTTCTGAAAGACAGCATGGAAAAGGCACTGCACCGTGAGGCTCTGAGCCAGACTGCCGGATGCAGGATAATCCCCGCGGGACTCGACGAGAAGATAGGCGACCTCGCGTCGCTCGGAATCGCGCTCGATGCCGCGGCAAACGGAGGAAAAGCATGAACAGGGAAAAGGAAATTTTTGAAGAGCTCTTCGTCCGCTACCCCGCTCTTGAGGGAATAAGAGAAGACATCAAGAGCGCCTATGATGTTATCTGCGCCTGCTTCGACCGCGGCGGCAAGCTGCTCATCTGCGGCAACGGCGGAAGCGCGGCGGACGCGCAGCACATAGTCGGCGAGCTGATGAAAGGCTTTCTGCTCAAGAGAGAACTTACTGACGAGCAGAGACAGGCCTTTTCAGAAATAAAGGACGGCGAATATCTCGCGAACCATCTTCAGGGCGCGCTGCCCGCAGTTGCGCTGAGCGCGCACGAGGGACTGAATACCGCATTTGCAAATGACATAGCCGCCGATATGATATTCGCTCAGCAGGTCTGGGCATACGCATCGTCGAGCCCCGACGCGCTCATTGCGCTGAGCACCTCCGGCAACTCCGCGAATGTCGTCAACGCAGTGAAGGTCGCCAACGCCATGGGAATCGAGAGCATCGGCATAACCGGCGAAAAAATGAGCCTCATGAGCGAGATGTGCACGGTCTGCCTGCGCCTGCCGGAGACCGAGACGTTCAAAGTCCAGGAGCTGACTCTCCCCATCTATCACGCCCTGTGCGCGATGGCGGAAGCGACATATTTCAACAAGTAATTTATTTTGAAAGGACATAAATAAATGGCAAATTCTATTCCGAGAGCGGAGCATCCGAATCCGCAGTTTGAAAGAGAAAACTGGCTCAACCTCAACGGAGAATGGGAGTTCGAAATTGACAACAGCGTCAGCGGCAAAGAGCGCGGACTCCAGAATGCGGAGCATCTGAGCTCAAAGATCATAGTCCCGTTCTGCCCCGAGAGCCGTCTTTCCGGCGTTGAGAACACCGATTTCATGAACTGCGTGTGGTACAGACGCGACATCGAAATCAGCGAAAGCGAGCTTGAGGGCATAGTCATACTGCACTTCGGCGCGGTCGACTATGACGCGACAGTCTACATAAACGGCGAAGAAGCAATGCACCACAAAGGCGGCTATGTCTCGTTTGCCGGGGACATCACGAAGTTCCTCAAAGCCGGCAAAAACTCAATAGCGGTCGAAGCGCGCGACGATGTGAGAAATCCGCTCATTCCGCGCGGCAAGCAGAGCGAGCGCCTTCATTCGCACGACTGCGACTACACCCGCACGACGGGTATCTGGCAGACTGTCTGGGTAGAATTCGTGCCGAAGAGCTACATAAAGAGCATCAAGCTCTTCCCGAATCCCGAGAGCTCTTCCGTCGCTTTTTCATGCGAGCTCTGCGGCAGCGGCGAGCTCGGAATAGATGTTCTCTACGAGGGCAAACTGGTCGGCAGATACGACTGCAAAAATGCGGCAGGCTGCGTCAGCGGTGACATGAAGCTCATTGAAAAACACCTGTGGGAGGTCGGCTGCGGCAGGCTCTATAACCTTGTCATCACCTTCGGCGGCGACACCGTCAAGAGCTATTTCGGTCTGCGCGATGTCCGCCTTGACGGATTTAAATATCTCATCAACGGCAAGTCCGTTTTCCAGCGCCTTGTGCTCGACCAGGGCTTCTACCGCGACGGAATATACACCGCTCCCGATGACAGCGACATGATAAAAGATATAGAAATATCTCTCGCCGCCGGCTTCAACGGAGCGAGACTGCATCAGAAGGTTTTCGAGCAGAGATTCCTCTATCACTGCGACCGCCTGGGCTATATCGTCTGGGGCGAATACCCGAACTGGGGACTTGACTACTCCGCGCCCGACGCGATTTACGGCATTCTGCCCGAGTGGTGCGAGGAGGTCGAGCGCGACTTCAACCACCCGTCGATAATCGGCTGGTGCCCGTTCAACGAAACCTGGGACTACGCAGGCCGCGAGCAGAGAGACGAACTGCTTGAGGCAGTCTATAAAATCACAAAACAGCTCGACAGCACCCGCCCGTGCATCGACACAAGCGGAAATTTCCATGTTATGAGCGATATCTTCGACGTTCACGACTATGAGCAGGATCCGAAGATATTCAAAGAAAATTACGATAAGCTCGTCTCGGACGGCACTCTGTTTGACAGGCACGACAGCCGCCAGAAATACGCGGGCGAGCCCACCTTCGTCAGCGAATACGGCGGCATAAAGTGGGTCGTCGGCGAGCAGGACGAAAATGCCTGGGGCTACGGCAACGCGCCAAGGACAGAGAATGAGTTTATCGAGAGATACAGAGGGCTCACCGAAGCCCTGCTCGGCAACGAGCTGATGTTCGGCTTCTGCTACACGCAGCTCTACGACATAGAGCAGGAGCAAAACGGACTTTACACTTACGACCGCGAGCCGAAGTTCGATATGACCGTGTTTCACGGAATAAACAGCGCAAAGGCCGCGATCGAAGAATAAGAAATAGGAGATAATAACAGTCAAATGTCAAATTCGACCCGCTCGGGTTTCTACAAAAAAATGTTTTCTTTGGCGATACCCATCGCCCTCCAGCAGCTGCTGACCTCATGCGCTCAGCTCGTCGATACCGCAATGACCGTGGGACTCGGCAACGTCAGCACGGCGGCGATAGGTGTCGCGGGACGCTGGGGCTTTCTTTTGAACCTCGCCCTGTTCGGAATAAGCTCCGGCACGGCGACAATGACGGCGCAGTTCTGGGGCATAAACGACAGACGGAGCATCCGCCGCAGCTACGGCATAGGGTTCATACTCTCGCTTGCCGTGGGTGCATTATACACTGTATCGGTGCTCGCAATCCCGGAGCAGATGATGCGCGTTTTCACCTCCGAGGAGGAGGTCATAGCCGCCGGAGTGCAGTATTTGCAGGCCGTTGCGCCCTACGGAATTTTTGTCGCCATCTCGCTTGTCACGAGCACCGTCATGCGCTCGACCGAGGACGTTCACACGCCGCTCGCCTGCTCGATAGCGTCCGTTGCGACAAACACCGTGCTCAACTACATTCTCATATACGGCAAGCTGGGCTTCCCCGCGCTGAAGCTTCGCGGTGCGGCGATAGCGACGGCCATAGCCATGGTCGTTCAGGCGGTGCTGCTCTTTGTGATAGGCAACGCGAAAAAGAATATCATCCATGCGCCGATCGGCGAATTTTTCAAGAAGGATATTGAATTTTTCAAGAAGTTCCTGCGTGTCTGTGCCCCGATAATGCTCAACGAGCTGCTCTGGGGAGTGGGCACCAATGTCTATGCCATGGTTTATGCGCGTCAGGGCAGCGAAAACTACGCCGCATATACGATATTCAGCTCGATAGAACAGATAGCCTTCGTCTTCTTCGTCGGCATTTGCCACGCCTGCTCGATAATGACAGGCAAGGCGGTCGGCGCCGGCAAGGCGGATGAGGCCTACTCCATGGGCAAGCGGTTCATAAAGCTCGTTCCCCTGCTCGGAGTGCTGACGGGAGTCGCCATGATATTCCTGCGCAATCCGCTGCTGCGGATACTGCCCATTGAGACGGAGGGCGCCCGGCAGATGACGTCGACGCTCCTGCTCATCTACTCGCTGTGGATAGGAGTCAGAAACATCTCGTATGTCTGCGTGGTCGGCATATTCAGAGCCGGCGGAGACACGAAAATAGGAATGTTCCTCGACATAGGCGCGCTGTTTTTATTTAGTATACCGATAGTGACCACGCTCGGATTTTTGACAGACGTTCCGTTCTATGTGCTGATAATTGCGATGTATATCGCGGAGGACACGCCGAAATCCTTACTCTGCCTGATAAGATTCAAGAGCCGAAAATGGATAAAGCAGCTGACCGCCGCGGACTCCGCGCCGCCGGTTCTCGGAGAGGATCCGGAGATAGAGATAGAGGAAGCGGAAGAGCTGAAAAATTATCGGCAGTAAAATATAATCATAAAAGTAAGCGACCCCGCCGGGTAAAACAACCGGCGGGGTCATCTATTTGGGGGAAAATAGAGGTGGAGGTATCGTATTATATTTTATATTTCGGTCTGCACGCCGATAAAGAGCGGCAGGTTCGTTTCGGTGTCCACTATCATATAGACAAACGGACGGTTGAGGCACACGCTATACGGCTCCATAAGGCTCATTGTATCGGCGCCGACGAGCGTTGATGCGGCGGCGCGCGTGCCGTTCTCGTCCACCTCGATAAAGGTCTTGTGGACTACCGTTGCAATATAGGCGTCTCTGTTCTCTATGAGCGAGGAAAAGTCCGCAGTCTTGCTGTCAAAGGCGTCTTTCACGCCCATCTTTTTGAGCGTATCAATAAGCTGCACGCTGTACTCCGCCCTGAACTTCGGCATTTTGACATTGACTTCATTGCCGCGCTTAGCCGACGAGAAAATTTTCATCAGCTTATCTCCGCTCAGGGACGCAACATAATCGTCAATGCCCGTATTTTCATCCGGCAGCAGCGCCGCGAAAGCGAAACGGCCGTTCTTATAGGGCTTCATGAAACCGACTGTGCCGCCGTCCTTGAGATATACGTTCTCGGTCGAGCACATAAAGTCGGTTTTCTTTTTGCTGCCGGAATACGAGGTGAATTCAAGCTTCCCTATATCGCTTCTCTTATACGGAGTTTCCCACTTCGCGTCGAACGCTATGGCGTTTACAAGCATCATAACGGCGTCTCTATCGGCATTTTCGATTATCTTCGGTATCATGCCGTCAGTGTTTTTCTTAACCCATGAGTTGATGCTCTCTACGGTTTTCGGGTCGCTCAGGGGCGCTGAGAAAAGCTGCGCCGAGTAGCTGTCCACCGCCTTTTGCAGGAAAGCCCGCTTTGCCTCTGCGCTGCTGTCCGTCCAGACGGAATTTGCGATTTTCAGCTCGTCGCTCTCGGTCAGAAAGTCGCAGTAGGCGCGCATATAGGCGTTGAGCGTGTCGCGGTCAAGTCCGCCGAGCGCCCGCTCAAGCTGGGCGAGCGTATTGCCCTGAGCGCCGTTTTGCACCAGCGCGAGCGCGGTAAGCACGGACAGCGGCGACACAAGCGTCGTCTTGCCCTTTGAATAGTTATCTTTGAAAAGCTCTGCCGCAAACGATGAGGCGGCGGCTTTAAATTCGTCGTCGGGGGCTTTTGAGGCGGATTCGTTCTTTGAAATCCCCTCGGTCAGGTCGCGTACAGCGCCGCTTTTCACGCCCTTGTTATGAACTTTTCCCACGGTCTTTCCGCAGCCGGAAAACGGTAAAATACAGGCGGCAAGCGACAGAACGCTCATGAAAACAGCCAGCATTTTCTTGACTTTCACGGGCGCACCTCCTTAAATATCCGTCTGCGCGCCGATAAAGAGCGGCAGATTGGTCCGGGTATCGATTATCGCATAGACAAACGGTCTTGTGAGCCTTACTTCCTTCGGCTGTTCGACAGGCATTGCCGCGCTCTTTGCTGCGATAACGGCAGTCACCGCTCCGGCGCGTGTGCCCTTTTCGGCAACCTCGATAAAGGTCTTGTGAATAACATCGCTTATGTAAATATTTTCGTTCTTCAATGTAGCCATGGACGAGAAGTTTGCCCTGTCCCCGTCAAACGCCGTGCTCATGCCCATTTTCTTGAGAGTGTCGACGAGCGAGTTGCTGTATTCGCACTTGAACTTCGGCATCTGCGTGTTGACCCGAGTATTCTTTCTCGAATTCAGCGCACCGAGAAATCCCTTTCCCGTCAGCGAGGCGATATAGCTGTCGATGCTCGTGCCCTCGTTCGGCAAAAGCGCGACAAAGGCAAACCTATCGCCCTTATAACGCTTGACAAAGCCCGTGGCATTCTCGGTCTCGATATATTCCGTCTCCTGCGAATACATATATTCCGCCTTGACGAGATTGCCTTTGGCATTTTTGAACGTGCCCTCGCGCACGCAGTTGTCGGTATAGGGATCATCCCACTCCGCCTCGAGGCAGAGCGCGTTCATGAGCACCATGACCGTGAGGGGGTCGAACTCGTCGACCAGCTTCTTTATCATGCCGTTCGTGTTCTTGCTGACCCACGAGTTTATCTCTTTTACGGTTCTCGTGCTCGTAAAGTCCGCTTTATACGCCTGAGCGGAATAGAAATCCGCATTTTTCTGAAGAAACGCCCTCTTGACATCGAGCTTGCTGTCGACCCATATGGAATTGGCGCATTTGAGTGCGCTGTCCTTGCCCGCGACTGCGGCGAGATATGCGTTCATATATGCGTTTAAAGTATCGCGGTCGAGCCCGCCGAGAACCTTCTGCATCTCGGAGAGGGTCTTGCCCTCTGCGCCGTTTTGCGTCATGGCGAGCGCGGTGAGCACGGAGAGAGGCGAAACGAGCGTGTTCTTGCCGGACTTGTATTCATCCTTGAAAAGATCAAGCGCAAACGATGCGGCGACATTCGCAAAGCGGCTGTCCGGCTTTTTGGATGCGCCCTTGCCCTTGGTTATGCCCTGCATGAGATCCTGCGCGGCGGCGCCTTTATTGTCCTTGTCAGTCGCGGTGATAGAAGTATCGCCGTCCTTTGTCGGCGTGACGGTGGTGTCATCTGTAGTCTGCGATGTCCGCGATGTTCCGGAATCCGGCTTTTTTGCGCACGCTGCGAGCGGCAGCATGACGGCGGCGCAGAGCAGAAGAGCCGCTAACCTTTTGAGTTTCATTTCTTTCCTCCCCTTTTTGTTCATGCGTCCCTGAGGACGACGTTTGTAAAATGCTTGTTATACACGGTCAAAATCATATGGCATCCGGTTTCCCGTTCGCTCTCCGACTTTTTGAGCGAGACGGTGAGCGTATTGCTTGAATCTGCAACGCAGTCCGCCAAATCATATTCGCAGTCCGCAGTTATTATCACAACGGTGTTGTTTTTAAAATATTCATCGTCCTTGTCCGAAAGCTCGGATTTCAGTTCTTCGCTCAATATTCCGTATTTCTCCTGCACTGCGAGATATTCCGCGAGCTTTTCTCGGTTGCTTATTACTATCGCATCGGGCGTGCCGTTGCTTTTTTCTCCCTTCTTGTCGGGGAAAGCCCTGAAATCACAGTTGAGGCGGTCGAAGTCACCTTTTTTGTCGCCGTCAACCGTTGTCACAGCCGCCCCGTGATTTTCGGTCGGCACAACACTCGAACCGGATTTAACAGAACCGCTTGAAATATCTGTCGCGATATCGGGCTGCTGATAACATTCCTGATCCTCACTCGTCAGCGGCGCGGACTTATATCCCTCGGGGATGCCCTCGGTCTGAACATAATTCTCGACATTTATCGGCTGCTCGGCGGGCATGGCATCCTTCATAGAGAACGATGTTGAATGATAAACTGCTGCGGTGGCGGCGGTCAGTGCAATAACAAAGCACGGCACGGCGGTCATTATCACGCGGTTGCGTTTTTTTATTCTTGCGCGTTCCTTTGAAGCGCGCGCATAAACTTCATTTTTGAATTCCTTATCGGTCTTCATAGCAAAAGCCCTCCTTTTCAAGCTCGGTTTTAAGCGCCTGCTTCGCCCTGTAGAGGAGATTAGCAAGCTGCTTTTTGCTTTTGCCCATAATTTTTGCCGCACCGTCGCCGTCCACTTCCTCAAAATAGACAAGATACAGCACAGTTCTGTAATCGTTGTTGAGTCTGTCCATGCACTCGCGCACGGTTTTCGCGTCCTCGCCCCTGTAAAAAGAGTCTATCGCGCTCTCGTCCCAAATCTCTTCTCCCTCGTCAGACACGGTGCGCTTTTTGCGGAGAAAATCTATCGCTTTGTGCCGCGCAACGGAATATATGTAGGTTTTGAACGAGCTTTTGAAGCGAAAACGCCCCGGATGCACGAGAATTTCGACAAAGGTATCCATAGCTATGTCCTGCGCCTCTTCGGCGGAACGGACATAACCTTTGATGAAAAATATCAGTCTGTCTCGATAGGCGTCCATGAGTTCATCAAACGCACTTTGATCGCCTTCGATAAAACGGCGGTAGCTACTCTCACCGTTGTCCATCGGATCAATCCTTTCAGGGCGGCGTCCCGCCTTTCACTTATACTGTCGCAGAAGTCTGCGGATTTTCTCACCTATTTTGGAAAAAATTTTAAAAAAGCGCGGAGGTTCACAAAAAGCCTCCGCGCTCTGTTTATTCAATTGACTCCGGGCGCAATGAAGCCCTCGCCGAGAATTTCGCCCGCCTCGGTGATGATTATAAACGTATCGGTATCTATCTGCCTGATTATCTTCGTCAGCTGGGGCACCTCGTTTTTCTTCACGGCGCAGACGACCATATTCTTCTCCTTGCCAGTATAGCCGCCCTTGACCGGCAGGATGCTGACTCCCCTGCCCATCTTTGAAGTTATCGCATCGGATATCTCCTGCGCGTGCTCAGTCACGGCGAGCAGCAGCTTGCCGCTGCCGGTGCCGTAGAGAATATAATCGAGCAGGCGGGAGTTGACGAAAATAACTATAACCGCGTACATAGCGGACTCGATGGAGCGGAAAACGACCGCGCCGAGGATAACTATTATCGCATCGGCAGCCATAATGACCTTGCCTATCTGAATGTGCGGGAACGCCTTGTGGACGAGACGGCCGACGATATCGGTGCCGCCAGTAGTCGCGCCGCGCATGAAGACAATCGCCAGCCCCGCGCCCGTGCAGACGCCGCAGAATATTGCCGCCAAAATCTTGTCGCCCGTATAGGTCGGTAAGAATTTGCTGAAAAGATCGAGCGTGGCGGAGAGAATCACCGTCACCCACATCGTCTTTGCAACGAACCGCCAGCCGATGAAAATAAAGGCTAAAATCATCAGCGGAACATTGAGCAGAAAGTTCGCCGTGCCGAGCGGAATGAATTCAAAAAGATGGTTGACTATTATCGCAAGACCCGTCGTGCCGCTCTGCGCGATGCTGTTGGGCAATGCAAACGCCACAACGCCTATCGAATAGAGCGAACAGCCGACTATCCAGCAGATATTGTCTATTACCGCCCCTGCCACTTTCTGTCCCGTTGTTTTCGGCGCGGTGGAAAACCTTTTTTCAAGCCGCCTTTTGCGCCGCTCGTATGGGGTCAGTGCCTCTTTCTTTCTGCTTTTCCTGTTCATCACTTCACCTCGTCAGCCTTTTCGGCATTGGAAATATGTTCAAACAGTTCTTCAATCCTCTTATCCTGCCCGCTGAGGTAGAGCCAGCCGAACAGCGCTTCGAGACCAGTTGCGCTGTGATATTCGGCGGAGCTTGCGCTCTTGGGCACTCTGCCGGTATGTGCGTTTCTGCCGCGCCGATAGATATCGGCCTCGTGCTCAGTCAAAACAGGCGCTATGACCTGCGCAGCCCTTGCCTGAGCGGCGGCACAGACCCGCTTCGCCGCGAGCGGATGCAGCTTGCCGACGGGGCGGTTCGCCTGCATGACGAGATTACCCCTGACGAGCAGGTCAAACACCGTATCGCCTATAAAAGCGAGAGTCAGCGGACTGAGCAAATCTGGATCAGTATTTTTCAGTTCTTCGCTTATTCCTATCAAATGAGAAGCCTCCGTTACGGCATATAGTCGAACTCGAGATCGTAAATTTCAACGGTGTCACCCTGCTGGATACCCATGCTTTCGAGCTTGTCAAGTATGCCGCTCGAATGCAGCACGCGCTGGAAATACTGGAGCGACTCATAGTCGTCCATGTCGGTGCACTGAAGTATCTTGAGCAGCCACGGCGCTTCGACAATATAAACGCCGTCCTCCTCGCGGACGGTAAAGCCCGTGTCCTTTTGACGCTCGAACATCTCGACGGGTATCTCCTGCGCCTCGTAGCGTTTTATCGGCGGCAGGGTCTTGAGCCGTTTGGCGACTGCGTTTATGACTTCGGCAGTGCCCTCCTGAATCGGCGCGCACATGGTATAGAACTCATAGCCGCGGGAGGTGAAATACTCGCGCAGGTGCTCAATCTGAGCGTCGTCCGCCATGTCTATTTTATTCGCCGCAACGATCTGCGGAAGCTTTGAAAGCTCGGGGTCGAACTTTTCGAGCTCTGCGTTTATCTTCTCAAAATCCTCTATCGGGTCTCTGCCCTCGCTGCCCGCCGCGTCGATTATGTGCAGGAGCATACGGCAGCGCTCGACATGGCGCAAAAATTCGTGGCCGAGACCGACGCCGTCGCTCGCGCCCTCGATGAGTCCGGGGATATCCGCGACGACAAAAGACTCGCCCTCACCCATGGTGACAACGCCGAGGACGGGAGTTATGGTTGTGAAATGATAGTCCGCGATTATGGGCTTTGCCTCGCTGACGACCGAGATAAACGTTGACTTGCCGACATTCGGGAAGCCGAGCAGACCGACATCGGCGAGAAGCTTCAGCTCGACGCCCAACAAGACCCGCCTCGGCGCGAACGCCATTCT